>OLOA01003705.1_pt1 | contig 12247 bp, 7 predicted proteins | sample 1672201 | NCBI WGS metagenome assembly OLOA01 (sample SAMEA3136658, study PRJEB25190) | human gut metagenome
GTGCATAGTAATATATATAACTATAATAAAAAAGTAAATAAATAATTTTTTTATATCTTTAGGCTTATTGTATAATATTAAAACAATCAAAAATAATACACTAATAATTATACATCTAATTAATGTTGCAATTGGACTATAAAAAACATGAAAATCTAAAAATATAGATAATACAATAAAAATCATTAATATATTACTTAATCTTTTTTGCGTTAGTAATTTTTTCATTTTCTATCATTCCTTAATATTTTTAAAGTTATAATGCCTATAAACCATAAACTTAAAAATGAAATATATAAATATCTAGTTGACGCCACTGGCATAGCCGGAGCAATTGAGACTGCATTCAATATACTAGGTAACAATATTAAATAATATCTTTTAATTTTTAATTTTTCAACTATTAAAATAACACATATAATAGACAAATATATATATATCGCAGGTCTCATAGTTAACAATTTTAAAATACTACATTGATAATATGAAGTAACTTTTTTAATAATCTTATTAACTAACGGTAATTTAGATTGCTCTTTTAATTCCGGATAAGTATTTTCATAAATATACAGTTCACTTTCATTAAACATACCAGCAACATATGAATTTTTAAATGGTAAAGGACTATATATAAATGAATCTAATTTCAAATAATATATTAATACTTCTTTAGGGTATTTTTTAAATACGTGAAAAGCGAATAATAAATATTCTTTTTTATGTTCATTTATATAATCTATTTTTTGACAATTAATACTATAATCCATATTATAAGAATCAAAAGTGTCTTTTAATTGTTTAACATCAACATAATTATTTAAATTATTTAATTCTTCATTAGATAGTTTAATATTATCATTATTTAATATTTGAGCAAAAATATGACTAATAGGGCCAAATTTATTAGAGACAGAAGCATCATCAATATTTAATACACTAAATCCAATAGTAGTTAATAATACATATATAATTAGCCAATTAGCAAAAACTAGATATAATATTTTTTCCTTTTTATAAACAATTATAAGAATTATAGAAGCTAATAAAGTAATTATAATACCGTTATGTCTAAACAAATTTATTAAAATACCCGTAATTACTAAAAGCAAAATATTATACCATTTCTTCAACCATTTTTTATCACATATTATATTTATAATACATGCCATTAAAAGAATTAAAAAATAAGAAAATAAAGTATCTTTTAACATATTTACAGCCAAATTAAAATTAAGGGGATTTATCGCAAATAAAACGCTTAATATAAATAACCATTTTTTTGATATATTAAAACATTTTTCTAAAGTGATTAATGTATAAGAAATGATTATAATAATTAAAATATCTTGTATGATTATAATAAAAGTCGGACTATTCCAAATATAACTTAAAAGTTTTATAAAAATAGTTGTATATGCTGGATGCCAGTTATTTATAGTATTAGTTTGGACTTGATTCCATTGAACCATAGCATCAGGAGATAAAATGCCAGGATAAAAAGCTAATAACATAACAGTAAAAACTATCACTAGTGGAATAGAATATAATACAAAATTAGGAATTTTATCTATTAATTTTTTCATTACTATCTTTCCTCATTAAAATATTTAAATATAATTCATAAAGTTGTTTATGCTTCTTTGTTATTACTGATAATATTATTCCTGTTACCCATAATAATATTGCTATTACTAACGCTATTGTACAACATATTAATGTTGGAAATCTTAGTACTAATCCTGTTTTATGATAATCTACTAATACTGGTATTCCAAAACATAATGATATTATTATTAATATTAAACTTATAAATCCAAAAAATATTGTTGGTTTATATTCTTTGAACAATGTTCCTATTGTTTTTAATACCTTTATTCCATCACTATATGTATTTAATTTTGATACACTTCCTTCTGGTCTATCTCTATATGTTACTGGTATCTCTACTAATTTGAAATTTTTATCCACTGCATGTATTGTCATTTCCGTTTCTATTTCAAATCCTTTTGATAATACGGGAAAACTTTTTACAAATTCATAACTAAATGCTCTATACCCTGTCATTATATCTTTTACTTCATTTTTAAATATTTTATTTATTAAAAATCTTACTATTCTATTCCCAAAATTATGAAATGGTCTTTTATTCTCTGTGAAATATGTTGATGATAGTCTATCTCCTATTACCATATCTGCTTTCTTTTCCAATATTAAATTACACATCTCTTTTGCATTCTCTACTGGGTAAGTATCATCTCCATCTATCATTATGTAACAATCTGCTTCTATATCTCTAAACATGCTTCTTATTACATTCCCTTTTCCTTGCTTATACTCATAGCGTACTATGGCTCCTGCTTTTCTTGCTATTTCATCTGTTTTATCTTTTGAATTATTATCATATACATATATGTCTGCTTCTGGTAACTCTTTTTTCCACTCGGTTACTACTTTTTTTATTGTTGCACTTTCATTATAGCATGGTATCAATACCGCTATTTTCTTTTTCTCTTTCTTCATGTTTACCACCCATACATAACAATATTTTATCAAATTACATAAAAAAATAATACTATTTATTTTTAGTATTATCATTTTTATGATGATCAAATAGAATATCAGTTTTTAAAACAAAGAATAGTAATGCTATCATTAAAATAATATAAATCACAATAGCTATTTGATTATCGCCTAATACATAAAATATTGAAACAGCAGCAAAGATAAAGTTGATAAAATAAATTATTAAAATAGTTTTTCTTTGACTAAATTTCATTTTTAATAATTGATGATGAAAATGCTCTTTATCAGCCTTCATTATTCCATTCCCACGAATTAATCTTCTAAAGATAGCTAAAACTACATCAAAAATTGGTATTGCTAAAATTAGAAGTGGAACGATTAATGAAGTTATGGTAGTTCCTTTAAATCCTAATAAAGAAATAATTGCAATAATAAAGCCTAAGAATTGACTCCCAGAATCTCCCATAAATATAGTTGCCGGTGGAAAATTATAAACAAGAAATCCTAAAGTAGCGCCTAACATAATTAAAGCTAAAATAACATCTAAGCCACCTGTATTATTTAAAATACCTGCTATTATAGCTATTGTACCAAAGTAAATACATGAAATTCCACTTGCTAAACCGTCTAAACCATCAATTAAATTCATTGCATTAGTAATAGAAATTACAATAAAAACAGTGACAATATAATTTAATGGTTCTGGAAAACTCAAATTTAAGCCAAATAGTGAAATATCATTTAATACAATATTTCCATAAAATGTTGTTATACATGCTGCAATTATTTGAATAATAAATTTATATCTTGCCTTAATAGGATTAATATCATCAAAAATCCCCATTAACACTATTACAAAGCTTCCTATTAAAATGGATAACATTCTAACAGAGCCATTGGCAAACAACATATATCCAACCAAAAATGATAAAAATATAGCTACTCCACCTAATCTAGGCATTGGCTTTTTATGAACTTTACGCTCATTTGGATAATCCATTGCATTAACATGTACTGCAACAGTTTTCATTATTGGCACTAAAATAGCACTTGTTATAAAAGTAACAATTATTATTGTAAATATATTATTACCATTTATTTCTAATAAATTCATAATAAAAACTCCTAATGTATATTATACACTAAATATTACAAATTATCATCTATAAAATAATACAAAAAAAGAATTTATCCAATGATAAATTCTTAATTATAAATATCTTACTATTGTAAAAATAATTAGTAAGCCTACTAGCATTCCAATTAAGAAACGCCAGATATATTTCATCCAATCCTTATATGGAATATTTAAATATGCTAAACCTAACATTAAAATTCCACTTGTTGGAACGAAGAAACCTGCAAATCCATGCATACTGTTCATTATAATTGCCATTAAGCTAGTATGATTACCAGCTAGATTTGCTAAATATAAACCTAAAGAATATGTAGCAAAATCTAAATCAACATTTAAGAATGATGCAATGAAACTTGCAATAGATGCTAAATATATATTGAAGTGTTTAGATAATCCCATAATCCAATCTACTATAGTTGGAACAATAGGACTCCAATAAGTAATGATGAAAATAGCATATATCATTATTAATAATAATGCTAATCTTCCCATTTTTTTAACACCATCAATGAAACGACTTATTAAATCATTAAAGCTTACTTTATATGCAACTGCTAAAACCATTACAGCTAATATTAGGATAATTTCTATATTAAATAAATCCCAAGTTCCTAATGCTTTAACAATACCTATTTCAGAAGTACCTAAAATATATGAGAATATTGCATGATCTCCAACTTTGATTCCAAGTAACCAATTATGGAAACTATCAAATGCTTTTATTCCAAATGAAGTATTCCATGCAACAAATCCTAATATTTGGAAAATTACTACAAAAGCTAAAACAATTATTAAAGGAATATAATTTACTTTAGCAGTAGCTTTTTTATTCTTAGTTTTCTTTTCTTCTACTGCTATAGCAAATTTATCTTCAGCAATAATATCTCTTTTTTTATTTTTTAATGTTTCTTTAACATGTAAGAAATTAAAGAAATTAAATAAAACATAAGATAATACAAATATTGCTATTTTAGTAATAATTTCTGAATTGAAATCAATACTAAAATATGAATTTAAATAATTATAAGCATATGGGCTATATGTAGCACCTAATCTACCAATTAATATAGATCCAAATGTAGTACATAAAGCTGTAATTTTGTCCATCTTTAAATTAGAAATAATAGTAATTATAAATGGAACAAAAATTAACATTTGATAAATATCACTTGTTATAGATGCTAATCCTGCAAAAGCAAAAGAAGTAACTAAAACAAATACAATTTCTTTTCCTTCAAGTTTTTTTACAATTTTATTTATTAAAGTTTTATAAGCATCTATGCTACTTAATAATCCATAAAAGCCACCTAAAACTAATAAAAATGTTACTTGGTACATAATAGTATTTAACGAATAAATACCTGTAGCAAATAAATTAGCAATACCTAAACGTGAAATATCACCAACATACATCTCATTTCCAGTATATTGACTAACTGGAATTAACCATGTAAGTAAAGCTACAAATAAAATTGTAATTCCAACAATTTTAAATAAGTCATATTTTTTCATCATATTTTTCATATCTATCCTCCCTCAACGTAATTATATCATAAAAAAAAGAAATGAGAACAAATTTATAGTGAAAAATTCTTCACATTCCTTTAATTTATCTGCCAAGATTATTAGTATAGCTATTTATTGTTAAATCAACATAATCTGCTCCAATAGGAACAATATATTTATTATCACTAGTTTTAGCAAATGGTATTCCAATATAATTATATTTTTCATCATATTTAATTAATTCGTCAAAAGTTAAATAATTGTATTCATTAGCAGTAGATGTTGGAAAATTTATTACATATTCATCTGTTTCATTAACTGTATTAAAATAAATTTTATCTTTTTTTAAAGTGGTATTCTTTATTAATATTTCCTTTGTTTGACTATCTAAATTATAAGAATTACTTAATTCGTTAGAAAATGCATTTTTATCAAAAAAATATGATAAATATAAATCTTCATTTATTTCTTTATTATTAACCATTTTATAATAATCATTTAAATCATCAAGGAAATCTGAAACAATTTCTTGATACATAGCACTATCTAAATTATCTCCATCTTTATTCCAAACAACATAATCCATTGATGCTACTATATTAACAGCTTTTGTATTATCAGGAATAATATCCATTAAACGATTAATTATAATATTTGGATTAGCATTTGCATGATATTCGCATATACATTCTTTACCTAAAATTTCAATAAGTAATTTTAAATACTTTCTACCATTTTGATAAAATTGATCATAACCATTATCACAGTTTCCAAAATATTCATTATTAAACATTACATTTATAGGTTCAGCCAAACCAACGCCATATTGATAATCTCCATAATTAGTAAATACATGTAAAAATTCATGACTTAAAATTGACTTATCACAATCATCAAAATTTGTACTATTATATATATTTATTTGATTTTTATTTTCTCCAACATTATCATAAATTCCATAACAATTATTATCAAATTCACTTTTATACACTACTTTTAAGTTCATTAAAGATTCTAAAACATAGTTAATATCCATATACTTTGCTTGATCTATAAAAAATTGTGGCTGTGATAAGAAAAATTGTTTTTCATCTAAAGTTAAATATATATTACAATTTATAGCATTCTCTATATATTTATATTTTAATTCAGCTGTCATTTCATTAAGATCATTTTTACTTATTTCAACTGACTCTACCGAATTTAAATTTAAAACATCATCAGTTTCTACTTGAGCAAATGCCGTATTTAAACCAGGAGATAAAAATATTACTGCACTAGAAATAAATGCTACTATAGATTTTCCATTTACTTTAATTATTTTTTTAAAATATTTTTCCATATTATTAAACGTTTCATTTATTAATGGCATTTCTTGATTATTAAATAAACAGTTTAGTTTAATTCTTAAATCTTTATCAACAGGTTTAATTAAATTATCATCTTTATAATAAAATAAATGCAAACCATTTAAAGTACTAAAATAATGAAATATATTTTTATCATCAATATTAATTGTAGGCAATTTCACTATATCACTAACATTAGTAATTTTATTTAAAACTAAGTTAATTAACTTTTTATCTTCTTCATTATTAATGATTTCCATATTCCTATAAAACAATAATTTATTATTATCCTTTTTTATACTGTATTTAATATTATCAATATTAAAATATATTATATCTTCCATATACCTCACCTCTATCTTAATACTATCAAATATTATAAATTAGTGCAAAAGAAAAAAGCTTTATTTCAAGCTCTTTACTTTTCTAAATTTTTTCTTTCTTTCATTGTTGGAAATAATAATACATCTCTTATAGATTCTGCTTCTAAAAATAACATACATAATCTATCTATTCCATACCCTATTCCACCTGCTGGAGGCATTCCATATTCTAATGCTTCGATAAAGTCCATATCGATATCATTTGCTTCATCATTTCCTAGATCACGTTCTTTAATTTGTTCTTCAAATCTTTCTAATTGATCAATTGGATCATTTAATTCTGTATAAGCATTAGCAAATTCTCTGCCACCAATAAATAATTCAAATCTATCAACAAATCTTGGATCTTCTGGATTTTTCTTAGTTAATGGAGATATTTCAATTGGATGTCCATATAAGAATGTAGGTTGAATCAAAGTTTCTTCTACATATTTTTCAAAGAATAAGTTAATAATATGGCCAACAGTTTTTTCATGATCTTGAACTTCTATTTTATGCTCTTCTGCTAATTTTAGAGCAGCTTCAACAGACATTTCTTGTTTAAAATCAATACCAGTCTTTTCTTTTATTGCATCAACCATACTAATTCTTTTCCAAGGCCCTTCTAAACTAATATCATTTCCGTACCAATTATATGTCATTTTGCCTATTACATTTTTAGCTATATATTGGTACATTTTTTCAGTCATATCCATCATATCATTTAGATTAGCATATGCTAAATAAGCTTCCATCAAAGTAAATTCTGGGTTATGTTTTGGATCCATTCCTTCATTTCTAAAAACTCTGCCTATTTCATAAACAGCTTCCATTCCACCAACAAGTAATCTTTTTAATGGTAATTCTAATGCTATACGTAAATACATATCCAAGTTTTGAGTATTATGGTGAGTAATAAAAGGTCTAGCAGAGGCTCCTGTTAATAAAGTTGAAAGTATTGGAGTTTCAACTTCAGTAAATCCTTGATTATCCATAAAATCACGGATACTTTTGATTATTTTAGGACGCATAAATGCTATATTTTTAGAATCATCATTCATAATTAGATCTACATAACGTCTTCTATATCTTTCTTCTATATCAGTTAAACCATGAAATTTTTCAGGTAAAGGTCTTAAAGATTTAACTAAATGAGTATACTCTAAACATTTAAGAGTTACTTCACCAGTTCTAGTTTTCATTACCTTTCCTCTAACACCTACAATATCTCCAATATCAGCAGTTTTAAATAAGGAATAAGCTTCATCGCCTACATCATTTATTGAAATATATATCTGAATAGAACCTGATCTATCTTTAATTGTGAAAAATGATGCTTTTCCCATCTTTCTAATAAACATAATTCTACCAGCTACAGTAGCTTCATCTGTCATATTTTCAAAATCATCATGATCTACATTTTGATATTTATTTTTTATATCCATTGCTAAAGAATCACGATTAAATTTTTGCCCAAAAGGGTCTAAACCTAATTCTTTTAGTTTATTTAATTTCTCTCTACGTACTAATTCTTGTTCACTAAATTCGCGCATTTCATCAACTCCAACTTGTATTTAGTATACATTTTTTAATATTAAAAATCAACTCATAAAATAAACAAAGCTGCTTAAGCAGCCTTGTTTTCTCTATATCTATCTTTTGGATCTAATATTTTTTTTCTTAATCTTATCTCATCAGGTGTAATCTCAACATATTCATCATATTCAATAAATTCTAGTGCTTCTTCTAAAGTAAATTTCTTAGGTTTAACTAAAGCTATAGCATCATCACTACCACTTGCTCTTGTATTTGTTAATTGTTTATTTTTACATGGATTAACATTTAAATCATTATCACGATTATTTATACCAACAATCATTCCAACATATACATCAGTTGCTGGTTCTACAATTAATGTTCCTCTTTCTTGTAAGTTAAATAATGAGAATCCTAAAGTTTTACCATTTTCCATAGAAACTAATACGCCATTCTTTCTACCAGAAATTGGACCAGCATATGGTTTATAAGAATCAAAGCTACGTAGCATAATTCCTTCACCTTTAGTATTAGTTATAAATGCACTTCTATAACCAATTAAACCTCTAGTAGGTGCAGAAAACTCTAAATGACTATAGTTATCCTCATTACTAGACATACTCATAAGAATAGCTTTTCTTTCCTGTAAATCATTTATAACAGTACCAGAATATTCTTCTGGACAATTTACAATTACAGTTTCATAAGGTTCACATTTAACGCCATCAATTTCTTGAAATAATACTTCGGGCTTAGAAACAGAAAGTTCATAACCTTCTCTTCTCATATTTTCAAGCAAAATAGATAAATGTAATTCGCCACGTCCAGATACTTTAAAACCATCAGCATTTGGTAATTCTTCAACTTCTAATCCAACGTTAGTTTCTAATTCTTTTTCTAATCTTTCTTTAATATGTCTATTTGTTAAAAATTTACCACTCTTACCAGCAAATGGTGAATTATTAACTAAAAAGTTCATAGATAGTGTTGGTTTTTCAATTATTATTGGTTCTAAAGGATCAATTACATCTTTTTCACAAATAGTATCACCTATAGAAATATTACTACATCCAGCAATAGTTACAATATCTCCGAAATACGCTTCTTGTTTTTCCACTTTTTTAATTCCTTCAGTAACATATAATTTAGAAATTCTAAAAGAAGAAATAGAACCATCATTAGAAACTAAGCTAACTGTTTCACCATTTCTAATAGTACCTTTATTTACACGACCTATACCAAGTCTGCCAATATAATCATCATATCCTAATTGTGATATTTGAAGTTGTAAAGGATCTTTTTCATTACCTTCAAAAGGTTTAACATGATTAATAACAGTCTCTAATAAAGGTGATATATCTTTGGAATCATCTTCTAATGATAATTTAGCAATTCCATCTCTAGCAGCACCATAAACAATAGGGAAATCTAATTGTTCATCAGTTGCATTAAGTTCAACAAATAAATCAAAAGTCATATTAACAACTTCATCGACTCTAGCATCTTTTTTATCAATTTTATTAATAAACAAAATAGGTTTTAAATTTTGTTCTAAGGCTTTTTTCAATACAAATCTAGTTTGAGGCATTGGACCTTCAGCAGAGTCAACTAATAATATAACTGTATCTACAGTTTTAATAACCCTTTCTACTTCACTTGAAAAATCAGCATGACCTGGTGTGTCTACTATATTAATCTTATAATCTTTATATCTTATTGCACAGTTTTTAGAATAAATAGTAATTCCTCTTTCTCTTTCAAGATCATTACTATCCATTACACAATCTACAACTTCCTCATTTGCTCTAAAAACACCATTTTGATTTAATAGTGCATCTACTAAAGTAGATTTACCAGCATCAACATGGGCTACTACAGCTATATTAATAATTTTATCCATAACTACAACTTCTTTCTTTAAACATCTTTATGATAATACACCAAAATTCTAAAATTTACAATAAAAAACTATTTTTTTTGTTTCTTCATACTTGGTTTTATAATAATATTAAATACTTTAATAAATACAGTAATTGCTATAATTACATAAGAAATTTCTAACAAAAATCTCCAACAAAAAATTAAAACAGTACTTAAAGGCATAAATAATAATCCAAAAACACCTGAGCCTAAATCTCTTAAAAGTAAAATAGGTAATTTTAATAATGATATAATAATTAAAGTAACTAAAAGCTTTAACACTAACATTACTATATCTTTTACATCTTGCTTAGAAACATATACAACAATATCTTCTATAACTTTAACAAAATCTTTAAAAAAATCTGCTATAGTCGACGCTGATTCTTGAGCTGGCGTATCTATGCCATGATCTAGTAAAATTTTTTTAACTAAATCATTATAATTACCAAATTCATCAATGATTTCTTCTTCTGTCATCCCTTTATTCATTTTTCTTGTAAATGTTGATTTATTTTTATCTTTATCTATTACAGAGCAATTTACATTAAATATTCCTGTACTTCCTTCAATATAATCTGTTTCCATTTTTATATTTGAGGTTAAGTCACCATCTTCAGCATCTGTTACACTTATTCCTTTAAGTAAGTCTATTTTGTCATTTATATTAAATGCTATTTTATCATCACCTTTAAATTTAGGCTTACCATTATTTGTTGTTAACTTAGGATTAACTATTATACTGTGATCACATGTATTTCCATTGCCACCATCATTAACTTCAATTACTAATTCTTTAACTCCAGCTACATCCACATTTATATAAGCTAAATTATCTTCATAATTCATCATATTTGTAGATGCGATAGTTTTTCCATCTGCTAATATTTTAAATTTTAAACTTGAATGTTCATTTTGACCTATAGATGTATCTATACCAACTAAAGCCTCAAATTTATCATAATCTTTGTCAGATAAGTCATACGTTATTTTTCCATTAGCATGTATTCCTATACCCTTTTTAAACTTAGTGACTTGTCCATGAGTCATACCTTGAATATTTCCGTTTTTTCTTGGAGTTCCCCAATCTGTTTTTATACTTTCCCATGAAAGATCTGATAAGTAGTCATAGTCGCTTACTACTTCGACTTCAATATTTCTTATTGTAGTTTGACCTTCGTTAGTTAACTCGTAGTTTACTGTGTAGTTTCCTTTTTTGTTAGGGTTTACGTTATTTTCTATTTTTATGTTTGATGTTATGTCTTCTCCTGTGTAAGTAAGACCTTTTACATAGGCTTTTGCATCAAATTTTTCTCCTACTTTTAGAGTTATTTTCTCTTGTTGGATGCTTATGCTCGGCATTTTTGAGTTAATTTCAACTTTGTTTGCTGAAGTTAAGTCTTTTGCGTAAGGAATTACTGCGTATTGTGCGTTGTCGTCTGTTGCATTTTCGTCTATGTATGTATTTGATGATGTAAATCCGATTACTTTTCCGTCTTTTAGTATTTCGTAACCAAGTAGATCATCTTTTTTGCTATTGTTTATTGCCATACTTAGTTTTACACCTGATTTTACTTTTGAGATTGAAAGCTCTAATCCTGTGTCTGTGTTAGTGTAGCCAGATCCAGTGTATCCTATAACTGTGCTATTTAAATACCATAGTTTTTCGTTTGAGTCTGGGTATTTTTTAAGGTTTTGTTTGCACTCGTCTGATAGTGTAAATCCGTATTTTTCGAAGTAGTAAGTTAAGTTTATGCCTAATACTTCTGAAGAATATGTAGCTAGGATATCTTTTTTGTGTTGATAATCTCTTGGGCTTGGTTTTCTCTCTCTGTATAGTGTTTCTAGTTCTGCCCAGTATGTATCTTTTTTAAGTTGTAATTGCCAGAACATCCCTAATTGTATAGTTCCAT
>OLOA01003708.1_pt1 | contig 12236 bp, 8 predicted proteins | sample 1672201 | NCBI WGS metagenome assembly OLOA01 (sample SAMEA3136658, study PRJEB25190) | human gut metagenome
TTTGCCGCAAGTCCATGAAAAGGATCTCGCGCTCACGGTTACGGAAGCGTTTTACCTCTCCGTTTTCTTCAACCACACGAGCTTTTTTATTCTTGTTCAGAATCCAAAGCGTAACACTGATGTCGGTGGTGTAGAAGAGGTTGCGGGGAAGGATGATGATTGCTTCGACGAGATTGTTCTCGATGAGCTGACGGCGGATTTTCAGCTCTGTGCCATCGTCAGACAGCGCACCGTTCGCAAGCAGAAAACCAGCAACGCCGTTCTGCGAGAGCTTTGAAACGATATTCAGAATCCAACCATAGTTTGCGTTACTTGTAGGCGGGACTTCATAACCGTCCCAGCGCGGATCGTCAATCAGCTCGTTATCGGCACGCCATTCCTTCTGGTTGAAAGGCGGATTTGCCATGATATAATCTGCCTTGAGGTCTTTGTGCTGGTCATTGGTGAATGTGTTCGCAGCCATTTCTCCGAGATTTGCGGAGATGCCTCGAATAGCCAGATTCATCTTGCACAGCTTGTACGTCGTATTTGTGTACTCCTGTCCATAGATAGAGACTTTCTTTTTGTTTCCGTGATGCGCTTCCACGAACTTCATGGACTGCACGAACATACCGCCCGATCCGCAGCACGGGTCATAGAGAATGCCATCATACGGCTCGATCATTTCTGCAATCAAATTGACAATGCACTTCGGCGTATAGAACTCGCCTTTACCTTTGCCTTCCGCAAGTGCAAACTTGCTCAGGAAGTATTCGTAGACTCGTCCGATAATGTCATTCTCCTTATCGCCCGTGTTGATCTTATCAATCTCGTCCAGCAGTGATGCCAGCTTTGCTGTGTCGATGTGAAGACGTGAGTAGTAGTTGTCCGGCAGTGCGCCTTTCAGTGCGGGATTCGCTTTCTCAATCGTATAGAGGGCGGTGTCGATTTTCAGCGCAATGTCATCCTGTTTCGCATTCTCCATGATGAAAGACCAACGGCTGATCTCAGGCAGGAAGAACACGTTGTCCTTCGTATAGAAGGCAACATTGTCAACAAACTTTTCGCCGTATTTTTCAGCAATGGCTTTTCTTTGTGTCTCAAACTTATCACTGGCAAACTTCAAGAAGAAGAGACTGAGAACGACGTGTTTGTATTCTGCCGGCTCAACTGAACCACGAAGTTTATCTGCGGACTTCCATAGAGCTTCTTCCATAGAAATCTCTTTTTTCGGTTTATTGGCGGCTCGTGCCATATTGATTCCTCCTGATTTTATAACGCTTCAATGCATCCTACTGTAATGGGCGCCGCACTATAGATTCGTATTCTTTCACATTAGAGTGAAATGTGAAAATACTGCTCTAAATGCTCTTTAAAGGCAAGATATAATTTTTTGCTGGCATCTACATGGAATTTTGCCATACGAGGCCAATCAATATCTTTAGAAATATCAACACCGGGCAAAAAAGTATGTATCTTGCTTGCCTTATTGTCGTCCATGCGGCTCCAAATCAATTGTGTTCCTATAACTTTCTCAATATTATCTTTCCTGGCAAATAGGAAACCAAATAGTTCCTTGTTTTTCTCTTTTGATGCCATGCCCAAATAGAGTTCGACACGGGATTCATCGAAGTTTGCAACACAGTCGATATGGATGCCAGGAATACCCACAAAACCGGCAATCCAGTTACTCGTTACAGGGTTCACATTCTCGAAAAGTCCATTTTCGCTAAAAGCATTTTTGAGCTGCGGAAGTGTGTATTCCCAATATTTTTTGCGGATTTCATAACGATTTCCAGCAACTGTCTCAGAATTATCCTCATCTTTGAGGTAAAATACAAGCTCACTCTCGGGAACATCAAATATAGCGAATATCTTTCGCAGATTATTGATTTTGTACTGTGTATCAGTTCCCGTCCACACATACAGATCCGTATCGATTTGCCGGCAGGAATTAAAAGATGTCGGGCTCATACTGAAATGTAGCGACAAATCTACTGCAGGGTCTTGCGATACCGCCAGTTTTGTCAAGACGGCCTTATTCTCAGAATGAAGCATTGTGATGACTTGTTGATACATATCTGCCCAGCTTGCCACTGGCTGTTCGGCACCCTTGAAACTATACTTGGAGAGAACGCGCCCCGTGAGAATGACATCTTCATCCAAAGCGATAGCATCCATCTGCTTTTTCTGAGGGTGGTAATTTGATGTGGGATAGGGCCAAATTCCGATAACCGTATTTTTTAAGAGCTGGTCGCGTTCCTCAAGTTCAGGCAACCCCCACTGTTCCTTCCGGCCGACCCACTGATTGATTCGAAGGCCAGAATCTTTAAAGCCATGAGGCATATCGCGCTTCTCTGCAAACGGGCTATTGGAATAGCGCGAATTATACGCAGTTAGGGTTAGATTTGCCAAACGGTGGAGCCAATTTGTGTGAATCGCTTCATAATTATCCCCAAGGCTCACTATCCATGCGGCAGTAAGATGCTGTGGCATAATGTGCTCAATAGAGTACTCTCCACGATCCAAGTGCCCCCAGACATCTTTGGTCTCGCTGGTTTCTGAATTCTCCAAACGCTCAAAGAGGTACAGCTTGTTTTTGGGATTCATCCCATAGATATTGCGCGTAGACATACACTCTGCGAACTCCTCATCAGAGGGAAACCGAGTACGTTCTCTCTTGCTGAGAAGTGCATATTTGAACTTCTCAACATAATGGCTTTCATCTCCATCAAACCGAATGATTTCACGATGAAGCAGAAGAAAGATTTTATTCAACGCATTGGTGGGCAAGTCGCAAATAGCTCGGCGGAACAAGTAGCTTTCTGTGAAATGGAATACTTCAATTAGCTCATCGGCGGTCAAAGCACCACTTTCGCTAAGGCGAATTACTTCCAGCAAAAACGGACGTGTGACCGATGTGGACAGTCGATTGAGACGATAGATACAACTATTGAGCCGCTCGTCAGAATGACCGCCTTTAATGAGAAATGCGTATCGCTTTGCATATTCGAGTAAATCTTTAAGCAAAGGTTCAATATCCGCCACCTCTGCATCCTCGACATATTTCTTAAATGTTGGGTAGACACTATTCATATTAGGGGTGCTCTGCTGTTTGATGCTTAAGTAGTCACGAACAAAGGAACTAACATCATAGTCGGTATAGCTTTCAATGCGATTCCAGTATTTTTCATAGAACTTCGTTTGCTGATCATTTGGAAGTCCCATCAAGATGTAATTGCGTATCTTATCGCCTTCGCTAAGGTTAAGTCCCGTGGAGTTTAAGCTTTCAAAGATAAGCTGTGGATTATCCTCATGGTTAAGCGATATGTTGATGATCTCCAACTTGCAGATAGCATCAAATAGCTCGTCAATATCTAATTCGCCGTGTTGAATACGGTCGTAAAAATATCGATAATTTATCGTAAGATTAGAGTCCGGGATATATTCTTCATCTTGGTCAAAGAGAATACCGAATGCCTTCTGATCATTTTTAATAGGCTTTAATTTAATGCGTTTTTCTTCTGGCTCATATTCATCGATCAGATATTTTTTGAGGATTTTGTCCGTGAGTTGATGATCGCGAGATACCATTTTCCCAGATGAAAGCAAATGATAAATAGCCAAAAGAAGCAAAGATATGGTAGTCAAGCGCTGTTGACCATCAATGATAAGAAACTCCTCCATTGTGCCTGATTCGCTTTGGACAGAGACGATGCTCCCAAAGAAATGGCTCTTTCGATTCTGCCGGATGATCTTTACCAGATCGTCATAGAGCTGCTTGCAGTGTTCCATTTTCCAATCATAATTCCGTTGGTATACCGGAATGATAAATCGTTTAGAAGCGCCATCTAAGTATTTGATTAGTTTTTGTGCGTTACCATTCATACACTTTCTCCCTTAGAATCAAATTACTGCAAATCTTACAAGCACCTTTCTAACGCTTCGATTTCATAAACTGATAGGCATCGATTTATCAATTCCCGGTTTCGTATAATAGCAGCAACTACTTGGTCTTCTGTCAACCCTTTTAGATGATGCCCATATCGATCAAGTATCTTTTTAATTGCAGAACTCGGTATGCCAAATTCAGTCAAAATTTGAATATTAGCGGCAGTAAACTCATTTTCGATTGCTTCAGCAATAAATGAATAGTCACCAGCTTCCATACCTAACTCAGCCGCAATATACTTCTGAAGAGAATCAACAACATTCAGCCACTTAGGAATTTTATATTGTAGCCAATTTTTCTGAAACTTGAATATAGTTTCGACTGCCTCGTCTGCGAATTGCCGAGCCATTTCAGGATACTCCACCATGAATTGTTGCGACGAAAAATGCATATCTGCAGAATTTGGTGCATTTTTCTTGAGATACTCTTTGGCGCGATAAGCAACACGTTCAACGATCATCTGACGGATATTTTTGTTGTAAATATAGCTTACCGTTTGAGTTGCCATCCATTTTGTGGAGATGAGCACATTTTTATCGTTTCCTTCAACAAAACGGTCTTTTACTAAGTCAAAAATAATACAGAGATGGTTGTACAGATTTCTGTCTCGCAATTCACTCCAAACTATATCACCTCTACGATGAGGATCAATCAGCATTGCACGAATAATTGGCAATAACTCGAGCTGGTCTTTTATTGACACAGCATTGCGCTTTAAAATGATCTTCAATTCTTCAGGCAAATTTTCAAAACGTTGATACCGCTCCATATTAAATGGTTTAACTTCAGCTTTTTCGATATTCACCAGCACTTCGTCATCAATTGGATTTTGGGTATATGCCGGAATATCAACAGACATTTCCTTTGCCTGAGGCGGTTTTTTGAGATTTATTACTCGACCGACGCAGTGTTCCATCAAACGTCCGGCTCGTCCTCGAATATTGGCATAATCAAAATAATCAACATCACGTGTACCAATCTTACTATCATAATAAATCACATTTTTCGCAGAAGTATTGACCCCCTCAATGATAGTATTGGTACAAAACAGGAATTTAAGCTTTCGATCGTTAAAATACTTAATTGTCGATACTGTAATATGCTTCGGCATGGAACCATCATGAATTCCTATTCCGTTAGAAAGACAGTGCGCCAGGGACCACTCGACACCGAGGTTTTCATTAATCCATTGAATCAAAGGAATATCTGTATTTTGCTCGTTTCCTTGTGCTTCTAAATGATTACTATAGGCAAAAGCCAACTTTCGAGCAGTTGAGGGAGACGAGCAAAAAATCAAAGATTGATCTTCAGTCGCATCTAATACCGCAAAAATGTCCTCATATGACACCTTGCCGCCTGGCTTTTTCTTTACAGTATCATAGAGATTCTCTGTTTCAGTATAGACCAACGAGTAGTCGGTTTTATAAAAAACAGCATTGTATTTCTCTAAGAACCCAGGTGAAATATTATCAATATTGGGGCCCAACAAATAAAACCGGCAGGACGGATTCTTCATTAGCCGAAGAAATGCTATATTCAGTATATTTGCTCTGTTGTCTTCTCTTTGCTTGCTGAGCTTATAAAACTCATCAATGATAAGCAGTTCGATGTCTGGCATATCAGGATATTCCAATACTCGCTCTGCTGTAAGCAAAAAGATATTACCTTTTTCAGTGGAAGCGCTTTGCGATGTCCTAACAATTACTTTGTATTGATCAAAATATCGTTTCAACTTGATTCGAGTTTCGTCGAGTAGCGCCAGCGTGGGCTGAATAATAACAATATTTGTGTATATGCCACTGGCAACAATTTCTTCAATCAACAGGCTTTTCCCGAAACTCGTAGGTGCACTCACAACAACATTTTGTTTAGAAAGAATCAAATCGGACAGTTCTTTTTGTTTACTGTGCAGGGTTTTATCAAAGATATATTCTGACCTATGGTATTCCTGACGTATCCGTGCGTCAAGGTCAGTTAAGGTCATTTTATACTTTTCAATATAGGGGTAAAATCCAACTGCCTCAATCAAATCTTCCCACATAGGTTTTAGCGTAGAGGGGACGTCTTCCCATACATCAATAACCTTTATTAGGTGGTTTCTTCCAACTGCCTGAATACCAGAATCCTTTGAATTCAAAGCATTAGAGATAGAGCGAAACAATTCAAAGTGTGCAGCAGGCTCTAACAAAGCAATATTGTCAATTTGCTGAAAGAAATCCATAGATGCCTCCTGTTAGATGTTTTGCATATGCCAAATTTTCTCCAGCATACATTTTACTAACTTCTTCTTTGCTTCAATCGGCATAAGAATTAGTACCGTTTGAACCTGTTCACGATAAGGAAATGTATTAATTGAATTATAATAATCTCGAAGTGTCGCTGTATGGGAAACGATACCCGCATCCTTGACCGCATCGTCGATTGCCTTTAGGTAGTCCAATGCGATATCATCTTCATAAATGCATAAAAGCGGGATGCGAATGTATTGAAACACATCTTTTAGTAGAATAGGTCTGCTTAATTTCTCAATCCACTCTTCCCTTTGTGGGTGTTCCAATTGAGTTTCGAGGCCACGTTTTATTATCACATACTGTTCGCTGAGATAATCTTTGGTTATATGTTTCTTTAAGTCTTCAACCAACTCATCAATGCCCCCTTTTACGACCCCCTTGGTCTTCCACGCTTTGTAAAACTTGGTTTCACCCAACCACAATGTCAAGCTGTCCTGACTAACATGAACAGCATCGAATCCTTTTGCTTCTTGAGAAAAGGAATCCTTAAAATACATTTTTGAGATAAGCGGAATCGTGTTCTTGAATTCCTTTAAAAACATGTGTAGTACAATTTCTCCCAATACTCCCCTTTTCTCGTACCACCGTAAAAATGCTGGTTCCCAATCTTCTTCCGGCACATCGTGTTCAAGATAATATCTAAGTTTTTCAATCTCATGTAACTTAAGTAGACTCTGCGCAGCTTCTCTCTGTTTTTTCGTAATTTGATTTCTGGGTATATCAGCGTAGGCAAACGCATACTCCAAGATATTTTCTGAAAAAGCATCCGCAAAATTGTCATATGCGTATTTAAGAGAGCCGTCGTTTTCGATATCCGTATTCATTAATACAGTATTTACATCATCTTCATCGACTTTTAAAACCAAGACACCGCTACGGCCAGTATTGCTTACTGCCTGCACAAGTCAACACCTCGTTTCTCCATTTGCACTATATTTTTCATCCGGCACGATCTCCACGATATCCTCTATCCGGCAATCCAGCGCTGCGCAAATCTTTACGAGTATTTCTGTAGTGACATGTCCGTTCCGTCCCATTTTGGTGACGGAAGCTGGGCTGATGCCCGCCTTTTCACACAAGTCTTTCTTTTTCATGTCCTTATCGATAAGCAGCTTCCAGAGTTTTTTATAACTCACAGACATAAAATATCTCCTCCGTACCGATATACAAAAAATGCTCTGCCGCTTGGCAGAGCATTCGGTCTATTGCAGCCATACTGCCAAGGCCTATTCCAACACTTGACAGCGTTGTTTATAATGATAGCACATTTGGGCAGGAAAAGCAAGAAAATGATAAATCCGCACGAATTCCGACTCTATTCAATTTCTTTTCAAGCCGCGAAAGAAACGCTTGAACCTCCGGACAGTCAGAGCTACAATGCCAACACCTCATCGTGAGGACAAACTGATTGGAGGTCAAATGATGAATTATGAAGTAAACCCGTTTCAGGACTACGAACCGATTACCATCGATGAACTGAAAGCTCAAGCCAACAGCCTATTGAGTCTGGTAACGAAGAATCAGCGTCCGCTGCGTGTATTCATGAATAATGGTAAGGAGTTTCTGCTGTTCCCTCAGAATCTGCTCGCTCCGATCTGCGATTCCGATTTTCGCCTGATTCTGCTGTCGGCAATGCGGTATGCGATGGGCAGGAATACTTGTATGCCCGTGGTAGTCACTGATTATATCAAGCGTCACATTCAGCTTCTGGATGATAAGTTTCTCGTACTGGCGATGATATCAGACGGCATCTTGAAGATTACGCAGAACACGAGCCGAATCCGAATCTTTGGCAAAGTCTTTTAGGCGCACTTGAGACAGAGCAGCGAGAGCGTGCCACTTGTCAGGCAAGGAAGGTCAGGCCGTGCCCCGCCTGTGGGAAACCCTTGGAGGTCATGAGCATTACCGACAACCAGCATTCACCCGGTGGATTCGATGTAATTGCTCACTGCCAAAATTGCCACTCTGATTACGAGTGGTTCTGCGATAAGGATGGCGGTGTCTCAGATATAAAGCAGTATTTCTTCGGGTAAGGCGATTGTAAACAGCGGATGCTCATATGAACAAGTGCATTCTCGTATTTCAATATACTTTCCCTTAAAATGCCCCTCAAATTACGGGAATGCGATAGTTATTGAGGGGAAGCGAGTTTTATCTTCAGAGAGCAAAGGCATGCGGGTATTTCTTTGTCTATAGCGCCGCAACTGCTGAGCTACCACCCTTGCAGAAACCACTTGCATAACCGCCTGTTCAGAGTTACAATGCAGACGGTCTGAAACGCAAAACGCTTCCCATCCGGCACCGGTGAATCTTCACCGGAAACCGGGGGGGAAGCGTTTTTGACCACATAGATTACCACAGATGGTGCTGGAACACCCGGAAACAGTGGAGATAAGAGTGTCAAAGAGTAAGTAAAACAAATTAAAAAGCACTGAAAAGCGCTATAAATGAGTGAAAAAAGTATTCCTGATAAGTTTGGGAGCAAGATGCCGGGTGTTCGAATCACCTCACTCCGACCAAATCAAAAGACCGCCTTTAGGGGCGGTCTTTTGCGGTATTAAGCAATGTGCGCTTGCTTTGGGCTTTTTTCTCGAGCGCTGCCGGAGGCAGAGAAAGCGAGAGAAAAAAGGCGCAGCGGTCGAAATTCTGCGGCGCAGCACAGCAGAATTTCGGGAACCGCAAGGGGCGGCGATGCCGAAGATGCCGGGTGTTCGAATCACCTCACTCCGACCATGCAGGAAAGACCGCCTTTCGGGGCGGTCTTTTGCGGTATTAAGCAAACAGTAGAGCACGCCTTGCGTCCATCCGGCGCTTGACTGCCCGATTCTGTTTACCGTCGCTCCCAATGCTGCCGCTTACAGCTTTCTCTTCACCACCATCGGCACCCTCATCGTCATGCTTCTGTGGCCCCTCTTTGCTCTGCCCATGGTCATCCCTGGCATCATACCCCATTTCTCCGCCGCCCGCCCATCTCTGCCACAAATTCCCCTATCTGTGCATTGACTTTTCCCCTTCTCCCGCACTAAAATATAATGGAATAGGTGTTTGTTTAGATAGACACCCAAGCTATCCAAACGGAGGAACTGCCCATGAAAGAAGTCAAATCCCCAAAGAAACCGCTTATTTACTATTACTGCATTGTCCTGCTGGTTCTTATGGTGTTCAATTCCTTTATCGTGCCGCTTATCGCCAGGCAGCAGATCAAGGAAGTGGACTACGGCACCTTTATGTCCATGACCGAAAAGGGCGAGATCGGCAAGGTGGAGATCGAAAGCAATCAAATCCTTTTCACAGATAAAGACGGCCAGAATGTCTACAAGACCGGCGTGATGGACGACCCGAACCTCACCGAGCGTCTGTATGCCTCCGGCGCCCAGTTTGCCACCGAGATCGTGGAGGAAGCCTCCCCGCTGATGACCTTCTTCCTCACCTGGATCCTGCCAGTCGTCATCTTTGTTGTCATTGGCCAGCTGCTCTATAAAAAAATGAGCGAAAAGATGGGCGGCGGGCCCAATTCCATGATGTTTGGCCTGGGCAACAGCAATGCCAAGGTCTATGTCCCCTCCACCGACGGCGGCATCCGCTTTGCCGATGTGGCGGGCGAAGACGAAGCCAAGGACAATCTTCAAGAAATCGTCAATTACCTGCATGACCCCAGTAAATATAAGGCCATCGGTGCTTCCATGCCCAAAGGGATCCTGCTGGTGGGCCCTCCCGGAACCGGCAAGACCATGCTGGCAAAGGCAGTTGCGGGCGAAGCAAATGTGCCCTTCTTCTCCATTTCCGGCTCGGAATTTGTGGAGATGTTCGTGGGCATGGGCGCTTCCAAGGTTCGCAATCTGTTCGACCAGGCAAAGGAAAAAGCCCCCTGCATCGTTTTCATCGATGAGATCGATGCCATCGGCCAAAAGCGCAGCGGCGGCCAATATGGCGGTAATGATGAGCGCGAGCAGACCCTCAACCAGCTTTTGACCGAAATGGATGGCTTCGAGGGCAATAACGGCGTCATCATTTTGGCGGCTACCAACCGTCCCGAATCCCTTGATCCCGCGCTGACCCGTCCCGGCCGCTTTGACCGCCGGGTACCGGTGGAGCTGCCCGATTTACAGGGCCGCGAAGCCATCCTCAAGGTCCACGCCAAAAAGGTGGAGCACGAGGATAATATAGATTTTCTGGCGGTCGCCCGCATGGCCTCCGGCGCTTCCGGCGCTGAACTGGCCAATATCGTCAATGAAGCTGCCCTGCGCGCTGTACGGGATGGCCGCACTAAGGTCACCCAGTCCGACCTGGAGGAGAGCATCGAGGTCGTCATTGCCGGCTATCAGAAGAAGAATGCCATCCTCACCGACCACGAAAAGTGGATCGTCTCCTACCACGAGATTGGCCACGCCCTGGTGGCTGCCTGCCAAAGCCACTCTGCCCCGGTGCAAAAGATCACCATTATCCCCCGCACCTCCGGCGCTTTGGGCTACACCATGCAGGTGGATGAGGGCAACCACTATCTAATGAACAAAGAGGAGATCGAAAATAAGATCGCTACCCTCACCGGCGGCCGCGCCGCGGAGGAAGTCAAGTTTGGTTCCATCACCACCGGCGCCTCCAATGATATTGAGCAGGCTACCCGCCTGGCCCGTGCCATGCTCACTCAGTACGGCATGAGCGATGAATTTGATATGGTGGCACTGGAAACGGTGAACAACCAGTACCTTGGCGGGGATACCTCCCTGGCCTGCTCCGCCGGCACCCAGGCGGAGATCGACCGGCTGGTCATTTCCATCGTAAAGAAGCAGCATGAAAAGGCCACCGGCATCCTGAACGAAAAGCGGGAGAAGCTGGATGAGCTGGCCAAGTACCTGTACGAAAAGGAAACCATCACCGGCGAGGAATTCATGAAGATCCTGAATGAATGATCCCGCAAAGAGGTACCGCATGAATTTACTGTTTTGCATCAATGGCGGCTACACCGGCCCGCTGCTGGATTGTCTGGATTCCATAGTACTGCATGGGGGCGAAAAACACTATGATGTGTACCTCCTCTCCTCCGATTTAGCGGAAGAAACGCAGCAGCAGCTTTGCCGGCAGGTGCCGGCCGCTGTTGCCCTGCACTTTATCTCGGTTCCGCGGGAGCTATTCGAGGACTTCCCGGAAACCGACCGTTATCCGCAGGAAATCTACTACCGGCTGGCCGCGCCCCTGCTGCTTCCCCCGGAACTGGACCGTATCCTGTACCTGGATGCCGATATTGTGGTCATCAACCCACTGGGACCGCTGTACCGCAGTGATTTTGAGGGGAACCTATTTATGGCCTGCACCCACACCCGGGAGCTCCTGACCCGCGCCAACAGCCACCGCCTGGGGCTGGAAGAACCCGTCCCCTATATCAATACCGGTGTGATCCTGATGGAGCTAAACGGCCTGCGGCAGACGATTGATCTTTCAGCAGTGCGGCAGTATGCGCTGGAGCACTTTGACGCCCTGCTGTTGCCGGATCAGGATATCCTTACCGCGCTGTATGGCAGCCGGGTCAAGCTCCTCGATAGTCAGCGGTATAATCTCAGCGACCGCATCCTGGCCTTTTACAATGCCAATCCCCTGCACCCCCACCACAGTCTGGAGTGGGTGCGGCAAAACACCGTCATTATCCACTACTGCGGCCGCAATAAGCCCTGGAAGCCCGGCTATGTTGGTATTTTGGATGTATTCTACCGGGAGCTGAAGGAGCAGCAAACCCACCTGCACCCGGAAAAGAACCGGTAAAAATGTTTCATGTGAAACATTTGTTCTTTTTGTCCCCCTGCTTTACTGCGGGGGGACTGTTCTTTTTTGCCGGGTTTACTTGACTTATTTCCCCTATGGAAGTAAAATATTATATTATGGTTCTATGCCGAGGAGGAAAGTACAAACATGAAAAATACCGAAAAATCGATGGATACCCTGGTAAACCTGTGTAAGAACCGCGGGTTTGTTTACGCCGGCAGCGAGATCTACGGCGGCCTGGCCAACACCTGGGATTA
>OLOA01003719.1_pt1 | contig 12205 bp, 10 predicted proteins | sample 1672201 | NCBI WGS metagenome assembly OLOA01 (sample SAMEA3136658, study PRJEB25190) | human gut metagenome
GGTATCGTTGACCTGGTCGATATGAACGCTGAGGTCTACTACGACGACATGGGCAACGACATGCGCACTGAGCCCATCCCCGAGGATATGCGTGAGCAGGCCGAGGAGTACCACAACATTCTGATCGAGGCTGTTGCTGAGAACGACGAAGAGTTGATGGAGAAGTACCTCGAGGGCGAGGAGATCACCCGTGCCGAGCTGAAGGCTGCGATCCGCAAGGAGACCATCGCCAACACTCTGGTGCCTGTGACCTGCGGCTCTTCCTATAAGAACCGCGGCGTGCAGAAGCTGCTGGACGCTATCGTTGACTATATGCCCGCACCTACCGATGTCGAGGACATCAAGGGTGTGAATCCTGAGACCGAAGAGCAGGAGACCCGTCCGTCTTCCGACGACGCTCCCTTCGCAGCTCTGGCCTTCAAGATCGCTACCGACCCGTTCGTTGGTAAGCTGGCATACTTCCGTGTGTACTCCGGTAAGGTTGAGGCAGGTACTACTGTTTACAACTCCGTGAAGGACAGCAAGGAGCGTATGGGCCGCATCCTGCAGATGCACTCCAACCACCGCAAGGATATCGACTGCTGCTATGCAGGTGATATCGCTGCTGTTGTCGGTCTGAAGAACACCACCACTGGTGATACTCTGTGTGATGAGAATCATCCCATCATTCTGGAGTCCATGAAGTTCCCCGAGCCCGTTATCCGCGTTGCAATCGAGCCCAAGACCAAGGCCGGCAACGAGAAGATGGGCATCGCGCTGGCAAAGCTGGCCGAAGAGGATCCGACCTTCAAGACCTACACCGACGAAGAGACCGGTCAGACCATCATCGCCGGTATGGGCGAGCTGCACCTGGAGATCATCGTTGACCGTCTGCTGCGTGAGTTCAAGGTTGAAGCAAACGTGGGTGCACCTCAGGTTGCTTACCGTGAGACCATCCGCAAAGAGGCCAACCAGGAGACCAAGTACGCACGTCAGTCCGGTGGTAAGGGCCAGTACGGTCATGTTAAGATCAAGATCGAGCCCAACGAGCCCGGCAAGGGTTACGAGTTCGTCAACGCCATCGTTGGCGGTGCCATCCCGAAGGAATACATCCCGGCTATCGACAACGGTATCCAGGGTGCTATGAAGTCCGGCGTTCTGGCTGGCTATCCTGTCGTTGATGTCAAGGTCACCCTGTGGGATGGTTCTTATCATGAGGTCGACTCCTCTGAAATGGCCTTCTCCATCGCAGGTTCCATGGCATTCAAGGATGCTATGCGCAAGGCTGATCCCATCATCACCGAGCCCATCATGAAGGTTGCTGTTATCGTTCCCGATGAGTATCTGGGCGATGTTATCGGCGACCTGAATGCACGCCGTGGTCAGATCCAGGGCATGGAAGCTATGGCTGGTACTCAGCGCGTCAATGCATTTGTGCCTCTGGCTCAGATGTTCGGCTACGCTACCGACCTGCGTTCCAAGACTCAGGGTCGTGGCCAGTATGTTATGGAGCCCTCTCACTACGAGCCGGTTCCCAAGAACATTGCTGACCAGATCATTGCTGGCCGTACCAAGGGCTAAGCGCTGTAAAGCATAAGAATTTTGCCGGGGTAGTGTAACTCCGGCAAAATTTCCTGTAAAAGCACTTGATTTTACAGGGCAAATTTAGTAGAATAGCCTTGCAATGCAATGTCTGCATCTTGCAGGGTTGTTGTAACCAAATATCAAAACCTAAATTAAGGGAGGATATTCCAATGGCTGAAAAGGCAAAGTTCGACCGTTCTAAGCCGCATGTTAACATCGGCACCATCGGTCACGTTGACCACGGCAAGACCACTCTGACCGCTGCTATCACCAAGTACCTGGCTCTGAAGGGTGATGCAGAGTTCATGGACTACGCTAACATCGATAAGGCTCCTGAGGAGCGTGCTCGTGGTATCACGATCAACTCCGCTCACGTTGAGTATCAGACCGACGCTCGTCACTATGCTCACGTTGACTGCCCGGGCCATGCTGACTACGTCAAGAACATGATCACTGGTGCTGCTCAGATGGACGGCGCTATCCTGGTCGTTGCTGCTACCGATGGTCCCATGCCCCAGACCCGTGAGCACATCCTGCTGGCTCGTCAGGTCGGCGTGCCCTATATCGTTGTGTTCATGAACAAGTGCGATATGGTCGACGACGAGGAGCTGCTGGATCTGGTCGAGATGGAGATCCGTGAGCTGCTGAACGAGTACGACTTCGATGGCGACAACACCCCCATCATCCGTGGTTCTGCTCTGAAGGCTCTGGAGTCTACCAGCACCGATCCCAACGCCCCCGAGTACAAGTGCATTTGGGAGCTGATGGACGCTGTTGACAGCTACATCCCCACTCCTGATCGTGCTGCTGACAAGCCCTTCCTGATGCCCGTTGAGGACGTCATGACCATTTCTGGCCGTGGCACCGTCGCCACCGGTCGTGTCGAGCGTGGTACTGCCCACGTCGGCGACCAGATGGAGATCGTCGGTATCAAGGAAGAGAAGATGACCACCACCATCACCGGCCTCGAGATGTTCCGCAAGAGCCTGGAGTTCGCTCAGGCTGGCGATAACATCGGCGCCCTGCTGCGTGGCGTTGACCGTGACCAGATCGAGCGTGGCCAGTGCCTGTGCCAGCCCGGCTCTGTTCATCCCCACACCACCTTCGACGGCCACGTTTACGTCCTGAAGAAGGAAGAGGGCGGCCGTCATACCCCGTTCTTCAACAACTATCGTCCTCAGTTCTACTTCCGCACCACCGACGTTACCGGCATCATCACCCTGCCCGAGGGCACCGAGATGTGCATGCCCGGCGACAACGTCGATATGCATGTTGAGCTGATCACCCCCGTTGCCATGGAAGAGGGCCTGCGTTTCGCTATCCGCGAGGGCGGCCACACCGTTGGTTCCGGCGTTGTTTCCAAGATCGAGAAGTAATTTCTTGCTCTGAAAAGCAATACAAAGGGCGCTGTCCGCAAGGGCAGCGCCCTTTTTTGGTGCGCCCCTACGTCATAAAACACATTGCGCCGCGTTTGTGCACTCTACACAAACGCGGCGCAATTATTTTGCAGGAAAAGTCAAATAAAAAGCATAAAACCTATTGACATTCTAGGTAAATGGGTATATTATACTGGCATCGGGTTTGAACAATGCAAACCAAAAACAGGAAAGGGGAATACCGCTATGTCCGCTATGTGTTGTTGTCGTATGCGCTGTCACCGGGCATGGTCTGTGGGGCCTACCAGAACTCCCATGTGTTGAACCTGACCTTTGTCCGGAAACCTTCGCAGAGAAGGCCCGGATTTTTTTGTACCTAAATTTGTTCGTGACCCGATAGGGAAGGGGAGACTTTTGTGGATTGGAATGTGGTCGCACAGTACCTGCCGCTGTTTGAAAAAGCGGCGTGGCTGACCCTGCGTCTGGGGCTGGCAGGTATCGCGCTGGCTATTGTCATCGGGCTGGTCTGCGCACTGGTCCAGTATTATAAGGTGCCTGTGCTGCGCCGCATCGTCGGCTTTTACATCCAGCTCAGCCGCAACACGCCGCTCCTGGTCCAGTTGTTTTTCATCTATTATGGTTTGCCGAAGATCGGCATCAGGACTGACGCTGCGGTCTGCGGCATTGCAGGTCTGGCGTTTCTGGGCGGCAGCTACATGGCGGAGGCGTTCCGCAGCGGGCTGGAATCCATCGAGCCGATCCAGACCGAGAGCGCCTACAGCCTCGGCATGGACCGGATGCAGACGATGCGCTACGTCATCCTGCCGCAGGCTATGTCCACCAGTGTCCCGGCGTTCGTTGCCAATGTCATTTTCCTTTTAAAGGAAACCAGCGTGTTCAGCGCTATCAGCCTGATGGACCTGATGTTCACGGCGAAGGACCTCATCGGCCTGTACTACAAAACCACCGAGAGCCTGTTCCTTCTTGTGGTCTTTTACCTGCTGATCCTGCTCCCGGTTTCGCTGCTGGGGTCTCTGCTGGAAAGGAGGCTGCGCTATGCCGGATTTGGGGCTTAACGTACTGCTCAAGGGCAAAAACATGGCCCGCCTGCTGGGCGGCCTGTGGGTGGCCCTACGCATCAGCCTGCTTTCCGTCGCCATCAGCATCCCGCTGGGCATCCTGCTGGGCGTGCTGATGAGCGGCAAAAACCCCGTTGTAAAAGCCATCCTGCGGGTTTATCTCGAAATCATCCGCATTATGCCGCAGATGGTGCTGCTGTTCCTTGTGTTTTTCGGCACGACCCGCGCGTGGGGCTGGGACCTCTCGGGCGAGACGGCATCCGTCGTCGTGTTTGTGCTGTGGGGCACGGCAGAGATGAGCGACCTTGTGAGAGGCGCGCTGATCTCAATTCCGAAGCACCAGTATGAGAGCAGCGAGGCGCTGGGCCTGACGAAGGCGCAGACCTATTGGTACATCATCATTCCGCAGACGGTGCGCCGCCTGATCCCGTTGAGCATCAACCTGATCACCCGTATGATCAAGACCACCAGCCTTGTGCTGATGATCGGCGTCGTCGAGGTGCTGAAGGTCGCGCAGCAGATCATTGAGGCCAACCGCATGGCCAGCCCGAACGCTGCATTCGGCATCTATCTGGTCGTGTTCCTGCTGTATTTCCTCGCCTGCTGGCCCATCAGTCTGCTGGCATCGTACTTAGAGAAAAAATGGAGGTAAGGAACCATGGCAGAACCGATTTTGACCGTAGAGCATCTGGTCAAGGGCTATGGGGAAAATACCGTGCTGGATGACGTCAGCTTTTCCGTCCGCCCCGGCGAGGTCGTCGTGGTGGTAGGCCCCAGCGGCTGCGGCAAGAGCACGCTGCTGCGCTGCATCAACGCTCTGGAGCCCACCCAGAGCGGGCGCGTCCGCCTGGGCAATGAGACTGTCGCCTACGGCGGCAAGGGGCTGACGAGTCTGCGCCAGCGCATCGGCATGGTATTCCAGAGCTATGAGCTGTTCCCGCATCTGACCGTGCTGGACAACGTTATGCTGGCTCCGCTCAAGGTGGCCAAGCGTCCCAAAGACGAGGTACAGAAGGAAGCCGAGGCCCTGCTGGACCGCGTGAACCTGCTGAACAAGGCCAGGAGCTACCCGCGGGAGCTGTCCGGCGGCCAGAAGCAGCGCGTTGCCATCGTCCGCGCACTGGCGATGCACCCTGAAATTTTGTTGTTCGATGAAGTGACTGCAGCCCTTGACCCCGAAATGGTCCGTGAGGTGCTGGACGTTATGCTCGATTTGGCGAAGCAGGGCCGCACGATGATCATTGTCACCCACGAGATGCAGTTTGCCCGCGCGATTGCGGATCGTGTCATCTTCCTGGACGGCGGCAAAATCGTCGAGGAGAGCACGCCGGAGGCGTTCTTCGGCCACCCCAAGACAGAGCGCGCGCAGAAGTTCCTGCGCACCTTCACCTTTGACAGTGTGAAGTGATGGACTTGGCCCCCTCTGCGAGGGGGCTCCCGCGAAGCAGGTGGGGGAGAGAACCTCGCCATTACCCAAAACATTTAGAACTGTGGCAAAGTTCAACCCTTCCGGCTCTTCGAGCCACCTCCCCTGCTAGGGGAGGCAAGCGTCCGCTTCGCGGGGCATACCATAGATTCCCTTTTGTGGAAAGAAATACATAGAGGAACACGAAAGACGAAAAAAGGAGAATATCACCATGAAAAAAGCAACCAAATTGACCGCCGTGGCCCTGGCCGTAACCTTGAGCCTGTCTCTGGCCGCCTGCGGCAGCAGCGCCTCCACGGGCACTGCCTCTACCTCGGCATCCGCCGACGGTGTTGTTTACCGCACGCTGGACGAAATCAAGGCGGACGGCACGATCAACATCGGCGTTTTCTCTGACAAGAACCCGTTCGGCTACGTCGATGAAAACGGCGAGTATCAGGGCTATGACATCTACTTTGCCAACCGCCTGGCCGAGGATCTGGGCGTCAAGGTGAACTACGTCTCCACCGAGGCCGCCAACCGCATCGAGTACCTGCAGACCGGCAAGGTCGATGTCATTCTGGCCAACTTCACGGTCACGCCGGAGCGCGCCGAGGAGGTCGATTTTGCGCTGCCCTACATGAACGTTGCACTGGGCGTCGTTTCCCCGGACTCCAACGTCATCACGTCGCTGGACAGCTGGAACGCCGATGACCAGATGATCGTCATCTCCGGCACTACCGCAGAGACCTACCTGACCCAGAACTACCCTGACATCCCGCTGCAGAAGTATGACTCCTACGCCACGGCCAAGAGCGCGATGGAGAACGGCGGCGTGGCTTGGGCCAACGACAACACCGAGGTCATCGCGTTTGCCAGCCAGAACCCCGGCTACACTGTCGGCATCCCGTCCCTGGGCAGCCAGGACACGATTGCCCCCGCCGTCAGCAAGGGCAATGAGACGCTGCTGAATGCCATCAACGACGAGATCAAGGCTCTGGGCAAGGAGAATTTCTTCCACGCCGACTATGAGGCCACTCTCGTTGACACCTACGGCACTGACTATGAGGACAGCCTCGTGGTCGAGGGCGGCGAGACGAGCGCACAGTAAAAGGGGAAGGCCTAGGAAAGCAAAAGCGGCAGACCACAAACGGTCTGCCGCTTTTTCCATGCCTTACTCCACGCCAAATTCCGCTTTTACCCGCGCGTACATCTCCCGCTGGGCGTTCGCTTCGTTATCGTCATCCACGCTGCCAAAGGCGCGCTTGGCGGCGCTGCCGGGGCCGGTGGAGCCGTGCTCACCAAAGCGGGCGGTCTTTTCGTTCTCGGGGTCACGCCAGTTGTCCCAGCCGTCGGCGCAGACCTCGTCGCTCAACGCGCAGTCCAGCCAGTAGCAGGCCGCGTCCGCGCGCCAGGGGCGGCCCAGATAGACGCTGCCGGGCGCACAGCTGCCCTGCACGGTGCAGTTCACAAACAGGTAGCCGGGCTTGCCTGCGGGCGTGCTGGGAGCCGTGATATAGCAGATGCCGCTGATGTGATGCCACGGCTCAAGGCGGCAGGTGTCGAACACAGCGTTTGCACCGCCAAAGATAAAGTCGATGTTGCCGCGGATCGTGCAGTTTTTGTAGTACTGCACGGTGTCCAGCCGGGGCGTGTTCTCCCGCGGGCCGCGGAAGCCGTTCTTCTCGCGCTCCTGCAGGGGCAGGGGAGCGGTAAACAGCGTGTCCTGGTTGCCGTAGAGGTTCACATTCTCCATCAGCACGCGGCTTGCGTCGGCGTAAACGGCCAGAGCCTGACCGGCCTTTGCACCGTCCCCGGCGTTGTTCTGCACGGTCAGGTTGCGCACAACGGCCCTGCCGCCGCCCAGAAACAGCGTTGCGCTGCGGAAGGTGCCGGTCTTGACCTCGCCCGGCCACGGGTCACGCCCGCCCACAGACGCCGTGATGACTGTCGCGTTGCGGTACTCGCCCTCGATGACATAGTCCGCCAGCTCAATGAAGGGCCGTTCCTCGTAGATGCCGTGCCTGATGTAGAACCGCACCGGCTCGTCCGGCGTGGCCGCACAGGCAGCAACGGCCTCGGTCAGCGTGCGGTAGTCGCCCGCGCCGCTCTCGTCAACGACCAATGTTTTGCGTTTCGTTTCGGTCATGCAAAAAATCCTCCCATAAATGCAATATCGCTGGCAGCGCGGGCTGGCACAGCCTCCTCACGCAGCACGGGCAGAGCGTCCTGCGGCAGCTGCCGCAGCATGGCAAACGCGCCCGCGTAGTCGGTCAGGCTGTCCTCCAGGCTCGTGTGGAGCAGCCCTCCGTCCGGCGCAAAGGCCTGCCCCTTGAAGTGGACGGCCACGATCTGGTCGCCCAGCAGCTCGCCCACGTCGTTCCAGATGCGGTCCTGCGCGCCGACGTTCCCGGCATCCACCAGATTGCTCATATCAAAGATGACCTTCAGGTTCGGGCTGCGCATCGTGTCCAAAATATGCCGCGTCGCGGCGGCGGAGTTCATGCTGTGGTAGGTCACAGGCTCTACGGCGACGGTTACGCCCAGTGCCTCGGCGGCGGGCAGAATGTCCGCCAGACTGCGGCAGAGCAGCTCCTGCGCTTCCTCGCGGGTCGTACCGGAAGGCTGCTTTTCCATGCTGGTCGTCTCGGTACCGATGCACCCGGCACCCAGCGCCTTGCAGACGGCCAGCTGGCTCTTGAAGTCCGCCGCATTCTTCAAACGGCTCTCATCGTTGATGGCCAGCTCCACGTAGGTTCCCAGCACGGCCACCTGAATGCTGTGCGCCTTTTCGGCGGCGACGGTCTCGGCGACCAGCGCGTCGGTCACGTCCGCATAGCTCCTGACGGATGGCACACACTTTTTATAGGCCAGCTGCACAGCGGCAAAGCCGTCGGCGGCAACACGCCCGAACAGCTCGTCCGGGCTGCCCTTGCCGTAGTCGTGCAGGCGGGCACCGACGATAAATTTCGGCATAGTGTGCCCTCCTTACTGCTTTTGTGCGGCCAGAATTTCCGTGTAGGCCAGCAGCAGCGGGCCTACGCCCTTGGCGTCGTTCTCGACGATGGGCTCGCTGAAATAGTACGCCAGACTGCCATCGCGGCGGGTCGCGCCGCCGAGACCGGCCACCAGACAGATGCCGCCCAGCTGCAAAGCGCCATCCGCGCCCACGCCCAGATGGCGGTCACAGGTGCCGTAAAACGCCTTCTCACCGTAGGCCGTGTAGCGCTTGGGCAGGTAGCCCAGACGCACGCCCTTGAGAACGGCGTAGGCGAACAGTGCGCTGCCGGAGGTCTCAAGGTAGTTGCCTTCGACCCCGGCCTTGTCTACGACCTGCCAGAACATGCCGCTCTCGGCATCCTGGAAGGCGATCATCGCGTCCACCGCGTCCTTCAGCATTGCCATGATGGCGCGGTACTCGTAGTAAAGCTGGTTGTCCATCCGCTCCAACGTGTCTACCATGGCCACCAGGAACCAGCCCATGGCGCGCAGCCAGAAGTTGGCGCTGCAGCCGGTCTCGGGGTTCGCCCAGTACATCTCGCGGCTCTCGTCGTAGCCGTGGTAGTACAGGCCGGTCTTGGCGTCCTTCATGTGCTTCTGGATGTTCATGAACTGCTTGTAGCTGTCAATGCAGCCGTGCATCCCGTTGCAGCGTGTCTCATACTCCATATAGAAGGGCTGGGCCATGTAAGTGCCGTCCAGCCAGACCTGGTTGGGATAGATCTTCTTGTGCCAGAAGTTGCCCTCCTTCGTGCGGGGCTGGGTCTCCAGCTGGCCGCGGATCGTCTCAATGGCGTCGCGGTAGCGCTGGTCGCCGGTCAGGTCGTACAGCGTAAACAGGTTTTTGCCCTGGTTGACGTTGTCCAGGTTGTACTCGGCGGGGTCGTAGGTCTCAATGACGCCGTTGTCCTTGACAAAGTAGTCCAGAAACTTCTTGGAGAAGTCCAAAAACTTCTCGTCGCCGGTGGTCTTGTACAGGCTCAGGCAGGCAGTGATCATGCAGCCGTCGATATAATTCCACTTGTTGGGCTTGCCGCTGCGGACCTTCTCGATGTTCCAGAGCGGTGCCTCGGCGGTGGAGCCTGCGATCAGGTAGTCCACGTAATGGCCCAGCGTGGTCAGAATCTCTTCATGGGTCATGGTTCAGTCCTCCTCAAAGCTATCTACGTTTGTCAGCTGCAGGCGCTCACCCTCGTAGCCGGTGATCGCAACGTTGTGCAGCTCAATTCTTTGCACGTTCTCGGCATGGACGCCCACCTTGCAGGAGGCATCCGCGCCGCACATCATGGCGGCCTGACCGGCTTTAGCGTCCGGCGCAAAGCTGATTTTTACGTTGTGCATCTTGACACCCTCGATCGGGTGCTCAGGCAGGCCGCTGAACCAGCAGCCTGCGTACTGGGCGTCGGTGGCCGTGATGTTTTCCATCTCCAGCGTGCCCAGTGTCGGGGTCATCTCGTCGACAGGCAGGGCCTCGTGGGTCTGCACATAGTCGCTGCGGCCATCGGGGTCGCAGAAATAGAACATGTTGATGACAAACGGCGCCAGCACGCCATCCATAACGACGTCACGGAATACCAGCCCGTCGATGATGGCGTACTTGCCGCGCCCGCGGCGGGTCTTGACACGCAGACCCCGGTCCGTATGGTCCATCAGGCACTGGGTCACGGTGACGTTCTTGACGCCGCCGCTCATCTCGCTGCCGATGACAAGGCCGCCGTGGCCGCGGCTCAGGCAGCAGTTGCGGATGATAACGTTCTCACAGGGAACATGCAGCTTCATGCCTAAGAACAGCTTACCGGATTTCAGCGCGATGCAGTCGTCACCGACGTGTACATGGTTGCCGATGATGTTGACATTCTTGCAGCTCTCGGGGTCGATGCCGTCGGTGTTGGGGCTCGTGGAGCTGTTGCGGATGCGGATGTTCAGGATGTCCACATTTTCGGAGTAGGTCGGGTGGATGGTCCAGGAATAGCTGTTGCAGACCAGAACGCCGTGCAGCACGACGTTTTTGGCGCCGCTGGTGAAGAACAGGCGCGGACGCCAGGCAATATTATTTTTCTTCGGGTTCTGGTACCAGTCGCCGTTCTGGGCGTTGGCGTCAATCGTGCCCTCGCCGGTGATCGTCACGTTCTCGGCGTTGATGACGTTGATAAGACCCGCAAAGCTGTCCAGCGGGTTGCCCTCCCACAGACCGAGGTAGTGCTCGTCCTTCTCGTTATGGCAGGGGAGAACACCGGGCAGAATGGGGTAGTCAGTGCGGTTGGTGCCGCCCAGCAGCGTGCAGCCCTTTTCGAGATACAGCGTCGTGTTGCTCTGCAAAAACAGGCTTTGGGTGCGGTAGGTGCCGGCGGGCACGTAGACCGTGCCGCCCGCGGGGCAGGTGGACAGCGCCGCCTGCAGCTTGGCCGTGTTGTCGGTCACGCCGTCGGCGACGAGGCCGTAGCGGGAGGCATCCACGAAGAAGCTCTCCTCCGCGGTGGTAAAGTCCAGCGTATCGGTCACGCCGTCAAGGGTGACGGCCAGCGTGTAGCTGCGGCCCGGCTCCAGCGAATAGAGTGAGAACACATTCGTATCGCCCTCACAGACTGTGGCGCCGTCCAATGAGACTGTATAAGGAGCCGGGGCGCGGTAGCAGCCGGAGTTGACCAGCTCAAACACTGCGCTGCGCGCCATAGAACGTACAAGCGTGATTTTCATGTGTGAACCCCCAAGTGTTCAAAAATAGTATAAAAATAGTTTGAAAAACAGCAAAAAATGTGCTATTCTAAAAAAGACAACAATAACCAATCGCCGGGTGCCCCGCACCACGGCAGTGAGGAGCAGCGTTATGGTTTCGGAATATGTCTACTCGCCCCACGTTGACTTTTTTATTGACCGCGTGGACCGTGACTCCGGGTATGAGATGGCCAGCTTCCATATCCATCATAAATACGAGATCTATTATGAGATAGAGGGCAGCCGCCGCTATTTTATTGAGGATGCCGCCTATATCGTCAACGCGGGATGTGTGGTGCTGATCGGTGAAAACCAGATCCACAAGACTGCCTCGCTCGGCGACACAGCCTCGAGCCGTATCGTGATGAATTTCAGCCGCGAGTACCTCGACAAAATTATGGACATCTTCCCGGAGGTGGACTTCTTCTCCTTCTTGAGTGAGGAACATAACCACCTGCTGTCAAATATCACAGTCAAGCAGCAGAACCACATCCAGGGCCTGCTGCAGCAGCTGCTGGCCCTGCAGGAGGAAACCTCCCCGGAATCCGATGCACTGCGCAAGATGCTGCTGGCCACGCTTTTGCTGGAGCTCAAGGACCTCTGCCGCCAGCAGCAGGAGCAGGGCGGCGAGAATGGCCGCGTCAGCAACCACATTGTGGATCAGATCCAGGCCTATATCGCCGAGCACTACGCCGAGAAGCTGACCCTGACCGGCATCGCCAGTCAGTTCTATATCAGCCCGTATTATCTGAGCCGCCTTTTCAAGAAGTCCATCAACCTCTCGCTCATCGAGTATATCAACGGCGTGCGCATCAAGGCCGCGCAGAACCTCATTGAGAAGTCGAACGAGAGCATCTCGGACATTGCGGAAAAGACCGGCTTTATGACGACGGCGCATTTCCGCCGCGTCTTTAAAGATGCCACGGGCCTTTCGCCCCAGCAGTACCGGCAGTATTATAAGAGAGTGAATAAGTAAAGCCAGAACTATCCGCCGCCCTGTCTTGGGGCGGCTTTTCTTTTTAGGGAATGCCGTAGGGGCGGATTCTATATCCGCCCGTGCCCGTTTG
>OLOA01003725.1_pt1 | contig 12179 bp, 8 predicted proteins | sample 1672201 | NCBI WGS metagenome assembly OLOA01 (sample SAMEA3136658, study PRJEB25190) | human gut metagenome
TAACATCTATGAAAAAGTTACTCGCAATGGTGCTGGCTCTGGTCATGACTCTGTCCCTGGCCGTCAGCGCCAGCGCCGTGAAGGCCGACGAGAAGATCAACGAAGATTACGCTGAAGCTGTCGCCGTCCTGAATGGCATGGGTGTTTTCAAGGGTTATGAGGACGGTTCCTTCAAGCCCGAGAACAACATCACCCGCGCAGAGGTGGCTACGATCATCTATCGTATCTACACCGCCGACGTCGCCAAGAACGACAAGTCCGGCCTGTACGCCTCTTACAACAAGTTCACCGACATGGCTGGTGCCGGCTGGGCTGCCGGTTACATCGGCTACTGCTCCAACGCTGAGCTTGTTAAGGGCTACCCCAACGGCACCTTCCAGCCCTCCGGCAACATCACCGGTTATGAAGTCCTCGCCATGATCCTCCGTGCTGTCGGCTACGACAAGAACGGCGAGTTCACCGGCGCTGACTGGGCGCTGAACGTTGCCAAGTATGCCGAGCAGCTCCACATTCTGGACAACGTTGCTAAGACCACCAACCTCGGCGCTCCCGCTACCCGTGAGCTGGTCTCCGAGATCCTGTTCCGTGCCATCAACGTTCCCATGGTCACCTACACCGCTGCGTTCGGTTACCAGAACGTCGGCCTGAACGGCGACAAGGACGGCAAGCTGTTCCAGAACAACGTCTCCCTCGGCAAGAAGAACTTCAAGCTCGAGAGCAAGGATACCGCTGACAAGTTCGGCCGTCCCACCATCACCTGGAAGTACAACACCGGTGATGAGGAGACCGTCATCGCTGTCAAGCCTCTCGCCACCTTCACCGAGCCCGCCAAGAACTGCGAAGTTTACGACGAGTCCGGCCTGGCCAAGGCTACCAAGCTCGACGTTTACACCAACAGCGAGAAGAAGGACGGCACCTATGTCATCGCTGACAACAAGGAAGACAGCAAGCAGGCCATGCAGGGCCGCCTGACCGAGGTCTACAAGGATCGTCTGGTCAACGTCGACACCTACCTCGCTGAGATCACCAAGACCGTTGCTGAGAAGACCGACGCCAAGGGTCACGTCACCAAGGCTTATGTCCTCGTTGACAAGGACGTTTACGGTTACGAGGGCAAGACTCTCGACAACAAGTTCGTTACCAAGGATGAGTACAAGGTTGACGATCTGGTTCTGATCACCGTCGCTGACGGCGAGATCCAGTCCATGGTCAAGGCTGAGAACAAGGGCGCTGTCCTGACCGGCGTGCTCGGCAACCGCAAGACCATTGCTGACATCCAGAAGGTCACCGCTCTTGACAAGGAAGACGTCAAGATCAACCACACCGCCAAGTATCAGCCCAAGGAGCTGACTCTTGGCAAGACCTACACCTTCTACTTCGACACCTATGGCAACGTCATCGGTGCTGAGGAGCTGGCCTCCAACTACGCTGTTCTCGACACTCTCTACACGGATACCGTGAAGGGCGTTGACACCGCTTTCGGTGATCTGTACTTCTTCGACGGTGAGAGCAAGACTGACGTCACCATTAACGAGGTTGTCGGTGATGACGCTGGTGACTTTGAGGCTACCGCTAAGAAGAACGATAACTATTATTACACCGTCTACGCCTACACCGTTGACAAGGACGGTGCTTACACGCTCGATAATGCTGACTTCCACAATGCTGACGCTGCTGAGTACAAGAACGGCAACAAGTACATCACCGTTGATGGCGAGCGCCTGCAGCTGAGCAAGGACAGCAAGATCCTGCTTCAGACCAAGGAGTCCCCGAAGGGCACCTTCGCTCAGTACACCGGCTTTGAGAAGCTCCCCAGCTTCGCTGGCTACGAGGTCCAGTACACCGTCGTTGACGGTTACGTTGACATGATCTATGTCTACGCTTACGAACTCACCACCCGCACCGTCTTCCTCTATGATGTTGAGGGCTACGCGACCAAGTGGAACGATGGCAAGCCCTACACCACCTTCAAGGCTCTTGAGCTCGTGGATGACAAGCTTGAGGAAGTAGAGATCAACCTCTACATCCCCAATGAGTGGGATGAAAACGGCCACGACATCCCTGTTGTCGGCCTGTATGAGATCACCATGTCTGAAGATGAGATCTGGGATGTGACTGACAAGTATGTGGCTTTCGGCATCAACAAGATCAGCGACGACGGTAAGCGCATCCTGACGGATGACGGCCTGTGGTTCAACCTTGACGATGCCATCGTCGCCAAGTATGAGGGCAGCTTCACCAAGGGCGAGGTCGATCAGGAGTGGACGACCAAGGAGCTGACTGAGTACAGCGTTGTCTTCGTTCAGTATGACAATACCAAGGTCGGTAACACTTTCGATGCTCTCGCCGTGTATGATCTCTTCATCAAGGTTCCCGTCACTGTCAACGACAAGGAGACCAAGGACGTTGAGTATTGGCTCAAGGACTTCAGCGACGTCACTGTTACCTTTGATCACGAGTACGAGATGATCGATGAGGCCAAGATGCACGCTGATCAGAACATTAAGAATCTTGATGTCACCTACTATGGTCTCGACGGCAAGGAAGTCACCCTTGCGCCCGAGGGCACCAAGGTCAGCAAGGCTGTCATCAGCTACAACGGTATCGTCACTGGTCCTATCGAAATCACCACCACCAACCAGGACGCTGCCTCTTGGAAGTATCTCAACGATGGCGAAAAGACCTTTGCTTCCAAGATCCAGAGAGCTACCATTGTGAGCGCCGAGGATGGCGGCACCATTACGGTTGTTGTTCCTACGGGCACTGATGTTACGGTTGACGATCTGAAGGATCTGCTCGCTACCGCCAAGAAGTGCGAGTTCCAGAGCATCGAGATCTATAACACTAGCATGACGTCTCATGCCACTGGTGATCTTGCCAGCGACATGATCGTTAAGGTCACCTCTTGGGATAAGACCGGCTCCTCCACCTACAATATCACGGTGGTTGCTGAGTAATCCTTTGAGCAGTTAAAAAAGAAGACCCCCTCGGGGTTCTTCTTTTTTTGCCGTTTTTCCCGCCTCAGGCCGTGTCGCAGCCGAGGACGAGGTAGTAATAGGTCACGCCGCTCTCGTTCGCCTGCCGCTCGTTCGCCGAGGAGATGACCGTGTTGTACCAGCTGATGCGGTCGGCGCCCCACGTCATCTGGTTGGAGACGTTGCCGCCGGAGAAGTCGTGGTCGGCGAAGGTCGCGTCCGTGTGGCGAATGCGGACAAAGGTACCGCTTTTGCTCGTGAGCACCAGCACCAGCGGCCGGAAGCCCGTCACAATCACCGTGGGGTTGCCGGAGCCGGAGCGCCCCGTGCCGGTGTAGCTGCCCGCGATCATGCGGCAGTTGTAGCCGGTCGTGCCCACCGCCGCGGTCAGTGCGGCTTGCAGCGCGGCGTCGGCTTCGCCGCGCGCGGCGGTCTCCGCGCTCAGTCCGGTCGCGGTCGCGTCGGCGTTCGCCTTGAGCGCCGCGTCGGTCTTGCTGAATGCGTCGTTGAAGTCCTCCATCTTGATGAAGTCCTGCTTCTCCCACTGCGGGAGGGAATAGTTGTCGGTTTTTTTCATGCCTCATTCTCCTTCGTGCTCAAAAATAAAACCCCCGCCTGCGGCGGGGGTTCATGCTTAGTAAGCATGAAGGGGGTTGTTGCACGAAACGCGGCAAGGGCGGGAAAAAGTTTACAAATCGCCCGACATGAAGCCGCCGCGCAGCCAGCGGGCGAGGTCAGCCGGCGAGCCGGGCACGCCGACGGTGGCAAATTCCGTGCGCGAGGGCACCATTTCGGCGTCGTCCGAGCTTTCCGCCCATTGGACGCGCTGCAAAATTTCGTCGGTGCAGTTTTCGAGCGGGCCGTTCGGCGCGCTCTTGTATTGGAGAAGGATCGTCACGCAGCGGTTGTCGCTCGTCCAGCGGCCGAAGTTCGTGGTGGGCTTGCGCCACTTCCAGAGGCACTTGTCCCCGCGCTGCTTTTTGAGCTTCAAGTAGCCGTTTTCGATGTCCTGCGTGCAGCGCATGAGCCAGACGACGTGGTAGCCCGCGCGCTGAAAATGGGAGCAGACGTCGAAAAAATGCTCCTCCATCAAAAGGCCATCTTGCAGCATCATGGCGAAGTGGTTGATCTGCACGTAGGCGGTGACGGTGCGGCCGTCGACCGTGATGGGGACGTTGCGGCACTCGGGCGGGACGATGGCGCGCCACTGCTCGCGCCACGCGGAGGCGGAGGACTGGACGAGGGGCGGCGTTTTCTTTTTCCAAAACAGCATGACGAGACTCCTTATCCGTTATTTTGTCACAATTATACCGGAATTTGAGTGAAAATGCAAGTTTGATCGCGCTTTCCCGACGCGCGGGCGGGGAATGCTTGCTATTTTTGCAGATTTATGGTATTCTACTATGGTTCTAACGGCGTTCGACTTTCTTTGCAAGGAGAAACGGATATGAAGCTCGATCACAAGCGCACGGTTCTGGTGGGATTGGCGTTTTTTTCCATCTGCGCGTTCTGGCAGATGTACGACAACATTATCCCGCTGATTTTGACCCACACGTTCCAGCTGGACGAGACCGTCTGCGGCGCGATCATGGCGGCGGACAATGTACTGGCGCTGGTTTTGCTGCCGTTTTTCGGCGCGCTGAGCGACCGCACGAGCACGCGCATCGGACGGCGCATGCCATTCATCCTCGGCGGCACGGCGTGCGCGGTGGTGCTGATGAATCTGCTGCCGCTGTTTGACAACGGCTACGCCGCGACGGAGGAGAAGGGGAAGCTTGTGCTGTTCGTCGTCGCGCTGGGGCTGCTGCTCGTGGCGATGGGGACGTACCGCTCGCCCGCGGTGGCGCTGATGCCGGACGTGACGCCCAAGCCCTTGCGCTCGCGCGCGAACGCGATCATCAACCTGATGGGCGCGGTGGGCGGCATTACCTATCTGCTGACGGCGGCGCTGCTGTATCCCAACAGCAAGACGGCGGGGGTTCAGCACGTGAACTATCAACCGCTGTTTATCGCGGTGTCGCTGCTGATGGCGGCGGCGGTCGCGGTGCTGTACTTCACGACGAACGAGCCGAAGCTCGCCGCGGCGGAGAAGGAATATGAGGCCGAGCATCCCGAGCAGCAGCTCGTGGAGGAGGAGCCGGACGGCAGCGAGGAACTCCCCAAAGAGGTGAAGCGCAGCCTTGTGATGCTGCTGAACTCGATCGCGCTGTGGTATATCGGCTACAACGGCGTGACGACGTGGTGGACGACGTATGTGGCGCGCGTGATGGGGCAGGGCCTCGGCGGCGCGTCGACGTGCCTGCTCGTTGCGACGGGCGGCGCGATCGTTTCGTACATTCCGGTGGGGCAGCTCGCCTCGAGGATCGGCAGAAAAAAGACCATTCAGGGCGGCGTGCTGCTGCTGGCGGCGTGCTTCCTCTCGGGGTATTTCCTCACGACGCACTATCAGCGCATCACGGGCGTGATGTTTGTCGTGTTTGCGCTTGTGGGTCTTGCGTGGGCGGCGATCAACGTCAACTCGCTGCCGATGGTCGTGGAGATGTGCAAGGGCAGCGACATCGGCAAGTTTACGGGCTATTACTACACGTTCTCGATGGCGGCGCAGGTCGTGACGCCGATTTTGGCGGGCACGCTCTTAAAGCACATCAGCTACAGCGTGCTGTTCCCGTATGCCTCGTTCTTCGTGGCATGCAGCTTTGTGACGATGTGCTTCGTGCGCCACGGCGACTGCAAGGTGGAGGCCAAAGGCGGCCTTGCGGCATACGAGGACATGGACGCAGACTAACGAATACAAGAAGTGATCTAAAATGAAAATTTTACCGATCGTTGTCGGCATCTGCCTGATTTTGGCGCTTGCGTGGGCGATTTTACTGCGCGCGCGGCGTGGGTCGGAGTCGATGCGTGCGATGCGGCAGTTCCGCTATGCGCACCGGGGACTTTACGACAAGGCGGCGGGGATCCCGGAAAATTCGCTCAGCGCGTTTTCGCGCGCCGTGGCGCACGGCTTCGGCGTGGAGCTTGACGTGCATCTGCTGCGCGACGGGTCGCTTGCGGTGTTCCATGACAGCGACATCAGGCGCATGACCGGGCGCGCGGGCTATCTGGAGGATCTGAGCGCGGAAGAGCTCGGAGACTATCCGCTGGACGGGACGGGGGAGACGATCCCGCAGTTTTGCGATGTGCTCGCGCTGTTTGAGGATACGGGGCTGCCGATCATCGTGGAGCTGAAGAGCTTCCGCGATAACTATGCCGCGCTGGCGGAACGCACGATGCGCGAGCTTGACAAGTTCCGCGTGGTCTACTGTGTGGAATCGTTTGACCCGAGGTGTGTGGCGTGGGTCAGAAAGCGCCGTCCCGAGGTCATCCGCGGGCAGCTGAGCCAGAACTTTTTGAAAGATCGCGGCAAGCTGAGCCTGCCGATGGCGTTTGCGACGACGCATCTGCTGAGCAACATCATGGTGCAGCCGGATTTTGTCGCCTATCGGTTTAAGGACAGAAAAAAGTGGGCGCCGCGGCTGTGCCGCAGGATCTACGGCGCGCAGCGCGTATATTGGACGATCCGGTCGAAAGAGGAGCTTTCGATCGCGGAGAGCGATGGCGCGATCGCTATTTTTGAGCATTTTCTCCCCTGAATGGGCTTCGCTTTGGAAGAGCGGATGAAAGAGGCAAATCCAGAAAAAGGAAGAAAAATTTATGGCAGAACAGAAAAGGCGCTGGGGCGACCGGCGCGACGCGACGCTGCTGCGGGATACCGATGCGCTGCATTTTATCATGGGCATCATCTATCCCAACCGCGCGGACAACGAGGCGTACATCGCCGAGCGGGTGAACCTTGAGCCGATCAAGGCGTACATCGCGGAGAAGAACTACGAGGGCATCCCCTTTAAGTACACGTTTTTCCACGTGATTCTGACGGCGCTCGCCAAGACGGTTGTGCTGCGGCCGAAGCTCAACCGCTTCTATGCGAACGAGAACTACTACCAGCGCAACAAGGTGACGGCTGGCTTTGTCATCAAGAAGGAGTTTGCCGACGGCAGCGAAGAAGCGATGGCTCTGCTGGAGATAAAGCCTGAGAGCACCATCGACACGATCCACGAGGAGATCCACCAGGAGGTTGCGGCCTGCCGCGAGCAGAAGAAGGTCAACACGACCGACAACAGCATGAACGTGCTCAACAGCCTGCCGCGCTTTCTTTCCAAGGCGGCGGTGCGATTTATCCGCTGGCTCGACAAGCACGGCTGGTGCCCCGATTTCCTGATCGGCAAAGACCCGAACTACAGTTCGGTGTTCATCTCCAACCTCGGTTCCATTCATCTCAAAAGCGGCTACCACCACCTGACGAACTGGGGCACGAGCTCGCTGTTCTGCGTCATCGGCGAGAAAAAGTGGACGCCGCTGTACGACGAACACGGACTTGTTGAAATGCGGGAGACGGTCGATCTCGGCCTCACCGTGGACGAGCGCATTGCCGACGGCTATTATTACGCGAAGAGCGTGCGTCTTTTCAAGTATCTGCTGGAGCACCCCGCCCTTCTGGAGCGGCCGATGTCGGAGGAGGTAGACTATGAGTGATACGATCGTAAAGACCCCGTGGAAAGATTCTATGGGCGAGGTGCCGATGCACCTTGAATACTTCGACGGCTCGATGTTCGAGGCCGTGGAGCAGATCGCCAAGAAATATCCGGGCAACATCGCCTTTACCTTTATGGGAAAGTCGACGACTTACCGCCAGATGATCCGCGAGATCGAGCAGTGCGCCAAGGCGCTCAAGACCATCGGCGTGCGCGAGGGCGACAAGGTGACCATCGCCATGCCGAACTGCCCGCAGGCCATCTATATGTTCTACGCCGTCAACCTCGTCGGCGGCATTGCGAACATGATCCACCCGCTCTCGGCGGAGAAAGAGATCGAATTTTACCTCAACGCCTCGGAAAGCGTGGCGGCGGTGACGCTCGATCAGTTCTACAACAAGTTTGAAAAGGTGCGCGAGCGCACGAAGGTCGTCAACATGATCATCGCAAGCGTGCGCGACGCGCTGTCCCCCACGATCAAGGCGGGCTATATGCTCACCGAGGGACGCAAGATCGAGAAGATCCCCGAGGACGCGCCGGTCATCATGTGGAAGGACTTCATGAAGCTCTCCCGCTCCTGCTACTATAAGACCTATAAGGTCAAGCGCGAGGGCGCGGACCCCGCCGTGATCCTCTATTCCGGCGGTACGACCGGCACAACAAAAGGCATCGTGCTGACGAACAAGAATTTCAACGCCCTCGGCCAGCAGGTCATCGCGGCGAACCCGATGTTCCGCCCCGGCGACCGTATGCTGGCGGCGATGCCGCTCTTCCACGGCTTCGGCCTTGGCGTGTGCGTGCACACGATGCTCTCGCAGGGCGGACGCTGCATCCTGATCCCGCGCTTTACGGCCAAGAGTTATGCCAAGCAGATCGTGAAGTACAAGTGCAACTTCATCGCCGGTGTGCCGACACTTTATGAAGCGTTGCTGCGTCTGCCGAGCATGGACGGGGCGAACCTCAGCTCGCTCAAGGGCGTATTCTCCGGCGGCGACAGTTTGTCGATCGAGCTGAAGAAGAAGTTCGACAAGTTCCTCTATGACCACAAGGCGTCCATTCAGGTGCGCGAGGGCTACGGCACGACCGAAACGGTCACAGCCTGCTGCCTGACGCCGCCGCACATGTTCAAAGAGGGCTCGATCGGCCTTCCCTTCCCGGATACCTACATCAAGATCGTGGAGCCGGACACCGACCGGGAGGTTCCTTACGGGCAGGAGGGCGAGATCCTGCTCGCGGGCCCGACCGTGATGAAGGAGTACATGAACAACCCCGAGGAAACGGCGCAGACGCTGCGCACACACGCCGACGGCCTCACGTGGGTCTACACGGGGGATCTCGGCGTGATGGACGAGCAGGGCTTCATCTACTTCCGCGGCCGCGCCAAGCGCATGATCATTTCCTCGGGCTACAACGTCTATCCGGGGCAGATCGAGAACATTCTCGATGCGCATGAGTATGTGCAGATGAGCTGCGTCATCGGCGTGCCCGACCCCTACAAGATGCAGAAGGTCAAGGCTTTCGTCAAGCTTGCCGCCGGTGTGCCCGCGACCGAGGACACGAGACAGGCGCTGCTTGCCTACTGCCGCAAGAATGTTGCGAAGTATGCCATGCCCTACGACATCGAGTTCAAAGAGGATATGCCCAAGACCTTGGTTGGAAAGGTAGCCTACCGCCAGCTGGAGGAAGAAGAACTCGCCAAGATCAAGGCGCAGGAAGAATAACGAACTGCATTTGAGAAGATGAAAAAAGTCAAGCCGGAAGGCTTGACTTTTTTGTCAGTTCATGGCGTCCGCGTTGAGCGAGAAGAGTAGCTCGACGCGTGCTTTGAGCAGAGGGTGCTCATTCAGTTCCGAGTCGGCGGCGAGAAGCTGCTCGGCGGCGGACTGCGTTTCGTGCAGGAGCGATAGGTCGCAGGAGAGATCGGCGACGCGAAGGGCGGGCAGACCGTGCTGGCGCGAGCCGAAAAAGTCGCCCGGGCCACGGAGCTTCAAGTCCTCTTCCGCGATGGCGAAGCCGTCGCTCGTGGAGGACATGACCTTGAGACGCTGCTTGTTTTCCTCACCCTTGTTGTCGGAGACAAGGACGCAGTAGGACTTGTGCCGGCCGCGGCCGACGCGGCCGCGCAGCTGGTGGAGCTGGGAGAGGCCGAAGCACTCGGCGTTTTCAATCAGCATGAGCGCGGCGTTCGGCACGTCGACGCCGACCTCGATGACGGTGGTGGAGACGAGCACATCAATCTCGTGCGCGGCGAAGGCGCGCATGACAGCATCCTTTTCCTTGGGTTTCATCTTGCCGTGGATGGGAGCGATGCGAAGGTCGGGGAAGACCTCTTTTTGCAGCGTTTCCGCGTAGGCGGTGACGGCCTTGCGCTCGTCGGGGAGCTCGTCGTTTTCCGCGACCATGGGGCAGACGATATAGGCCTGACGGCCCTCGGCGACGAGCTTGCGCAAGAAGGCGTAGATGCGCGCATGATAGCTCAAGGGAACGGCGAAGGTGTCGATCTTCTGCCGCCCGGGGGGGAGCTCATCGAGAACGGACACATCGAGATCGCCGTAGATCATCAGCGCGAGCGTGCGCGGAATGGGCGTTGCCGACATGACGAGAAGATGCGGGTTTTCGCCCTTGGCGGAGAGCGCTGCGCGCTGGTCGACGCCGAAGCGGTGCTGCTCGTCGGTGACGACGAGACCGAGGTTCTGATACTGCACGTCGGGCGAGAGCAGGGCGTGCGTGCCGATGACGAGGGAAAGCTCGCCGGAGCGGAGCGCTTCATTCAGGGCGCGGCGCTCCTTGGCCCTGGTCGAGGCTGTGAGCAGTGCGCAGGAGATGCCGAGGGGCGTGAGCAGCGGCGCGAGCGAGCGGTAGTGCTGCTCGGCGAGGATCTCGGTCGGCGCCATGAGGGCGCATTGAAGACCGCTTTTCGCGGCCATGTAAATGGCGGCGGCAGCGACCATCGTTTTGCCTGAGCCAACGTCGCCCTGACAGAGGCGGTTCATCGGGCGATCGAGCGAGAGATCGCGCGCGATGTCGTCGACGGCGCGGCGCTGCGCAGCGGTGAGGGAAAAGGGAAGAGCTGCAAAAAAAGGCGAGAGGTCGACCGTTTTACACTGCTTTCCCGCGACGAACGTGCGACGCGAGCGCAGCAATTTAAGCCCCAGCGCGAGAAGAAAAAGCTCTTCGAAGGCAAGGCGGCGGCGCGCGGCGGCAAGGGCTTCGTCACTGGAGGGAAAATGAATATTTTCGTAGGCAAAGCGTGTATGGCAGAGCTGGTGGGCAAGGCGCACGTCCTCGGGCAGAATGTCGCTCAGTTCGTCGACGCAGGCAGCAAGCCCCTGCTCGACGGCTTTATAGAGCATCGACTGGCTGACGCCCGCGGTGAGCGGGTAGATGGGCATGATGCGGCCCGTGAGCTGATGCGCGCCCTCGCGCTCAAAGAGGGGATTGGTCATCTGCGGGCGGCGGGGCGTACCCTCGGCGCGGCCGAAGAAGACGTAGGTGTCACCGGTGTGGAATGTGTTTTTGAGGTAAGATTGGTTGAAATAGGTGAGCTCGAGCGCGCCGGTCTCGTCGACGACGCGGAGCTTGACGAGGTCAAGCCCCTTGCGGACACGCGAGAGTTTTGCTTCGCCAGCGACGACGGCGCAGACGCAGCTCATTTCGCCGGGAACAAGGTCGGCGATTTTTTTGTAGGTGCGGCGATCGTCGTAGGCGCGGGGAAAGTAGGAAAGGAGGGAGCGCAGGTCGGTGATGCCGAGTTTGGCGAGCGACTTGGCGCGCGCTTCGCCCACGCCCTTGATATAGCGGATATCGGTGTTGAGCGTCGCCATGCGGTAGACCTCCTTTACAAATGCGGTGTCTATCTATTATAATCAACTTGGATGGAAATGAAAAGACCCTTTGCAAGGATGAAGAAAGGAGTATTGCCATGCAGAAGAAACATTCCGGAAAGATGGGCGCGATCGCGCTGCTGGTCGCGCTGATCGCCGCGGCGGTCGGAGTCCTCTTATGGATGCTGACCGGTGCGCAGGGATACCGCGCGGCGGATTGGACAGACACAGACGGGCAGCGCTACTACCGCAACCTGGTGACGCATCAAGCCTTTGCGGCGGACGTTGACTGGGACGGGAGCGACGGCGCGGTGATCGTTATTCCCGATGAAGTGCACGGCTACAAGGTGACGGCGCTTGGCGGGTATATCGGCCGCGGTGTGCCGACGGCGTTTGCGCTGAACGCGCCGGAGATATGGAATACCCAGGTCGTCTTCGGTGACGAGAAAGTTGCGGCGGACGCGGAAAAGGACTATCCGAACGCGAAGATCGTCGACTGCACGGTGACACTGCGGCTTGGGAGGAACGTGAAAGCGCTGAACGAGGTCAGCTGCTTCGGCTGGCAGGGCTATGACGAAAACGGAGCCGAGACAGTGTGGCGTCTGCGCTGGAACGTCGAATGCGACGAGGGGAATGAGACGTTTTACGCCAAGGGCGGGCGGCTGTATCGCTGCGCGGATGGGGCGGCTGTGGAAGCGTTCCGCTGCGCGTGATGGCGGTGAAGGGTGCAGCCCGCAGGGCTGCGATATAAGTCCCCACAGCGTGGGGACGCGGGACAAGGGGGCCATTCTCTCACGTGAGAGAATGGC
>OLOA01003727.1_pt1 | contig 12170 bp, 12 predicted proteins | sample 1672201 | NCBI WGS metagenome assembly OLOA01 (sample SAMEA3136658, study PRJEB25190) | human gut metagenome
TGGTAAATTGCGAGGCCACCAGCAGCATTCAGCATAGATATCAGAATCAAAGCGATAGTACGATCTGCCTGTCTTGCTGGCAAATCGAAATGAATAGCATCTAGCTTATCGAGCCATATGAAAGTCAAGAACCCAGGGATACCCGCTAAGATTAGTTGTTGCATTTCCATGATTTATACTCACCTAATTTCTTTTTGCATGAATTTCATTCACTTAATTATATCACAAAAAGCCACACAGATTGTAGGGGGTAAAGCCTATGAAACCAATTACAGTAATCTCTTATAAGTTTGGCGAAAAAACTTGGAAAAATTTTGAAGGAGAACCGATCAAAAAATATGAGCACTCAGTTCTCCTAGACATTTCAGACACCGAAGTCTTCACTGATAAAGAAAAAACAGAACTAAACGACAAGATCGTTGTCCCCTTTTCTAGAATTAGAGAAAAACGATTCATCAAAGATATTCCGCTCAGTAACGTAAACGAGGCACTTAACAAGAAAAAAGCAGGCAGGAAATAGCGCAAAAAGCGCCTACCCCACCGACCAAAGTGAACGGGTAGACGCCTAACAAATACTCGGAGTCATAAGGCTCTTTGTATACTCGATTTTACCAGAAAAGGAGGCAATTCGCATGGCAACATTTAGGAAACGCGGCAAATATTGGGAATACCGGGTTAAGTATACGGACTCCGCCGGTAAACAGCTGGTTGCTTCACACGGCGGGTATCGGCTTAAATCATCTGCGCAAGATGCTGCGGAAGCTGTAGAAGATGACCTCAAACGTGGTGGCGATCCATCAAAACAAGACGTTCTGTTACTTGATTATTGGGATCAATGGGCTGAAGCATACCGAATCAATGGCAAGTCAATCAACACTGTATACCGTTACAAACTTTTCAGAAAGCACCTAAAGAGCCGATTTGATGGCCGAAAGCTTAATTCTATTCGACCTATCGAATGGCAGAAATTTATTAACGATTTTGCTGCTGGCAAAGATCGCAAGGAGAAAACCACACGAAAGCGGCCACGTGAGCGTTCGAAAGATATCGTTACCAAGATGAACAGCTATGTTCGTGGGATGGTAAAAGCGGCAATCAATGAACGCATTCTATTTTCTGATTTTACCTTTGGAACGAAGACATCAGGCGTGCGCTCTAGTGGGAAAGTAAAGGTGCTAGACAGCCGTGATTTCGCTAAGGTTAAAGCAATTGCTATTGAACGGGCTTCGTACCGCAATATCGGGGCGCTTGCTGTTTATATTGGCTCGATGACTGGCATGCGAATATCTGAAGTGTTGGCTTTAACTTGGCCTGACATCGATACTAAGCTCTGCGTCATTCACGTTACGCGTTCTTGGGATCATTTGTATGGAACAGGATTCAAACCAACTAAAACTGATTCGTCAGTTCGCGACATTGAGATATCGCCCAGCGTCATTGAGCTTCTTAATAAGATCCATCAGGAACAAGCAGCATCTTATCTTCGTACTGGATATCGTGACGAAGACCAGATGATTATGCGTGATCCACGTCACAACGTGATTACAGACAGCGCATGTAACAAAGCCCTGCACGTCATTCAGAACAAAGCTGGGATCCCTGAAGATAAGCAGATCACCTTTCACGGGTTGCGTCATAGCCACGTCAGCTACTTGATCAGCAAAGGCGTCGACATCTATTATATTTCAAAGCGGTTGGGTCATTCAGACGTGACTATTACGATGAAAGTCTATGGTCATTTGTTAGACTCACAGAGAAAACAAGAAGCACATAAGGCCGTGTTATTCATGGATCAGCTATGATTGTGTTTGTCCCCTTTTTGTCCCCCGAAAAATAAAAACAAAGTAACTCTAAAGATACCTAAATTGCTGTAAATGCTGATACATAAGCTTTTTAAAAAGCTAAAATAACCTAAAGAAAGCTAAATAATGCCTCCACCGGGATTCGAACCCGGATCTGTGGTTTCGAGGACCATTATGCTATCCGTTGCACCATGGAGACTTATAACTCCCATTATAGCCATTCTCGAATAATTTGCATCGTCCTATTGCTTCGAAATCTTCAAAGCAGTAAACTTTGAAAATTAAGTTCTACCTTTATAATCCTGAATAAGAGGCCCCCTATGTCACAAATAATACTACTCATTGCTGCATTGTTTTTCTTCACTCGTCATGTCTTTCGTTTCGAAAGAATCTCACGGTTAACATTAGTTATCATACCCGCTTATACCTTAGTGACCGGTATATTATTAGTTTCTCACAAGCGGCCTACCTTTTTGGCACTTGGGGTAACCATCTTGATTGGTGCCATTCTGGGCTGGTTTCAAACAACTGGTCTAAAAGTCCACGTTTCTCAAAAACATGATGTCAATGGCCTTCCTATCATTGAAATTCGCCACGGATGGCAATATTTGGTAGGCTGGATCGTGATCTTTATTTATGGTCTTGGGTTTGCGTTGCTATCAGGATGGCATGTGGATGTTTTATCGGAACTTAGTGAGGAGATTGAAAAAGATCTTTTCGTATGGAAGAACTTTTCCTCAAGCACATGGAACATCATGATCATGTCAGCCACAGCTAGTCTGGTCTATACATGGCGGCTGTTGCAGAAAGAGCCAAAAATTCAAGCCGTCATTTTCAAAGGAACCCATCTTGATCATCATGACTAAAGTAAAGAAAGAAAGAATGACGGACTGATGCCCATGATCATCAGTTGATGCATACTTGCATTTAATTAGTTTATCAAATGGTCCATATAATTTTTATCCATATAAAAGTGGCCCGATAGCTGACCTTTGTCGGATACCGAGCCACTTTCATTTCATGTTCTATTTCATCAATGCAAGCTGTAAAATTGTACCTTTAATCTTCGAACTTAAACAGGTCCGTTGACAAGTACCGTTCACCATTATCCGGCGCGACTGTTACCACACTCTTACCTTTGCCAAGTTTCTTAGCAATTTCAATGGCACCGAAAATATTGGCGCCGGCAGAGATACCTGGCAGGAAGCCTTCTTCGTGGCTAACGTGACGAGCCATGTCGATGGCTTGGTCGCTGGTGACTTCAATAATGTCTTGGTATAGGTTGGTATCCAAAACGTCTGGGATGAAGCCAGCGGAGATACCTTGGATCTTATGCTTGCCGCCGTGCCCTTCTTTGAGCATTGGTGACTCAGCTGCTTCAAGTGCATAAATTTGCACTTGCGGGTTGATTTTCCGCAACGCCCGGCCAACCCCGGTCAACGTGCCGCCTGTGCCGACGCCAGCAACGAAGGCGTCTGGGGTGCCGCCATCAAAAGAACGGATGATTTCTTGACCTGTGGTGCGCTCGTGCACATCCGGATTAGCCGGATTTTGGAACTGCATCGGCAAGAAGTAACCATTTTCCTTGCTGAGTGCCTGAGCTTTTTTAATCGCACCCGGCATGCCATCCGCCCCTGGTGTCAGAATCAGTTCGGCACCATAGCCCCGCATTAACGCACGACGTTCAACACTCATCGTTTCTGGCATCGTGATGATCAGGTGGTAGCCTTTAGCCGCGGCGACCAAGGCCAAGCCGATGCCAGTGTTGCCAGATGTTGGTTCAACAATGGTGCCGCCCGGCTTCAAAACGCCCTTGTATTCGGCATCTTCAATCATGGCCAAGGCAATTCGGTCTTTGACAGAACCGCCGGGATTAAAGAATTCAAGCTTCACATAAACATCTGCTGCATCTTCTGGGACGACACGATTTAGCTTAAGCAAAGGCGTGTTGCCAATCAAACCGGTAATATTATCTGCTGCTGTCACCATATTAGAAGCCTCCATATTAGTTGATTGATTTTCCTAATGATTGTCATTGCGATGATCCGCGACATGTTGAATCCAATTGTCAAAAATCGTTCGTTGCGTTTTCTTCCAATTGAACTTGGGATGATCGTAATCATTTTTGTGATGATAATAATGTTTAGCGCGAACATAGTCGATCTCTGGATGAGCAGCGACTTCACGCTTGTATTCTGAATCCAATCCCCACCTATCGTATTCGATGTGTGAAAAGACGAAAGTTTGCGTATCAGTCGGTTCGGTCACCATGAAGAGTTTGCCCTTCGTCGTTGTCGCGTTAATCGTGAGCCGCGGATCGGCATGAATACCGCGGACATCCATTTCGGCATAGCGTGCATGCGGCGACTTGAAGTCATTTTTGAGTCCCTTCAAAAGTGGGTGCGGCTCAAGAATGGTTTGCGGATAAACGCCAAAAAGTTTATGCGGCAAGATTAGCTTGCTGATGCCAAAAAAGTAATTCAATGCAACCATCCCACCCCAGCAAAGATAGAGCTGATTAGGGACATGCTGACTTAACGTTTTCAACAAGGTTCGAACTTCGGCGATATAATGCACTTGATCAAATTCCAAGGTTTCAATCGGCGAACCGGTGATGATGAACCCATCCATCGTCGCCACCTCATGAATGTCCAGCGGATCGAGGATTGAACTGACCGCTTCCGGCACCGTCCGTCCGGCGTAATGGGTCATGGGGTAGTAAAAATGCAAATTGACCGGTATGTCAGTGTGCGCCAAAACATGCTGTAGCCGAGTTTTGGTGTCAGCCTTATCATGCATGACGTTCAAAATACCGATCTTGAGTGGCGATTTTTCCAAGGTTCACCTCCTATTCCCTCATAATGACTAATTAACCTTAAAAGAAACTTTGCGCGTGACCGTGGGTAAGAAACCCCACATGTGGTCATTTGCCCGGACACATCAGGTGGATACCCTGACCGTTCGACTGGTGCCAACATCGTTTGAATTCAATGAGGTATTTCATAGTATCCTCCCTTTCAGTACTTATATACTAACTAAATGTAAGGCCAATAACAACCTTTGACGTTGATATATTCGCGAATACTTTTTATTCAATTAGCAGGTGACCGCATGCCCACTCAGTCAGCTTAGAAAACGCTGGCACATGGCCACAGAATGCAAAAAGCCCCGATGTCAGTGTGCCACTGGCATCAGGGCTTTTTTACAAGATTATCTTCTTTTTTGATTTGTCGAAATGACGATTTTAAGCGCGTGGCTGACTGCATGAATTCGTCTTCTTGCTTACGAGTGCGCGACTGCCGCCGGTTCACCAAACACCGTCTCGCGAATATAATCAACTGGCATTTGTAGGCCTGTCCACAGATGGAAGGCGGCGGCGCCTTGATTGATCAGCATGTTAATGCCGTTATACACGTGGTTCACACCGGCTTCTTTAGCGAGCTGCATAAGCTTGGTTTCGCGCGGTGCATAGACCGTATCAAACACGATCGTCTCTGGCGTAAACCAATCGCCATCAGGCACATTACTAATAGTTTCTAGCGGCTTCATCCCCGCGGGTGTCGCATCAACATAGATAACTGAATCCGAAATGCTAGCCTTTAACGCCGGTTGATCATCGAGTGCAAACAATGTCGCATGGCCTTGCGTTTGGTCATTAATGATGGCCACATTACGTTCGGCATTTTGCCACGAAGCATCACGACGATTAAAAATATTGATTTCCCGGACACCGTCCAAAGCTGCTTGAATCGCAATCGCTGTCCCCGCACCGCCAGCTCCTGCCAGTGTCATTTTCTCGCCGCGAATATCCAAGCCATCGTTGCTCAGTGCTTGCATGAAGCCTGTGCCATCGGTGATATGGCCGGTCAGCACCCCGTGGTCATTGACAATGGTATTCACGGCACCGATCAATTTTGCGGCCGGCGATAGTTTGTCCAACAACGGTATGGCCTTTTGCTTATTCGGCATCGACAAATTACCACCCAGAAAATGCAGGCTGCGCATGGCCTGCAAGGCGTGTGCCAATTCAGGTGTATCAACATCGAAGGACAGGTAGGCATCATTTAACCCAAGTTTCTCAAATGTTGCGTTGTACATTGCTGGCGACATCGAGTGGCCAGCAGGATGCGCCAGTAAGCCAGCTAAAACGGTGTGACCGTCAATTTCATCTTTTAATGACATGTTCCGAACTCCTTTTTGCTAATGGACTTGTGAAACTGCTAGCACATGCTTTTCCTGCGTCTTCACGACCAGTGCTAACCCGATGCCGACAATCGTGATGACAATATTCAAAAGAATGATCATCCGTGGTGCCGCATCGCCAAAGGCCTTGGTCAACCCGGCAGCGGCGGATAACACCGCATAGTTCGCAATACTTGAAGCAATCATGACCAGCGAAGTCGCCGTGCCTTTATGACTGGGGAAGAAACTGATAGTTGTTGAGGTGGCAAGTTGCAACACGCCGCCAGCCGCGGCATAACCAATCACAAAACTACCAATGTAAAGAATGACCGGCGTCTGCACAAAGTAGCACAAGGCTAACATGACCACCGCAATCGTCGGATACAGGATCAAAACGGTGCTTTCTTTTAACCCGGCTTTGATCAGACGAGCCGTTAGCAACACCGCAATCCCAGCACCAACGGCGTATAACGATTGCAGCGTTGCTGGATTTTTAACCCCGTAAGCCGCCCCTAGTTCCTGATTGCAATTCAACCAAACCATGAAGGTGGTCGAACTGGTGAAGCCAATTAAAATGGCCGCCACAGACCCAATTGAAAAATGCATTTTTTCAGGCGTGCCAGCTGCATTCAACTGTGGTTTTTCCCGCTTAGGAAATGGGAAAACGATAATGGCAATGGCATCGGCAGCCAGCGCCACGCCGCAGATGATGAAGATCGTCTGAAATGACAGGCCAGCCGCCGCAACGCCGCCAATGAAGAACGGCAAGATAAACTGCGCGGTGACCACAGCGAATTTTGTCAGAAGATTGGCAATTGACGCCGATTCCGGAAACATTTCCATGAGACTCGGGGAAACACAGGTGTCCAAAAATGAGTTCGCCATCCCATTAAGAATACCGATGAGATAAGCCGCCCAGAAACTATTGACCGTGATGATGCCGATGAAGAAGATCACATACAACCCGATCCCAATCGTCCCAGAAACTTTTCGGCCAAAATGATCCGACACTGGTCCGGCAAACGGATAGGCAATCAAGCGACCTAACCCGAACGCCGCAATCACTGACACGACCATGCTGACGTCAACGGTGCCATTGCTCAGTTGTTGCGCACCCCAATTCGAAGCAAACTGCGCCTTATACTGACTTAGAATGGAAGATGCGATTCCCAGCATCGCATAGGAAAAATACAGTGCCAGTGCCCCCGGCAAAAAATGATTACGTTTGGTTTTCATCGTTCAAGTTGCCTCCGTTTTTAAACGTGTTCCCTACACCAGAGACCGGTCTGGTTCACGCTCTTCTTCAAATGCCTGATATGCCTTCACCGGCATGTCCTGACCAGTCCACAATTGATATCCGGCTGCTCCTTGCCAAAGTAGCATGCCTTTACCCGGTGCTGTTTTTGCGCCAACTTTTTCAGCATCTTCAATCAACTTTGTCTTCAAAGGATTGTATACCGTGTCAGCCACCACCAAATCTGCGCGTAGGAAACTCGGATCAACAAGGGAAACCCCATCGTCTGGTTTCATGCCGACAGTAGTTGCGTTGACAAGAATATCGGCGTCCGCAATCGCTGCTTTGAGCCTGTCAGTATTTTCCAACTGAACCACATCTACTTTGACAGCAGGTGCTGCCTCGGCCAACTTTTTGGCGGTCGATTCAGCACGTGAATAGAATTCATCCTGCCGATTAAAGATGGTAATCTGTTTGGCACCATCTAGCGCCGCTTGGACTTGAATGGCAGTCGCGGCGCCACCAGCACCTAATACCACCAAATGCTTTCCTTTGATATCAATCCCGTGTTCCTGCAAATTCCGAACAAATCCGATGCCATCCGTGATGTGACCGATCAATTTGCCATCATCATTCACAACGACATTCACCGCACCAATGATCTTGGCAGCTGGCGATAACTCGTCCATCAAAGTTGCTGCTACATTTTTACACGGCATCGTGACGTTGCCGCCGCGCATTTTGAAAAGGCGCATGGCATTCAATGCTTCTGGCATCTGCTCCTTGGTCACGTCAAACGCCACATAAGCTGCATCAATTTTTTGTTTTTGAAAACTGAAGTTATACATTGCTGGCGAGCCAGAATGGCCAACCGGACTGCCCAGCAAGCACAACAAACCAGTCGTTCCAGAAATCCACGTCTCCATGTTCAGTGCCTCCATTAAGTTCATATTTTCACGAGCATTTTGAAAAGAAGAACCTGACCCAAGGTGCGATCAAGTTGCTTCTATCAATATTGCAAATTACTTGGCAGCTTGGTGCGCTTTAATTGCGTATTCACGCCGACCACCCGGCTTCGGAATCATATCTTGCATCATGATGCCCAGCCCGCCATCAACTCGCAGTTCATCACCGTTTGTGTAATCGGAACGGTCACTGCTCAAGTAAAGGACAGCATTGGCGATGTCATCCAAGTTGCCAATCCGGCGACTGGCAACTAAGTGCTCACGGCCGTCCAACACGTTAGGATCCTTGTAAAAATCAGCCGACATCGGGGTCTTCACCAAACATGGCATGACACAGTTGCTGCGAATCCCGAACTGGCCCCATTCAGCGGCCATTTGTTTCGATAACATATTAACCGTTGTGCTGTAAGCCCCCGCTGTATGTCTCTGGAAAATCAGCCGCAACCGTTGAAATATGCACCATCGTACCGTGATGTTGGGCAATCATTTGCCGACCAAATCGTTGTGACATCAAGAAATAACCAGTCAAATTAATATTCACAGCCGTCTTCCACTCATCCAAACGCAAGTCCTCAAACGGTGAAAAACGCAAGATAGCGGCCGTGTTCACGAGAATGTCCACTTTGCCAAACTCAGCCACAACCGCTTGCACCGCAGCATCGACTTCATCTTCATCTGTGGTGTCAGTTGCCACTGCTAATGTTTGAACGCCATATTGATCAGCTAATTTTTTAGCTGCTGTCTGAATCGCATCTTTCTTAATATCAACCAAGACAAGCTTCGCCCCATGCTCTGCAAAGGCTTCGCAAAAATGAGTGCCCATACCGCCAACAGCACCAGTGACAACGACAACTTTGTCTTTCAAACCTAACCAATCAGCCATAAAAATTACGCTCCTTTTAGTGTGTCGCAACAGTTTCCTTCAAAATTTCCTGCCATGCCGCCTGCAAGGTTTTCACCGTGGTGTCGTAAGTATATTTGGCAACCCAGTCAATCCCTTTGGCCATGTAGTGATCAGAAATGGCTTCAACGCCAATCACTTTTGGATCCACGCCAGCCTCTTTAATCATCTTGATAAACTTTTCAGTCCGATCTTCAAACCCAGTTCCCGGTGCTAAGCGATCGTGCATCGACTCGTCACGCAAAATGGACTTTGCATATGGCCGCTTGTAAGCATCATCAAGTTGAATTGAGATAACGCGCTTAGCTTGTTCCTTCGTCAGCAAGTCGAACGGCTGGTCTGCTCGAACCCAGTGCCACATGTCTAACAACATCATCACATTCGGAGCACCGGCGCCTTGGAGAATCGCCCAAGTCTTCTTCAAATCTGGCATGCCGCTATATGGCATCGGTTCGAGGGCAATGATGAGATTACCAGCCAAAGCTGCGCGATGTGCCAGTTCCTGCAACTTCTTGGCCGTGAAGTCAACTGGATAGCTTTCCATCAAACCAGTGTTGATATGTTCAACGCCAAACAAGTGACACATATGGAAACAGGTTTGCTCCTTATATTTTTGCTCATATGTCCGCGGTTCTTCACACCATTGCACGATGTATTCAACCTCGGTGCACTTGATATGATACTGATCAAGAATGTCGAGAATCCCTTGATCAGTTAAGCCTTCATTCAGCGCATCGACGTAGGTTTCGGCGCGTAAGCCGATGCCATCGTACCCAGCTTTTGCGGCTGCTTTAACGCGATCTTCGAATTTTCATTGGTCGCCTAATGTCCATGAACTAACGGTAATTAGATGAGTAAGTGTCATGATAGTGCCTCCCAAAATGATTTGTGATTAATTTTTCAATCTTGTTTACAAATTGAATTGTATACGGTTGCACAAGCGACTTCTAATTCATTATAATGAGGGTGCTTATAGCTGGAGGCTATCGTTCCGGTTAAGCCTTCATAGGAGGACCAAAATGAACCTTTTTCATCTGCGATATTTTGTTACATTAGCCAAATCACAGAACTATACCCGTGCTGCCCGCCAGTTAAACATCACCCAGCCCAGCCTGAGCAATGCCATTCATGGTCTTGAAGCCGAACTGGGTCTTGCCTTGTTTGTTCGACAAGGACGCAACGTTGTTTTAACTTCGGAAGGCCGCGAGTTCAGTCGCATTGTGGATCACTCGCTAACCATCCTCGATAGCGGCATTGAACAGTTGCAACACCAAAACAACGAGCAAACGGTGATTAAACTGGCCGCCTTACGTACCCTCAGCACACGCTGGGTCCCTGGCATGGTACGCGAATTCTTACAAAACAGCCAACAAGATGTCCGTTTTGAATTCACGAACGAAAACGGACTATCACCACAAATTATTCAAGGTTTACGCGCTAAACATTATGATATTTGCTTTTGCTCAAAAGTTGACGAGCAAGAAGATATTGCCTATTTTCCAATTGCTTCTCAGGCACTCGTCGTGATCACTCCGACTGATCATCCCTTGGCTACTCGCAACCAGATTGAACTTAGTGAAACCTTGGCTTTCGATCAAGTCACCTTCTCCAAAAGAAGCGGCCTCGCGCCCATCATCCGCCAGCTTTTTGCCGAATGCGGCGGCCAACCACACAGTGTGTACGCCATTGAAGAGGATGAAGCCGTCGCGGGTCTCGTTGCAAGCGGCTTCGGCATCGCCGTTGTCCCCAATATGCCACTTCTTAAAACGCTACCCGTTAAAATCATTCCGCTTAGTTTTCCAACTTGGCAGCGTATTTTTTATATGGCAACTTTAAAAGATCACTACCAATCTTCAGCCGCCAAAGACTTCATTGACTTTGTTCATGCCCATCATGCGGACATTCGCCAGTAAAGTGTGCCTGATGCATCAGGTCAATAGTCTGGCGCTATTAATCGTTAAAGGCTGCGGTGCACTAATCAAGTTCGCGCCATTTTAGCGGAAAGCCAAAACTAACAAGATCAGACCATGCTAAATGGCTGTCGCTGTTTTAAAATGGAAGTGTTCAAGACATTTTCAAGGAGGTCATTGCATGCGTACACAAACAAAAACATCTGTCATGAAGCTTGCCGCGGTTGGCGCCGTTGCCGGTTTAGTATCAGGACTTGTCAAATTAGGCTGGGAAAATATTTTGCCGCCGCGGACACCTGAACGAGCAAAAGGATCATCAGCGCGTCCGCAAACCCCTTCAGGCAGCGCGTCAGCGGGCCCGCAGCCGTCGGCTGCGCCGCGGGGCCATCATCGTGGCGGTGCTCACGGTGTTGGTCCTGTTTGCCACCGGCGCGGTGGGCACCTCCATTGCCCGTGCCAAGGATCTGGTGGACAGTGTACACATCACCCTGACCCCGAACACAGGCTGGCCGCAGCAGACCGGCATCACCGAGCCCACGGCGGTGGCAAAACTGTCCGGCGGCTTTGCGGAGATGGACACGGACGCCTGTGTGGTGTACAGCTTTGGCGGTGCAAAGCTCAACAGCGTCCAGAGCGGCTATGCCCGCCCGGCGCTGGCAGCCGGGAAAAGCCGCTTTGTGCTGTACAACCGCTCCGGCAATGAGCTGCGGGTGGAGAGCCGTACCCAGAACCTGTACACCAAAACGCTGGACAGCAGCATCTACCTGTGCGCCGTGGCGGATGCCGGGCAGGTGGCCGTGGCCACCGACGACACCGACAGCGTGGCAAAGCTGACCGTGTACTCGTCCGCCATGGAACAGGTACTGAGCTGGAACCTGACCAGCGCCGAGGGCACCCCGCTGCGCATGGCCTTTTCACCGGACAGCCGCCGCATTGCGGTGGCGGCGGTGACTGCGAACGGCGGTCAGCTGACCACGAACCTCTATGTGTTGGCCCTTGCGCAGGGCGACCCGGTACAGCTGGGCACCGCCACCAGCGTGCCCCAGTGGCTGGGCTGGCTGAGCGGGGACAGCGTGCTGGCCCTTTATGAGGACCGGGCGGTGCTGTACGGTGCCAACGGCGGCGAGAAGGCCAGCTATGACTTCGGCGGCAGTACCCTTGTGGATGTGGACACCG
>OLOA01003736.1_pt1 | contig 12156 bp, 8 predicted proteins | sample 1672201 | NCBI WGS metagenome assembly OLOA01 (sample SAMEA3136658, study PRJEB25190) | human gut metagenome
GTTGCATGGAGCACCGCCCGGATTGGCTTCCAGCATCGGATTTCCCTGTGCGCTGTTACCGTTTTCAGTAAAGTCAATCAATAATTCGCCTAATGCGGTTACGTCAAAGGCTTTGTTTCCCATTTTGTATCCTCCTTGTTGTGATGGAAAGAAGCATAGTATCCGGAACAAGATTCTTTCCATAGTTAATAACATAAATTTAGCGCAGGAAAGGGAATTTGTCAAACAATTTTCTTTATTTTTTTGTGCAAAGATGCTAAAATAAACATAACTTGATTTGTTATTGTTTACAGGTGACGTTTAATGTACCATAAATACGCTGCCGGTAAGAGTAACCGATCATCGTATTTCTGACAATCGGGGAGGTAGCACAGCTATGGACGAAAAAGTATACGGCTATATGGACTGGCCGAGGATTGAAGCTATTGTGTATGGAGAGGAAACTGCTCCCAGAGATGTGATGGGACCAAGGATCACACAGGACGGAGTTCTTATTCAGGGATTTTTTCCTGATGCAGAGGAAGTAAGTGTGATCAGCGGAAAGAAAACCTATGTCTGCGAGAAAGAGGACGAGGCCGGTTATTTTGCAGTATTGCTTCCTGTACGCAAGGTGCCGGAATACAGATTTCTTATAAAAATGGGAGAGACAGAGACAGAATGTTATGATCCCTATGCTTTTCCATGCCAGATCACAGAGGAAGAGGAGAAGTCTTTCTGCGCAGGTGTTTATTATGAGGCATATAAGAAGCTGGGCGCACACCCTGTGGAGATTAAAGGAGTGAAAGGTACTCTTTTTGCTGTCTGGGCTCCGAACGCAGTGAGTGTGAATATTGCAGGTGATTTTAATGGATGGATCGGACGTGCAACTATTATGCATCGTATGCCTATGTCCGGTATCTTTGAACTGTTTGTACCCGGGGTAGAGGCAGGAACACACTATAAATATGAAATTAAAGTCAAAGGCGGCGAAGTTCTGTTAAAGGCTGATCCTTATGGGAACAGTGCAGACCATGATCCTGAGGGAGCATCTGTTGTAGCAGATGTAAGTGCTTTTCAGTGGAATGACGGAGACTGGATGAAAGAGCGTCACAGATTTGATGACAGGAAACAGCCGGTTTCTATATATGAAACATCTCTGGAGGAATGGAAATCCGCTGAGGAACTGGTGGAATTTCTGGCAGAGGAAGATTTTACCCATGTGGAACTCCATCCTGTGATGGAATATCTGGATGATATTACGGGTGGTTATTCTACATATGCATATTATGCACCTACTTCCAGATTTGGAAGCGTGGCGGATTTTCAGAAGCTGGTAGATGAACTGCATCAGGCAGGGATCGGTGTGATCCTGGACTGGACACCTGCACAGTTCCCGCGTTATGCCTCCGGTCTGGAGAAATTTGACGGAACACCTCTTTATGAGAGACAGAATCCGGCAGAGGCCATTCATCCGTTCTGGGGAACACTGCTCTATAATTACGGAAGCCCGATGGTGAAGGACTTCCTGATCTCCAATGCCTGCTTCTGGGCTGAGGTCTACCATGCTGACGGTCTGCGTATGGACGATGTGGATGCCATGCTGTATCTGGATTATGGCAGAAATCCGGGAGAGTGGACACCTAATATTTACGGAACCAATGAAAATCTGGATGCTCTGGAATTTCTGAAGCATCTGAATTCTGTGATAAAGGAGAGAAATCCCGGATTGCTTTTAGTTGCTCAGGAGAACGGACTCTGGCCGGAGCTGACAGACAGTGTGGAGAATGACCATCTGGGATTTGACTATAAGTGGAGTGGCGGATGGACAAAAGATCTGCTTGAATATCTGAGCAAGGATCCTATTGAGAGAAAGAATTACCATGATCAGCTGACCATGTCCATGCTCTATGCATACTGTGAACATTATATTCTGACGCTTGGCAGCAGGGATGTTGGTACATTGAAGGATTTCGCAGATAAGCTGCCGGGAAGTGAAGAACAGAAGAATGCGCAGATCAGAGAGGCTTATGTTTATATGATGCTTCATCCGGGATGCAAGATGATGGCACCGGATAAAGATATGCCGAAAGAACTGGAGGTATTTGTCAAAGACCTCAATAATATGTATCTTGCTCATCCTGCACTTTATCAGCTGGATGATGAATATGATGGATTTGAATGGGTTCAGCTGATGAAGTATGAGGAGAATGTGATCGCATTCATGAGAAAGACAGAGAAACCGGAAGAAACTGTTCTGGCTGTCTGCAATTTCGCGGCAATCCCATATGAAAACTACAATGTGGGAGTTCCTTTTGCCGGCAAATATAAAGAAATCTTTAACAGTGATGATAAAAAGTACGGTGGTAATGGTGTAGTAAATACGAGAGTTAAAGCAGCGAAGAAGGCTGAGTGTGATGAGAGAGAGTATTCCATCACATTGAAGCTTCCGGCACTTGGCGTGGCAGTCTTTACCTGCACTCCGGAAGAAACTGAGAAAAAGCCTGCTGCCGAGCACAGCCAGATCAAGAAATCCATCACCAAGACAAGAACTGTACGAAAGGCTGCCGGGAAAACAAAAGCAGCTGTAAAAACCGCAGTGAAACCGGTGACGAAAAAGGTGACAAAAGAAGCACCCCAAATAGTGAATAAAACGGAGGAGAAAATACCAGTCAAAAAGGACTTGACAGAGAAGAAATAATGTTATAAACTAAATGCTGTGACTGTCAGAATTATCAATTTCTGACAGATTACAGCATAAGCTGAAATAGCTCAGTCGGTAGAGCACTTCACTCGTAATGAAGGGGTCGTGAGTTCGAGTCTCATTTTCAGCTTGAAAGATATTGGGCAATTGTAATTTTATAGAAAATCCGCTATACTGAAAAGCAGAGTATAGTGGATTTTTTATACTTTTATGGAGGTTCGTATGGTGAGTACCTTAAAATTGCCGGTAGGAATTGAAATGATTGTAAAGAGAAATTTACTTGACAATCTCGGGCCTATCCTTTAATATAACTTTTGGATTATACCAAATAAATAATGACCGGGAATCTATCAAGAAGAATGGTTGATTTCCGGTTTTCTTATGTGGACATCATGGTCAGGAGTGCACGCAGACTGGATGGAACAAAAACGGACCGGATATATCTATAATTGGGAAAATGGACATATACAGATGCGAAACCATGCAGAGACTGGCACTGTAACAGGCGTCAGCATTGGCATAAACCGATGTAGGGGCGAGAGCTTTTACGCGTGGTTTCGTATCTTTTTTAGTATAAAGAGGTTGGTATCTTTTTTACATGAAAGGAGCTGAGTATAGTTGGCAGAGGTTTCACTTGAACTGAAGGAGATAAAGAAAAGTTTTACAGAAGGCGAAGCAGTTCTGGATAATATCAGTCTTGAGATCAGTAAAGGGGAGTTTATTACTTTGCTGGGATCTTCGGGATGTGGCAAGACGACAACACTGCGAATCATTGCCGGTCTGGAACAGCCCGATGCAGGAAGTGTCTGGCTGGACGGCAGAGAAGTGACAGGTCTGGAGCCGAACCAGAGGGATGTGAATACAGTATTTCAGAATTATGCGCTCTTTCCGCATATGAATGTTGCGGAGAATATTGGCTATGGCCTGAAACTGAAAAAAGTTCCAAAGAGTGAGATCAGGAAAAAAGTTTCTCAGATGCTGGAACTGGTACAGCTTAAAGGATATGAAAAAAGAAAGCCTTCCGAACTTTCGGGCGGTCAGAAACAGAGAGTTGCCATTGCGAGAGCACTGGTGAATAATCCCAAAGTACTGCTTCTGGACGAGCCGCTGGGAGCACTGGATCTGCAGCTTCGCCGTGCAATGCAGATAGAACTGAAGCATCTGCAGAAGAAGCTGGGAATTACATTTATCTATATCACTCATGATCAGGAAGAAGCTATCAATATGTCTGACAGGATCGCGGTGATGAAGGACGGATGTATTGAGCAGATCGGAACACCGGATGAGATTTATAATCATCCAAAGACCAGTTATGTAGCAACATTTGTAGGAAATGCCAATATCCTGCATGGGGTTGCAGAGAGTGTTCAGGGAGAGAATGTAATCGTAAAAATCGGAAATGACAGGGTAATTGTAAAGCTTGAAACAAGTCAGCAGGATACAGAGGAAAAACAGCACCTTGCAGCAGGAGAGGAAGTAACTCTGGCTGTTAGAAGCGAAAATATATTGTTACAGGAAGCTACTGTAATCGGTGATACCGGTACAGATCACAGAGACACTGTTGATATAAGTGTGACAGGCGGGATTTCAGATATACATGATATGAATAGTATATCGGGCTTACAGGCGACTGTTACAGAGAAGAACTTTGCAGGAGGTCAGCTTCGTGTAACTCTGAAGCTGAGTGATGGTACACAATTGATCGCCAGCAGGTACGGAATCGACGCATCCGTCGCAGAAGGCCAGACAGTAAGATGCAGTTTTCTGCCGACAGATGCAGTACTGGTAGACAGGGAGGACATTCATGAAGAAGCGTAGAAACCGTTCTGACAGTTCTGCATGGATGACACTTCCACTGTATATTTTTACTATTGTGTTTGTGGTATGTCCCCTTATCTATATGGTGGCGCTGAGTTTTGCTACGCCGTCCAGAGGATTTGGGGTGACCTGGAAATTTACGCTGGACAATTACAGAAATATTCTGGAACCTGTATACCTGAATACATTTGCGGAATCGCTGAAGCTGGCATTTACCAGTACGATAGTGATCGCTTTGATCGGCTATCCGTTCGGGTATTTCATGGCAAGGCTGCCGGAGCACAGAAAGAAAAAGGCACAGCTTTTGTTATCCACGCCGTTCTGGGTAAATTCCCTGATCCGTCTGTATGGCTGGATCATCATTCTACAGAAAAAAGGACTTTTGAACTTTGCATTAATGAAACTTGGGATTATTGAGAAACCGCTGTCTATCCTGTACAGCTATCCGGCAATTGTGATCGGTATGATTTATGTACTTCTCCCGTTTATGATCATGTCTGTATACTCCAGCGCAGAGAAGCTGGACTGGTCTTATGTGGAGGCTGCCAGAGATCTTGGGGCATCCAGACTGCAGGCATTTTTTACCATAACACTGAAGCTTACACTGCCCGGGCTGCTTTCGGGTGTGATCCTGACTTTCGTGCCATCCATGGGACTGTTCTTTATTGCAGATATCCTGGGCGGAAATAAAGTGGTACTTGTGGGAAGCCTGATACAGGATCAGATGACAAGAGGAAGTAACTGGCCATTTGCAGCGGCACTTGCTGTGGTGATGATGGTACTTACAACTATACTGATCATGATTTACAGGAAAGTGACAAATGCCAGAGAACTGGAGGGAATCGGATGAAAAAGAATTCAAGATTTGCCGGATTTTATATGGGGCTGATTTTCTTTCTGATGTATCTCCCTATTGCAGTAGTGATTGTTTTTTCATTTAATGAATCCAAACTGCCGGTGAAATTTACAGGCTTTTCTCTGAAATGGTATCAGGAACTGATCCATGACAGAGCAATGCTGGAAGCACTGGTGAATAGCCTGATCCTTGGGGTATTAAGCTGTCTGGTAAGCGCAGTGATCGGTACTCTGGGCGCAGTTGGGTTATCAAGGATTCACTGGAAGTCAAAAGGGGCACTGGAATACATTTCCATATTGCCGTTAATGATACCGGAGATTATCCTTGGTATGGTGCTGATGGCATTCTTTTATATGCTGAACCTGCCCTTTGGCATGCTGACACTGTTAATAGGCCATACGGTATTCTGCGTTCCTTATATTCTGATGGAAGTGAAGGCAAGACTGGCAGGCATGGATCCGGCACTGGAAGAAGCTGCAAGGGATCTGGGTGCAGGACCCTTCCGGGCATTTTGGGATATTACGCTGCCCTTAATTATGCCGGCGGTAATTTCGGGTTCGCTGCTTGCGTTTGCCATGTCTATGGATGATGTGGTAATAAGTATCTTTGTAAACGGACCCCGTCTGTCTACGCTGCCGATCAAGGTGTACACACAGCTGAAAACAGGGGTGACGCCGGAGATTAATGCGTTATGTACCATATTGCTGGCAGCTACACTGGTTATTTTTATTGTTTATTCACTGATAACAAAGAAGAAAAAATAAATGATATAGCTTTTAGGAGCATTCTGAACAGCCGGTCAATGCTTTTGGAACAGCCGGATTATAAAAAACAGAGAAAAATACATTCAGAGGAAGGAAAAGATGATGAACAAACTGATTGAGTTAAAAAATCTGACCAAGAATTTTGATGATCAGCAGGTTTTGCGCGGCATCAATCTGGATATTTACGAAAAGGAATTCCTGACGCTTTTGGGACCCAGCGGATGTGGAAAGACAACCACGCTTCGAATCATTGCAGGCTTTGAAGAACCAAGTGACGGAGAAGTACTGTTTAACGGGATTGAGATTTCCAAGCTTCCCCCATACAAGAGAGAGGTTAACACTGTGTTTCAGAAGTATGCTCTTTTTCCTCATTTAAATGTGGCGGAGAACATCGGCTTCGGGCTGAATCTAAAGAAGGTCGATAAAACTGTCATCGCCCAGAAGGTGGAGCGTATGCTGAAGATGGTTGGTCTGGAAGGCTTTGGGAAAAGAGATGTAACTCTGCTCTCCGGTGGACAGCAGCAGCGAGTGGCCATTGCCAGAGCTCTGGTAAATGAGCCGAAGGTTCTGCTTTTAGATGAGCCCCTGGGTGCACTGGATGCAAAGATCCGTAAACAGATGCAGGTAGAATTAAAGAAGATCCAGCAGGAAGTTGGCATCACTTTCATTTATGTTACCCATGACCAGGAAGAAGCCCTGTCCATGTCAGATACGGTTGTTGTTATGAATAACGGTGAGATTCAGCAGATCGGTTCGCCTACAGATATCTACAATGAGCCGGAAAACCGTTTTGTTGCAGGCTTTATCGGTGAATCTAATATTATCGAGGGAACCATGATCCGTGATTATCTGGTTGCTTTTGACGGATTTGAGTTTGAATGTGTGGATAAGGGATTTGAAGATAATGAAGAGATTGAAGTTGTATTAAGACCTGAGGATCTGGATATCGTAGATCCCGGTCAGGCAAAGATCAGGGGAATCGTGCGCAATATTACCTTCAAGGGTGTGCATTATGAAATCCTGATCGAGACAGAGCTTCGTACTTATATGGTTCATACCACAGATTATGCGGAAGTCGGAAGGGAAGTGGGACTGAAATTCGGGCCTGAAGACATCCATGTTATGTGTAAGATGGGAAGCTACTGATGAAACAGTACAGAAATCTTATCAAACCATATCTTGTGTGGGCATTTGTGGTCATTGTCATCCCGCTGATACTGATCGCATTATATGCATTTACAGAAGACGGAAACGAAGTGCTGACGTTCTCCTTTACCCTGGAGAATTTCCGCAAATTCCTGGAAGCAACGTATATGAGCGTTATTTTCAAGTCCTTTAAGCTTGGAATCCTGACGACGGTCATCTGTCTGGGACTCGGCTATCCGCTGGCATATATTATTTCCAAATGTCCGGAGAAATCCCAGAGTCTTCTGATCCTGCTGGTAACTATTCCGGAATGGATCAATATGCTTCTGCGTACCTATGCATGGATGAACCTGCTGTCAGACAATGGTATCATCAACCATTTGCTTGGATTACTGGGGATTTCCCCGGTGACAATGATGTATACGGATTTTTCCGTAGTGGTTGGTCTGGTCTGTAACTTTATGCCGTTTATGATCATCCCTATCCATACATCCCTGAGTAAAATGGATAAATCCTTTATCGAGGCTGCCTATGATTTGGGGGCAAATAAATTCCAGACCTTCACAAAGGTTATCTGGAAATTGTCCATCCCCGGCGTACTCAATGGAATCATGATGGTATTCCTGCTGTCTATTTCCACATTCGTTATTCCGAAACTTCTCGGAGGCGGACAGTACATGCTGATCGGTAACCTGATCGAGTCTCAGTTTATCTCAGTTGGTGACTGGAACTTCGGAAGTGCGATTTCTCTGATTCTGGCTGTGCTCATTCTGATCTTTATGAGCCTGATGAAGAAGATGGATAAAGATGAATAAGGGAGGACGGCATGAAACGTAATAATAAATTTTTCTCAATGTTATATGTAGTACTCTGCCTTGCTTTCTTTTACCTGCCGATTCTGGTGACGATGATCTTTTCCTTTAACTCATCCAAGTCACTGACCAGATTTACAGGCTTTTCCCTGCGCTGGTATCAGGAACTTCTCGGTAATGGGGAAGTAATTAAGGCGGTTTATGTATCTGTTACCATTGCGATCATTGCAACCATTGTTTCTACAATACTTGGAACCATTACAGCGATCGGCTTATCCAAATCAAAGAAGGTAATCAAAGAGCTGCTTTTGAGTATTAATAATATTCCGATCCTGAATCCTGAGATCGTAACAGCCATCAGCCTGATGCTGTTGTTCTCTTCTCTGGGATTTCGAAAAGGGTATCTGACTATGCTGCTGGCACATATTGCATTCTGTACCCCGTATGTAATTACCAGCGTTTATCCGAAGGTAAGGGCTCTGGATCCGAATATGGCAAATGCTGCCATGGACCTTGGGGCAACTCCTTTTCAGGCTCTGACAAAGGTTATCGTGCCCATGATCAAAGAGGGTATTTTCGCAGGCGCACTGCTTGCATTTACCATGTCATTTGATGATTTCGTTATTTCCTATTTCGTATCAGGAAATGGTGTAAAGAATATCTCTATTGTTGTATATAATATGACAAAGCGTATCAATCCGACGATCAATGCTTTGTCAACCATCGTGATCGTAGTCATCATCGTGGTACTGCTTTTGTCCAATCTGCTTCCGAAGTTTAAGAATAAAGCCAGGAAGCTGAATAGAAAAGCAGTAAAAATTGTCTCTATAGTTCTGGTTGTTGCCGTTACAGCAGGGCTGATTAAATGGGGATTCGTGGCGCAGTCCACTCATGTGCTGAAAGTTTACAATGCAGGAGAGTACATGGATCTTTCCCTGCTGGAGGATTTCGAAAAAGAATATGACTGTACCATTGTATACGAGACTTTTGAGTCAAATGAGATGATGTATACCAAGCTTTCCAGCGGTGAGACCTATGATGTGCTCATTCCTTCAGATTATATGATTCAGAGACTGATCAAGGAAGAGTATCTTCAGGCCCTTGACTGGAAAAAACTGCCCAACCGGAAAAATCTGCTGAAGGATGTGACCAATAAGAGCTATGATCCGGGCAATCGGTATTCCTGTCCTTATTTCTGGGGAACTGTGGGAATCCTTTATGATAAAACAGTGGTGGATCCACAGGATCTGAAGGATGGCTGGAACCTTCTCTGTAATCCGAAATACAAGGGAAATATTTACATGTATGATTCAGAGAGAGATTCCTTTATGATTGCTCTGAAGGCTCTGGGATATTCCATGAATACTACAAATATGGATGAAATCCAGGAAGCCTATCAGTGGCTGATTAACCAGAGAGATACTATGGATCCTATTTATGCAGGGGATGATGTGATCGACAATATGGTTTCAGGAAATAAAGCCCTGGCTGTAGTTTATTCGGGAGATGCTTCTTATATCATCAGTGAAAATCCAAATCTGGATTATTTCACACCGGATCAGGGAACCAATATTTGGTATGATGCAATGGTAATTACCAAAGACTGCAGTGAGGTAGATCTGGCTCATGAATTTATTAATTTTATGATCAACGATGAATCTGCTCTTTCCAATACTGAGGAAGTAGGGTATACTTCTACTGTAAAGAGTGCTTATGAAGAGATGAAGGATGGAACTTATGCAGGGGTTAGTTCTTATATTCCTGACATCAGTAATCCGAAAAATGAGATTTTTGCATACCAGAAGCCAAAGATTAAGCAAAAATTTGCAGAGCTGTGGACCAAGGTAAAAGCAAAGTGATCATAAATCTGAAAGGAGATTGACATGAAGAAAAGAATACTGGCGGTTCTTTTGTGCGCATTAGTGACAGGAAGTACATTGACAGGATTTAAAAGTGCGGGAGATGACAAGGAGCTTGTTCTTTTTACCTGGGAGGGAATGTTTCCCCAGGAAGTTCTGGATGATTTTGAGAAAGAGACAGGCGTGAAGGTAATCTATTCCAATTTTGATACAGATGAAACCATGCTTGAGAAGCTTGCTATGGCAAAAGGGGGCGATTATGATATTGTGATCGCCGATGACTATATACTGGAAACAGCTATTAAAGAGGGACTTGCAGAAAAGCTTGATAAAAAATCACTGGAAAATATCGGAAATATTAATTCCTTATATCAGGGACAGTTTTATGATCCGGATGATGAATATACAGTTCCCTATGGTGCGGGAATTCCGTTGATTGTCTATGATCCAGATCAGGTAGATATAGAGATTAAAGGTTATAGTGATCTGTGGGATCCTTCTTTGGAGGACAGTATTGCGCTGATAGCCAATTATCGTGTGATCAATGGTATCACTCAGCTTTCCATGGGAGAGAGCATGAATGAGGAGGATGTTGACACCATCAAAAAGACTGGGGAAAAGCTTCTCGAGCTGGCTCCCAATGTGCGTCTGATCCAGGATGATAATACGCAGAATGCTTTGCTCAACGGTGAGGCAAGTGTGGCATTTCTCTATACTTCCCAGGTAACGGCTGCTCTGGCTGAGAATCCTGATCTGAAGGTGGTTTATCCTGAGGAAGGGCTTGGATTTGGAATTATGGGAATGTTTATCCCCAGCCAGGCACCGGATAAGGAGGCAGCTTATTCCTTTATGGATTATATTATGGAGCCTGAGGTTGCAGCCAAGTGTATGGATTACATAGGCTTTTATAATACCAATAAGGCTGCAGATGAACTGGTGAATCCGGATCTGGTAGTACCGGACAGTGTGGAGAAGGGTGAGATTATCCAGAATGTAAGCCAGGAAGCAGATGAACAGTATCAGAAAAACTGGACAGAATTTAAAGCTGCCTGCGACTAAGGAGAGAAAAAATGGATATTTACAAGGGCACTGTGGCTTTTTCCGGAATTGCCATAGGTAAGATACTTTATTATCATAAAAGTGAATATCAGATACGGCAGTATGAAATTACAGATATAAAAGCTGAGATGGAGTTTTTCCGTCAGTCCCGTACAAAAGTCATTGACCAGCTGAAGGAATTGTATGAGAAAAACTGCTCTGTGCAGGGATCCCGGGCTGAGGTTTTTCTGAAACAAAAGAACTTGCTGGAGGGAAAAAGCTTCCAGCGGGCGATTGAAAGTATTATTCAGAATGAAAAGGTAAATGCTGCCTATGCAGTGATGACTACCAGAGATGAGATCATATCTACCTTCCGTAATCTGGAAGAGCCGGCAATCAAAGAGAGGCTGGATAATATCAGGGAGATATCAGAACGGCTTATCGGGATTCTGGGAGGGATTTCTCCCAGGATCGATCTGGGGGAGGAACCGGTGATCGTTGTAACAGAAAGTATTACTCCTACAGAGCTGATGGAGATGGACAAGGAGAAAATACTGGCCATTGTAACTCATCATGGCTCTGATATTTCCCATGCTGCCATTCTTGCAAAAACCATGAATATTCCGGCTCTGGTGGAAATTGATACAGATACGGAGTGGGACGGACAGCTGGCCATCGTGGACGGTTATACAGGCTCCCTGTATATTCATCCTGACGAAGAGATTAAGAAGGAATATGAAATCCGCAGACAGGCAGATCTGGAGGAAAGAGAGGAGCTTCTGAAGTTCAGGGAAAAACCGGATCTTACCAGGGATGGTATGAGAGTTGAAATATATGCCAATATCGGAAATATGGATGACCTGAACAGTGTATTGTATTACGGAGCAGCGGGAATTGGACTTCTGCGAAGTGAATTTCAGTATCTGGGCAGGGAGAATTATCCCAGAGAGAACGAGCTGTTTCATGCATATAAAAAGATTGCAGAGACTATGGGTGACCGGCTGGCAGTAATCCGTACTGCAGATCTGGGAGCAGATAAGCAGGCCGCATATCTGAATATTCCGGATGAGACTAATCCCATCATGGGCAACAGAGGAATACGGCTTTGTCTGGACCGCAAAAAAATGTTCAAGGCTCAGTTGCGGGCTATTTTCAGGGCAAGTGCATATGGAAATCTGGCTAT
>OLOA01003737.1_pt1 | contig 12154 bp, 7 predicted proteins | sample 1672201 | NCBI WGS metagenome assembly OLOA01 (sample SAMEA3136658, study PRJEB25190) | human gut metagenome
CGCCTGGCGCGGTTCGGCCGTGGCCTTCGCGGGTTTGGGGACGGCGCGCAGGCGGCGCATCAGCTCGCCCAGGGCCTGGGCGATGCGCTTGCGCCCGGCGGCGAGAACTTCGGAGACCTTGAGGCCGTGGAGTGAGGAGATCGTCTTGGCGGCCTGCTCGCGTGAGAGCTCCCCGATGTAGTCCGAGATGCGCGATTGCGCATCGAAATCGGCGGGCACGGGGCTCCCGAGCTCGGCAAGGGCGCGCTTCGCGAGCAGGTCGACGCACTCGCGCCGGAAGTCGGCGCTGCTCTTGTAGATGGAGGCGTTGGCGGCCGCGAAGGCGTCGAACGCGGAGTTGAAGGTGTTCTTCTGGTCGGGCGATGCCGTCATGCCCATCGATGCCGTCAGGGCGTCGATGGTGCCCTCGAACTCGGCGTCCAGCGCGCGGCGGTATTCCTCGAGCCCGCCGCGGGCGGACTTGGCGGCGAGGTTGCCCCTCACCGTCTCGACCGCGCGCTCGCGGGCGGCGCCGACCGCCGCCATGAGCTCCGCGTCGTTTTCCATAGCAGCTGCCACGAGTCGATACGCCTCCTCGATATCGATGCCGTCACCGAGCCCGGATCCGATTGCTCCGATATCGAGCGTGACCGAGCGTTGTCCCGACGCTGCGGGGGGTGCGTCCGCCATGAGTCGACCCTGCCTTTCCAGAGGTTCAGATGGGCCTAGTAGCCCTGCTTGTAGGTGCTGCCGTAGGCGTCCTGGCCATAGGGGCCGTACTGCCCGCGGATGTCGCCATGGGTCTCGGGTCGGGCATATCCCGCTCCCTCTCCCTGGTAGGCGTCCTGGTAATCGTCCTGTCGGTACGTCTCGGGCTGGACCGGGGCCGACGTCGCCTCGTCCGGGCGGGCAGGGTGATCGGTATCGGGGCGCGCGATGATGCCGGTTGCGTCCGCGTCGAGGCCCTGCGCCGCATCGACCGCGTCCTCGAACTCGGCATCGGTCTCGTCGGTGTATACCGGGCGGAGCGCGTCGTCGAAGTGGTCGACGGCTTTGTGCTCGAAGGCCGCCTGGGTCACGGCGAACTTGACGGACGCCTCGGGGACGCTGGGCGTCGAGGTCGCGGCCTTGACGTTCTCGATCGCGATGCAGGCGTCGTTCAGGTGGATGAAGCTGTCGGGGGTCGTGACGTTGTCGTTGATGAACTTGACGGCGAATTCGACGGACGCGTCCGTGTCGAGCTTGAACCCGCGGACGCTGTTCATGGCCTGCTGGTAGGCCATCTTCGAGATTCCCTCGGCCACGTAGAGCTGGCAGGGGACGGGCATGTCGGCGGCGTAGCCGTCGAACTCGAGGCAGGCGTTTCGCGCCAGGAACTCGCAGAAGCCGTCGACGATCTGGGGTGCGGCGCCGTAGAGGTCACAGATGTTGGCCGCGAAGGCGTCGACCGCGGACTTGAAGGTGTTGTTGCCGTCCTTGGAGAAGCCGAAGCGGCACGCGGCGTCCTTGCAAGCCTCGCCGAACACCGGGATGAAGGAGTCCTTGAAGCTCTTGATGCGCTCGGTCCAGACGGTGAGCACGGCTTCGCCGAACGCCGCCTCCTGCGCCTCGGCGAATGCCGCGGCGAGCTCTTCGTTGCCCTCGAGCTCGGCATCCATGACGGCGTAGAGCCTGGGGAGGTCGGAGGGGTTGATCTTGCAGTTGACCTTCTTGGAGCGGACGCGCTCGACCAGGGCGTCGTAGCCGTCGAGCTCGAAGGTGACGTCCGCGCCGTCGAATTTCATATTTCCCATTGAGAGGCCCTTTCGGTGAGAAGCGGTGAGGGGTATTCGACCACGGTATGGCCGCGGGCCGAAGTTTGTAACCCTTTTTCCCAATCGGGAAGCGTTTCATACCGATATGCGGGCACGATGCTCGATTTTTGGGAATTACAGATGGAGCCCCGTCCGCTTCGCCGCCCCGGTCGCGCAAACGGCGCCCATGTCGGGAACCATGAACCCGCGCCCGCCGCTGATCTCATGGGCGTGCCTGGTCAGCATCATGGCGCGCAGGTCGATCGCTTCCCTGATTTTGTCGATTCTGCCGCGCTCGTTGGCGATGAACGGGTTGCCGAGGAGGATGTCGCAGGCCTCCTCCGAGAAGCCCTTGAGCCCGGACGGGTCGAACCAGGACAGGTTGCGGCAATATCTGCCGAGTTGTTCGTCGATCTTGCGGGCGAAGGGACGCATCATGCCGGCCCGCGGGGTCGTGTAGCCGTCGAAGGGCTGGGAGAGCTCGCGGTCGCACCAGAGGGATTCGCCGGTGTCGAACACCGGCGCCGCGCGGAGCCATTCCCTGCTCTCGCTGTCGATGAGCACGCCGAAGTTGTTCCAGTGCCTATCGAAGTTCGCCATGAGGTAGTCGATGACGAGCATCTTCTCCACGTCCTCGCGCACGTCGAGCCCGTGGGCGGCGCAGGCGGACACGTAGAAATCGTGCAGCCCGAGGTCCGAGGGGCGTTTCGACGAGCAGAGCAGCGCCCAGGCCGGCACGAACTCGGTGACCTGGTCGGTCATGGGTTTGCAGCGGGAGGTCCACTTCATGAAGCCGCCGTCCTCGAGCTCGTAGGCGACATAGTCGCCCTCGTCGAGCAGCCGCGAGCACAGGACGCTGGCGATCTTCTCGTTGAACGGTTCCTGGAACCTGCCGGAGGATCGCCCGGACTTGACCAGCATCCGCTGCCCGCCCTCGATCGTCCAGCGTTTCGGCAGGTTGCCGTTCAGGGCCGCATCGGGCGATGAGGCGAGGAGGTCGGCGTTGCCCCTGATCTTCTCGATGAGGGAGGGGACCGACGAGGCGTCGTGCGGAAGAAGCAGCTCGCCGAGCTCTTCGCTGAAATCGTTCTCGAAGCAGTTTACGTCGCGCCATGTGGATGCGGATCCGGCGGGGCGGATCCAATATTGGTCGGACAGCGATGCGCCGAAACCGGAGGCCATGAGGGAGGCGGCCGACGGGTAGCCGACGGCGCGAAGGCGGTCCGCGGCATCGGGGCGGAAATCGGGGATGCCCCTGTTCTTGAACCAGCTCGAGAGCCTGTCGCGCGTGATGTTGCCCGATGGGTCGGTCGCCATAAGGGGGGCATGCGCCGCATCGAGGACGTGGGTCTTGCCGGTCACGGCCTGGCGGTCATGGTTCCAGGTGAACTCGGCGACCTCGTGGTCGCTGCACATGAGGGTGAGCCGCGAGAGCTCGGGCGTTCTGCTGTTCATCTTCTGGCTCCAATCTTCGCGTTGCCGGTTGTATCGGTGTCGTCATTTTACAGCACGTGAGCCTCATGTGTGCGATACCGCCCGAAGGCTACTCCCAATGGCCGGCCACGTCCACGACCCAGTGCCTGCCGGTCGCCTGCTGCTCATAATGCCCCTGGTCCTCGCTGGTGGTGTAGGAGTCGTCGATTACGGAGCCACCGATACCGCCATTATCAACATCGTTATCGCACCACGACCATGCGGCGGCCTTGCTGTCAAACGGTCCGACTTTGGTTCCGCCATGGTTGACCCAGTAGCGCTCGTGTCGCACATATACCACGTTCGGGACCCAGACCTGGCCGTAGTCGGTTTCCCAGTGCCCCTGCTCGGGGACCCACTTCTTCTGGGACTGCGCGGAGGATGACCCGGACGACTGGGAGTCGCCGGATGCCTGCGATGCCGTGCTGCCCTTCGAATCGCTCTTCTTGGAATCGGCCTTGCTGCCGGAATCGTCGGCCTTGGTCTCATAGGCCTTGCCAGAGTCCTTCTTGTCGCTCTCGTCGGTCTCGGTCTTGCTGCCGGCCTCGATCTTGCCGCCGGCCGAATCGGTCACGGTTCCGGCGTTCTGCTCGTAGCCGGAGTCGTGCACGCCGTCGGAGCTCCAGACGCCATCGGATATCACATGGCCGCCCGAGCCGTTGACGACGTCCGCCGTGGTGCCGCCGGACGGTGCGGATGCGGGGGAGTTCGTGACGGCGACCTCGACGTTGCCGCCCTCGTCGATCGCGGCCCATGTGACGGTCTCGACTGTCTTGCCGCCGGTCTCGCATCCGTCGAGCGAGCGGGCGAGCGCGGCGCTGCGGCGGGCGGTGGAGTCCACGGTGGCCGCGGCATCGTCGCCGGCCCGCTGCGTCACGAGGACGCGGCCCTGGCCGGTCGTGACGGTGAGCTCGTCGGCGGGTGCGCCGACGTCCTGCCCGTCGAGCGTGAGCGTCGGGCATATCTTGGCGATGTCGGCGGGTGCGACGGATTCGGCACCGGACGCCTTATCGCCGTCGGTCTCGGTCTTCTCGACGGCGGACGGCGAGCTGTCGATCGGTTCGGGTCGGTTGGATGCGATGACGATTCCGGCCCCGCCGATGGCGAGGACGGCGACGACACCGGCGCAGATTACCGCCTTGCGGCGCGCGGCGGGCTCCGCCAAGAGGTCGCGGATCTTGTCGATAGGGTTGTTCTTCATGGCATGGTCCTTTCGAGATATATGCCTGATGGTCTTTTCGCTGCTTGTTTGGTCCCCTTCGGTGTGTCCCTAGCGCACCGAGGAGTATTCCGGGAGCGCGGGAATGCGCTCGCGGGGCGCGGATGGATGTTCCACGGGCTTCTCCTTCTTCGCTCCCGCGTGTCGGCGGCAGGCGGAGATGAGGGCCCAGGCCCCGCGTCCGACGAGGGCGACCGCCCCGATTGCGCATGAGGCGACGAGCAGGGCGAGCGATCCCGCGAGCTTGATGAGCTCATAGCCCAGCTTGATGAAGGGCCAGAGGATTGCGAGCGCGAACGCTCCGATGATGATGGTGGACAGCATGGGTCGATCCTTTCCCTCGGGTTTTACTATGTGCTCAGTCCTCGGTATCGGGAGGATCGAGCGGCGCGATGGCGACGTAGTCCTCGTTGCGGCGGCGCAGCACGAACGTGGTCTTCTGGTCGTGGGCGTTCCGGCAGAACGTGAACAGGCGGCGCAGCACCCTCGTGTATTGGTTGCAGGCGTATTTTCCCATTGTCCTGTATCCCGGGTCCACGGGGACGATGGCGACGTATGCCCGGCCCTGCTTGAGCACGGTGCAGGGCACCGACGTGTCGTGCACCCGCTTCGCGATCGAGGCGAAGTTGTTCTTGAGTTCGGTTATGCCCACCGGCGCGGGCGGCGGCAGTTTGGCGCTTCCATCCATTTCGGCACCTCCCTCCGATAGTGCGTTTATCGAGATGGGAAGCGGTTTTATCGCTTTCTTACCTTTTTTATACCCGTTTTTATCCCCTCTTTTGTGCCTCTTTTCTATGGTGTGACATGTTTGCCGGAAATATTCAGCCGACGAATACCGTGAGGGTCCTTGCCCGGCCGCCTGCGAAGTTTCCGGTGCACGTCACGAGCGTGACGGCGCGCGTGGCGTGCGCGCACAGGTCGTCGCATCCGTCCGCCCTCGCGCTCGCCTGCGCCGAGAGGTCCGCAAGCCATGTCCGTGTCTCGGCGGCGCCGGTGAGATCGAACCTCTGGATGCCCGCAAAGCTCTTGTCGACCGACAGTGAGAATGCCGGGTGGAGGCGCATGGTGCCCCCGTCCGGCGTCGACCAATACATGTCGCCGAGCGTATCGAACTTCTCCTGTCGCCATGCGTTCCTCAGGTAGGTGAACATCTCGCTGTTGAAGTTGAGGTGGTGTCCGTAGACGAGCGCATGCCGCCCGTCGGCCGTGCCGCGCGGGTCGAGGTAGGGGCATCCAGCGAACGACCAGTTCCGGTCGAAGTCGTGGTTGAGATAGAAGCCCTGCGGGTCGCCTTCTCTGGGCGAGACCACCGGGTAGTCGATCGGGGTGCCCTCGACGCTCACCCATGCGGAGATGTCGGGGTTCCGTGCGCGCAGGGCCTCCCAGTCGATGCCGCCGCCCTCGGCGGCTCCCGCCACGGCCGAAATATCGCTGTAGACGGCGCCCTCGTGCAGGATCGTCAACCCGATGAGGGCGGCCGCGGCGAGCGATGAGGCGCATATGGCGGCGAGGATGATATCGAGGGCCTTGCGTTTCCGTCGCGGTCGTCTCTTCATGGGAATCTCCTCTGTAATCGAAAAGGGGCCCGGCGCAAGGTTGCGTCGGGCCCCGATGCGGGCTAGTCGGCCCTATCGTCAGTAGCGGTTGCGGATCTCGTCGCGGTATCGATCATCGTACCCATAGCCGGCGCGGTCGTAACCGTCACCGTAACGATCTTCATGGCCGTAGTCTTCGCGGCCATAACCGTCGTCGTCCGGATCGTCGTCGTCCGCGGCGGACCCACGGATGCGGCGGCGGTAGATGAGCGCCGCGGCTGCCGCTGCCGCGGCGGCGAGGGTCGCGGCGAGGCCGATGATGACGTTGCGGCCGGTCTGGTCGAGGTTGGTCGGGGGCACCGTGACGGCCTTCGCCGTCTGGGTCACCTGGTCCTCGTCATGGTCCTCGAGGCTGTCGCCGCCGCCGTTGCGGGTGAGGTCCACGCGGGCGTAGTTGTCGAGCGAGGTGCCGGCGGTGTAGCCGTCGGTGGCCTTCATGCGCACGATGGCGGGCGCATATGCGGTCTCGGGCCCATCGCCCGAGCCGTCGGGATGGGAGCCGTTTTCCTTGGCCGTGTCCTCGGCGCTGGCGATGTCGTCGTGGGCGTCCTTGATGCCGTCGCGGTCCCAGCCTCCGTCGCGGGTGGTGAAGCCCTGCTCCACGCGGCCGTACTCGAAGCGGATGGCGGTGACGTGCTCGCCCTCCTCGAGGCCGAGGTCTGCCACGGCGAGCTCGGCGGCCACGGTCGTGGGCACGTCGGCGCGCCAGAGCTTCCATCCGGTGAAGTCGACGGCTCGGCCGTCCTCGCCAAGGGTGGGGGCGGTGGCCTCGTCGGACAGCCAGGGGTTCTCATGGCCGTCGGAAAGCGTGGCGTTGGCACCGGACTCGTCGATATAGTCGTCGGGCGTCTTGTCGGTCCTGTACCAAACGTTCATCTTGCCGTCGTAGTCCTCGAGGGCCTGCGGCGTGGTGATCGATGTGAGCTGAGCGCGGCCGTCGACGGCGGCGGTCAGGTCGTCCTCGACCGTGAACTCGTCGGTCCAGGTGTTCGACGTCGAGCGGAAGTCGATGGTGTAGGCATAGGAGCCGTCGTCGGATGCCTTGGTCTCGGCGGTGTTCAGGCCGTCGCCGTTGGCATCGGTGTCCTTGGCGGTGGGGTCGGCGATCTCCTGTCGCTTGTCGATCTCGCCGCTGATGGAGATGGGCGAGTCGTACATCGTGACGGTCTGGACCTCCCCGGTCTTTTTCACCTCGAACTCGATGCTCTCGGCCTGGTCGTAGGTAGTGGGCGTGCGCTGCTCGGTGAGCGTGTACTTGCCGGGCGCGAGCGCATCGATCTCGTGATCCTCGGTGGTCGAGGTCCATGAGTCGATGGTCGTGCCCTCGGAATCGGTGACGGTGAGCTTGGCACCCTCGACCTCGGACTCGTCGGTGATATCGCGCTTTGAGATGCGGACCTTGGTGAAGTCGTCCTCGAAGCTCGTCTGTCCGGCCTCGCGGCCCTCGATTCGCCCGTCGGTGCCGACGGTGAAGGTCTTGATCTCCGGTGCCTCGACGTATCCGGCGGGCGCCTCGCTCTCGGCGACACGGTATGTGCCGGCGGCGAGGTGCCAGAAGCTGATCGAGCCGTCGGCGCCGGTCACATCCTCCTTGGCGCTCTTGCCCTCCTTGAGCAGGACGGGCACGCGGCGGGCCTTGCCGCCGCTGACCGAGGCGTAGGTCGTCCCGTCCTCATCGATCGCGATGCTGCCGGCGGGCTTGCCCGAGACGGTTAGGTCGTAAGTGCCGAAGTCCAGACCGCGGCCCTCGTAGGCCGAATCGACCTCGGACCAGGCGAGCCGGATGGCGGGCATGGCGTATCCGTCGTCGGAGAGGGTCGCATGACCGCCGAGCAGGCCGGTCGCGACCTTGGCGGTGTAGGTCTTGCCTGCCTCGATCTCGACCTCCTCGCCCTCGAGGGTCTTGCCGTCCCGGGTGGCGATCATGGTGTACGTGCCGGGTTCCATATCGACGGCATCGGCCCCGAGCGTGGTTTCCATGCCGTTTGCGGATTTGAGCATGAGGGAGGTGCCGTCATCGATGTCGGCCTTGACGCTTGCGGCGGCGACGGCCTTCCTGATGGAGACCTCGCTTCCGGCCTCGGCGCGCACGGCGAGGTTGCCGGCGGTGTTCCCGATCGAGATCTCGTCGTCGGCGTTCCAGATTTGGAATTTCGCCCCGGGAAGCGGTGTGTCGCCGCCCTTGACGATCTTGTAGACATCGAATCTGGTCGGGGCGTCGGACTGGTCGGATGCGGCCTTCACCTCGGCCGTGGCGCCGTCCTCGTAGGAGAGGGTGAACGCGGTAGGCGTCTCGTCGAGGACGTGGCCCGAGGGGGCCTTGGTCTCGACGAAGGCGTAGGTCGCCGAGCCGGCACCGAGGTAGAGCCCCTTGGTGGTCGCCTTGCCGTCATCGCCGGTCTTCACATGGTCGACGACGTCTCCGGCCGCGGCGCGCACGGTGCCGTCGGGGGACACGATGTCTTGCTGCGCCACGACGTCGTACTCTGCGCCCTGAAGTGCCTCGCCGTCATGCGAGCACGTCTTCGTGATGGTCGCCTTACCCTTCGCCTGCTTGTCTGAGACCTTGATGACGGTCACGGGGGAGGCCTTCTTGTAGTCCTTGGGGACCTCGAAGCCGACTGCATCGCCGTTGACGGTGTAGGGCGCCACGGCGGAGATCTCCTTGATGGAGTACTTGCCGGACTTGAGGCGCTGCGGGATCGTGACCTGCCCGGCGTCGTCGGTCGTGAAGGTGTCGACGGTGCCGTTGACGTCGTAGGGGTCGGTGAAGCTCATGGTCTCGCCGTTCGAGTCGAGCACTTGGAACTTGAAGCCGGAGAGGGGCACGGTGTTCCCGGTCTCGGCATCGGTCTTGACGATCTGGATGCGGCTGTTGAGCGTCTTGTCGATGACGGAGTAGTATTTCGTGGTGCCGTCCACGAGGTCGTCGGCCGAGATCGTCCAGTCGTCCACGTGGTCGAAGCCCTCGGGCACCGTGGAATCGACCTCGCGGATCGTGTAGCCCGCGGCGTCGTAGGGCACGGCGCCGGAGATGCCGGCGTTGCGCTTGCCCGAGCCGAACCACGGTCGCGCCGGGTCGTCGGTCTTGTCCTCGGAGGTGGATGTATCGTCGCAGGTGGCTGCGTCCTTGGTGGACGCGAAGCCGGCATCGTTGGTCGTCAGGGTTCCGACGACCTCCTCGGTGGTGTTCGAGATGATCTGGAACTGGACGCCCGCGGCGGCGTTTCCCTGGCCGTCGTCGGACTCCCAGCTGTCGTCCTCGCCGCCCTTGGTCTTGGCAATCTCGATATCGAACGAGACGGGGTTCTCCTTGAAGTCGTCCTCAGGCTCAAGATTGATTTCGTCAGACGGAATCACGGTATAGGAACCGGCTTTTACTTCATATTCATGGGCCGTAGAATCAAGTTTATAACCGTTTGGTGCCTTAATTTCTTCAACGCGAATCTTACCGAGAGGCACATCGTGAATCGTCAAAACACCCTTGCTATTGGTTTTACCCGTCTGCTCCCAACCGGGAGTGGACAGTGACGTGACTTTATATTCGGCACCCTCAAGTGTGGAGCCGTTCTGCGCATCACCAAGAGTGGCAGAATCCTTTTTGTTAATTGTCAACCTAACAGCACCGGGGTCGTCCTTCAGCTGCTCGGTCCCGGCGGAGTTGCCGGTCCTGAAGGTGATATGGCCCTCGTGGAGCGTGTAGCCCGCGGGCGCCTTGGTCTCGACGGCGTAATAGGCCTGGTTGGGCTCGAGGTCCAGCGCGGCATTGCCAGATGCGTCGGTGACGATATGCGACACGAGCGCGTTGTCGGAGGAGCGGTAGATGTCGTACTCGGCGCCCTCGACGGAGTACTCGGAGTTGCCGTCGGTGATGGAGACGTTGGCCGAGCACTTGGAGAAGGTGTAGCAGACCTTGTTCAGCTTCCACTTGATCTTGAAGAAGCCGGCGCCGGCCTGCGTGAAGGTGGTCGGGACGGTCACGCCGATGATCGCCTCGTCGCCGTTGACGGCGGCGATGCGCACGGTCTGGCCGTAGTCGTCGTCGGTATGGACGGCCTGGTTGTAGGAGGGGTCGAGCTGGCCGGAGGGGTTCACGCCGACGTGGCCGCAGGTGAGGTCCACTTTCGTCGCGCTGGGGATGGTGACGCCGGAGACCGTCTGCGCGGCGATCGTGCAGGTGCGCTCGATCGACCAGGCTCCGGACTGGAGGGCGGAGACGTCGACGTTCTGCGTGCCGAGCGCCTGATAGATCGTCTTGGCCTCGTAGTGTCCGCCGGACGGATTCTCCACCGCCGGCAGGGTGGCGCCGGTGCGGGCGCCGGTGTACTTGTTGTGGCCGGCGGTGTGGAAGGACATGCCGGCCCAGGGGGCGGACTGGAACTCCCAGGTTCCGATGTTCCACACGTTGCCGGCGAAGGCCTCGGTGGCAAGCGCCGCGAGCCACGAGCCGACGTTCTTCTCGGCATCGTTGGCGAGCTTGATGTCGACGCTGCGCACGCCGGCTGCGGCGATGAGAATGTCGAGCGTGCCGGTGTCCTTGTCATAGGTCCACATATCGAGGTCGCGCGTGTACTCGATGCCGTTGACGGTGACGGACTCGATCGTGGCGTCGGAGATCGACTTGCGGGCGGCCTTGTCGCGGGCGAGCGCAATCTGGGTGTCGGGGGACGAGACGTCGACCGAGGCGGTTCCGGACTTGGCTGCGCGGCCGTCCACGTTCTCGGCCTCGACCTTCACGGGGAAGGTGTTCACCGCGCCCTTGTCGGACGTGGCGTAGAGGAGCTGGATGCGGGAGGACGCGACCTTGTACTCGCCGGCAGAGTTCTTGACCGTGTACTTCTTGGGCACGTACACGAGCCCCGTGGCCGCGTCGAACTTGAAGCCGCGGCGCATGGCGGCGTCGGCGTTGTTCTCCGAGGCGCCCCAGTCGGCCAGCGTCGCGCCCGAGATGTAGGAGCCGGCGCGGCCCACGAGGTAGTCGGACGAGTCGTCGAGGTCGTACAGCACGGCATGGCTCACGGCGTTGGATTTCAGCGCGTCGCTGTAGTCGCCCATGCCGTCGCCGTCCGCGTCGGCCCACAGGCCGTCGAGCGTCGGCGATGCGGCCTTGGCGGAATCGATCGTGGTGGTGGTGACGGTCAGCACGTCGCGGCGCTCGAACTTGTCGAGGCCCGAGAGCGATTCGTCCAGGTTGGCCTTGATGTAGGCCTTGTCCGAGGCCTCCTTGGCCAGTTTGGCCGACGCCTCGGTGGCGACGGCCTCGAGTGCCGCCGAGCCGTTGGAGCCGTCTTCGTAGAACGCGCACGTCACGGTGGTGTCGGTCTCGGCCTTGAAGGTGGCGCGCCCGTCCACGACGTCGACCTTGGAGGCCGCCGAGCCGTCCGTCCCGAAGGTCGTGATCGAGTCGGCGAACCAGCCGTCGTCGGCCGTGACCTCGACGGTGACGTTCGACCCCTTGTCGACCTGGACCGTGTCGCTCTCGGCGTCCTCGCCGGCGATGGCGAGCCGGCCGTGATCGCCTGCGGCGAGGGTCACGGTGACGGTCTCGGGTTCTGCCGCCGCCTCCGCCCATGCGCTCGGCACGGCGGGGGCGACCAGGCCGAGCACCTGGCTCAGGGCGAAGACGATGGACAGAGCGCCCACGCCGAGGCGCCCGAGCGCCGCACGGGCGGTATGGCTTCCGCTGCCTGCCTGCTTCATCTCAGCATCATCCTTTCCATGTCCTTGGCGCCGGGCGGGAGGGCCCGGCGCGGCGCCCGTAATCTGAGATATGTTACCCAGCCGGTTGCCGGTCTACACCGGTGACCGCCCGGACTTTCCGAACGGGAAGCGCACCCCCCCCTTGCTCCTACGCCCCCGCGCCGCCCTGGGATGCGTCCCGGTAGTCGCCCTGGGGTGAGGCCTTGAGGCCGAGCAGGTAGTCGGCCGACACGTTGAGCGTCAGCGAGAGGCGCACGATCGCGTCGAGCGTGGGCGTGCGCTGGCCGTGGAGCGTCCTCGAGATGACCGCCTCGGACACGCCGGAGAGCGCGCCGGACGCGCTGGTGCTGGACTGCCATGAATCCGCCGCGCCAATACCGCTGCGCAGCAGGCTT
>OLOA01003738.1_pt1 | contig 12151 bp, 9 predicted proteins | sample 1672201 | NCBI WGS metagenome assembly OLOA01 (sample SAMEA3136658, study PRJEB25190) | human gut metagenome
GTGGCTTTCACGGCGGACGGCGAGCGTAAGGTGGGTGACCCGGCTAAGCGTCAGGCCATCACCAACCCCAAGCGTACGGTCTTTTCGATCAAGCGTTTCATGGGCGAGCGCTACGATCAGGTTACGGCCGATATAGAGCGTGCCCCCTATCCGATCGTCAAGGGTGACAACAACACCCCGCGCGTCGATATCGACGGCCGCCAGTATACGCCGCAGGAGATTTCGGCCATCATCCTGCAGAAGATGAAGAAAACGGCCGAAGACTACCTCGGACAGGAGGTTACGGAGGCTGTCATCACGGTTCCCGCCTATTTCTCCGACTCGCAGCGCCAGGCTACGAAGGAGGCTGGCGAGATCGCCGGGCTGAAGGTGCGCCGTATCATCAACGAGCCTACCGCAGCCGCACTGGCCTACGGTATGGACAAGAAGAGCAGCGATATGAAGATCGCCGTGTATGACCTCGGCGGCGGTACGTTCGATATTTCGATCCTCGAGCTGGGCGACGGCGTCTTCGAAGTGAAGTCGACCAACGGCGATACCCACCTGGGCGGCGACGACTTCGACCACGTGCTGATCGACTACATGGCCGAGGCGTTCAAGGCCGAGCACCAGATCGACCTGCGCCAGGATCCGATGGCCTTGCAGCGTCTGAAGGAAGCTGCCGAGAAGGCGAAGATCGAACTTTCGTCCTCGACCTCCACGGAGATCAACCTGCCGTACATCATGCCCGTCAACGGCATTCCGCAGCACCTCGTTATGTCGCTCACGCGTGCCAAGTTCGAGCAGCTGTGCGACCACCTGATCCGCAAGACCATCGAGCCTTGCAAACTCGCTTTGCGCGACGCGGGCCTCGACGCTTCGCAGATCAACGAGGTGATCCTCGTCGGCGGTTCGACCCGTATCCCCGCGATCCAGAAGATCGTCGAGGAGTTCTTCGGCCGCACGCCCAACAAGAGCGTGAACCCCGACGAAGTGGTGGCCGTAGGCGCCGCTATCCAGGGCGGTGTGCTCACGGGCGAGGTGAAGGACGTGCTGCTGCTCGACGTTACGCCGCTGTCGCTGGGTATCGAGACCCTGGGCGGTGTGATGACCAAGCTCATCGACGCCAACACCACGATCCCGACCCGCAAGTCGGAGACCTTCTCCACGGCTGCCGATAACCAGCCTTCGGTCGAGATCAACGTCTGCCAGGGCGAACGTCCGCTGGCCCGCGACAACAAGTCGATCGGCCGCTTCCACCTGGACGGCATTCCTGCCGCTCCGCGCGGTGTGCCGCAGATCGAGGTGACGTTCGATATCGACGCCAACGGTATTCTGAACGTCTCGGCCAAGGACAAGGGCACGGGCAAGGAACAGAAGATCCGTATCGAGGCTTCTTCGGGCCTTACCGAGCAGGAGATCCAGCGTATGCGCGACGAGGCCAAGGCCAACGAGGCCAAGGACAAGGAGGAGAAGGAGCGTATCGACAAGATCAACGCCGCCGACTCGAACATCTTTGCCACGGAGAAGCAGCTCAAAGAGTATGGCGACAAGCTCCCCGCCGACAAGAAGTCCGCGATCGAGGGTGCGCTGGCCAAGCTGAAGGAGGCGCACAAGAACGCCGACGTGGCGGCTATCGACACGGCCATCGCCGAGCTGAACGCCGCATGGCAGGCTGCATCGCAGGACATCTACGCACAGCAGCAGGCGCAGGGCGCACAGCCCGGGGCCGATGCCGGCCAGTCGCAGTCGCAGGCCAATGCCGGCGGCGCGTCGAATGGCGGCGACAGCTCTCAGCCTGAGGACGTCGAGTTCGAGGAGGTGAAGTAATACTCGAAGTGTTCGGGACACTTCAGCCGCAAGGCTTTCATATAAATTCCCAAGGGTGCGATCCGGATTTTCGGGTCGCACCTTTTTTTGTCCGGCGGCATTCTGATTTCCGGTTTTTATCGCTATCTTTGGGATACCTGCCAACTCCCTGCGTATATGGGCCGCCCAGCCACATTTGCTGTTTGCACCGCGCTGCTCTTCCTTGCTGGTGTGGCTGTCTTTCGGGTTCCTGATTCCGTTTACGCGGTTAGTTGCCGGAAATAGCCCTTTGAGGCGATCCCGCGCCTATCCCCGTTCTGCCCGCCACATGCCGTAGAGGATCAGTGCCGCGCCTGCCAGTGCCGCGGGGGTGATGCGCTCGCCGATGCAGGCCGCTGCCGTGATGATCGTCACCAACGGGTTGAAATAGATGTAGTTGGTCGTGCGCACGGCTCCCAGCCTGTGCATCGCGGCGTTCCACAGGACATAGCAGAGCATCGAGGCTACGATCCCCAGGAACAGCAGGTTGCCCCACACGGCGGGGCGGGCCAACACCTCTGAAGTGATCGAAAAAGGCTGGAAAACGAATACCGGCAGGATGGTCAGCAGCCCGTAGAAGAATACCTTGCGGGTGATGAATACGGCAGGGTAGCGGCCGCCGATGCGTTTGATGACCAGCGAATAGACCATCCACAGCAGCGCCGCCGACAATGCCAGCATGTCGCCCCTGGGCGAGAGCCGGAGCACGAAACGGCCGTTGAGGACGACGAGTACCATGCCTGCGAACGCCAGCGCCGAACCCACGGCCTGCCGCCGCGTCATCCGTTCGCCGCGGTAGAGCAGGCTCAGCAGTACGGCCGTCCATACGGGCGCCGTGCACACGATCAGCGAGACGTTCGAAGCCGGGGCATATTCCAGCGCCATGTTTTCGGTCAGGAAATAGAGCGAGCCGCCCGTGATCCCCGCTACTGCCAGCGTCATTTCGTCACGCCATCCCGATGCCCACAACCGCCTGCCGGACAGGGGCAGGATGCAGAGGTATGCCATGGCGAACCGCAGCAGGAATATCTCCGCCGGGGTCAGCGAATTGGCGATGAGCACCTTCGTCGAAACGAACGTCGCTCCCCATACCGCCACGCTGAAGAGCGCCGCAAGGTGGTACTTGTACTCCGTATATTTTATCATACGGCTTCAAAATTACAGTTTTTTTATCTTCCCGACGCAAATCTTAATTCGTTATTTCCGATTTTCAATTCTTTTTTCCTATCTTTGCGTGCTATTATGCGTAATGACAATAATTACAACAAATAATAACAAAATTTTTCAACTCAAATGCAAAGTAAAGGTGCTATTAAATTACTCGCAGTCCTTTTGGCGCTTGCGTGTGTTTACCAGCTCTCCTTCACGTTCAAGACGCGGAGCGTAGAGAAGAAGGCGTCGGAGTACGCCGCGCAGTTCCCCCTCGACCAGCAGGGCGAGGCCGAACAGCATTACCTCGATTCGGTTCAGAATCTGGGTGTTTATAACCTCGGGTTCAAGAAGTTCACCTACAAGGAGTGCAAGGAGAAGGAACTGAACCTGGGTCTCGACCTCAAGGGCGGTATGAACGTCATGCTGGAGGTGCAGGTCGAGGATGTCGTCAAGGCGCTCGCCGGCGACAGCCAGAACGATCCCGCCTTCGTCGGCGCCATCGCCGAGGCCAACGCGGCCCTGAAGGACGGCACCTCGAAAGACTATATTTCCGACTTCGTGAAGGCCTACCAGCGCCTTTCGAACGGCGGTTCGCTGGCTGCGATCTTCGTCAGCCCCGACCGTAAGGACATCACGCTCGAAAGCTCCGATGCCGACGTCGAGAAAATCCTCAAGAAGGAAACCGATGCCGCCATCGCCGCTTCGTTCAACGTCCTGCGCAGCCGTATCGATCATTTCGGCGTTACGCAGCCCAACATCATGCGCCTGCCCAACTCGCACCGCATCCTGGTCGAGCTGCCGGGCGTGAAGGAGCCGCAGCGTGTGCGCGACCTGTTGCAGGGTACCGCGTCGCTCGAATTCTGGCTGACCTACGATGCCCGCGAGGTGCTTCCCGCACTGGCAGCCGCCGATAAGCTCGTCAAGGCCGAGCTGGCCGAGCTCCCCGCCGCCACGCAGCCCGAGACCGCTTCGGCCGAAGCCGAGGCCGTCGGTGAGCAGACCGCTTCCGGCGACGCCGCAGGCCTGATCGCCGAGATCGGCGCCGATTCCGTTGCCGCTGCCGGGCAGGTGGACGCAGGCCGCTACGACCGTACGCAGAACCCGCTGCTGGCTGTGCTCGACCCGAATTATGCGGGTGGTGCCGCCATCGGTGCCGCCTATAAGGCCGACATGGCTGCCGTCAACGAATACCTGGCGAACCCTGCGGTGCGCGAGCTCTTCCCGGCCGACATCGACTTCAAGTGGGGTGTCAAGGGCGACGATAAGATCGACGGCCGCTACTACCTCTATGCCATCAAGATTTCCACGCCCGACGGCAAGGCTCCGCTGGACGGGTCGGTCGTGACGAGCGCCACCGAGCAGTACGCCCAGCGCGGCGCTACGGCCGAGGTGTCGATGACCATGAACGGCGAGGGTACGCAGGAGTGGGCGCGCCTGACGGGCGAGAACATCGGCAAATGCATCGCCATCGTCCTCGACGGGTACGTATATTCCGCACCCCGCGTGAACACCAAGATCGACAAGGGTTCCTCGCAGATCACGGGCGACTTCACGATTCAGGAGGCGAAAGACCTTGCCAACGTACTCAACTCGGGTAAGGTTCCCGCTCCGGCCAAGATCATCCAGGATACCGTCGTGGGCCCCTCGCTGGGTCAGGAGTCGATCAACGCGGGTATGCTCTCGTTCGTGATCGCCTTCATCCTCGTGCTGCTCTACATGGGCCTGTTCTACAAGACCGCAGGCTGGATGTCCGACGTCGCCCTGCTGACCAACGTCTTCCTGCTGATGGGCGTCCTGGTGTCGTTCGGCGCCGTGCTGACGCTGCCGGGTATCGCGGGTATCGTCCTGACGATGGGTATGGCCGTCGACGCCAACGTCATCATCTACGAACGTATCAAGGAGGAGCTGCGCGGCGGCAAGGGGCTCTCGCTGGCCATCAAGGACGGTTTCTCGAAAGCCTACTCGGCCATCATCGACGGTAACCTGACGACCATCATCACCGGTATCGTGCTCTTCATCTTCGGTAACGGCCCCGTACAGGGCTTCGCCACGACCCTTATCATCGGTATCATCACTTCGTTCTTCAGCGCCGTGTTCATTACGCGCCTGCTGATCGAGTGGATCGTCGCCAGGTGGGGACATATCTCCTTCTCGCGCAAGTGGTCGGAGAACTTCCTGAACAATACCCATTTCGATTTCATCCGCGTGCGCAAGGTGGGTTATACGATCGCCGTGGTGCTGATCGCCCTTTCGTGCATCTCGTTCGTGGCCCGCGGCCTGAACCTCGGTGCCGAGTTCACCGGCGGCCGTGCCTATGTGATCCGCTTCGACAAGGCCGTTTCGGCCGAGGAGGTGCGCCAGAACCTGGGCGAGGCGTTCTCGCAGCACGCCGGTGCCGACGCTTCGGCGATCAGCTTCGAGGTGAAGCAGTACGGCAACGAGAACCAGATGCGCATCGTGACGCAGTACCGCTACGACGACACGTCGGACGAGGCTACCGCCGAAGTGGAGCAGATCATCTTCGACGCCCTGAAGCCGCTCTATTCGTACGACATCTCCTTCGAGCAGTTCCGTAATACCCAGACCGACGTCAACGGTATCCTCACTGCCGACAAGATCGGCCCTTCGATCGCCAAGGACATGACCTGGAACGCCATCTACTCGGTGTTGTTCTCGCTCATCGCCATCGGCCTCTACATCACGTTCCGCTTCAAGCGCTGGCAGTGGGCATCGGGCGCCACGCTCGCACTGGCCGTCAACGCGCTGTTCATCATCGGCCTCTTCTCGATGCTCTACGGTTTCGTGCCCTTCAACCTGGAGGTGAACCAGGCGTTCATCGCCGCGATCCTTACGATCATCGGCTATGCCATCAACGATACGGTGGTCGTCTTCGATCGTATCCGCGAGTACCTGGGCCTCTATCCCAAGCGCAACCTCAAGGATAACGTGAACAACGCCATCAACTCGACGCTGTCGCGTACGATCAACACCTCGGGTACGACGCTCGTGACGCTGCTCGCCATCTTCTTCTTCGGCGGCGAGACCATCCGCGGCTTCATCTTCGCCCTGACGGTCGGCGTCATCGTGGGTACTGTGGCTACGATTTTCATCGCTACGCCGGTCGCTTACGACCTGATGGCCAAGCGTGCCAAGATCGACAAGGAGTAATACACCTATTTCTTATACGTAAATAAAATGGATTGCACGGTTGGTGCAGTCCATTTTATTTTTAACTTTGCGTCATGGAACTCCAACGTGCAATAGATAGTTTGCTGAAGTGGATGCACCGCTATGTCTCGCCGGTCTTTCTGGCGTTGCTCATGGCGTCGTTCATCCTGTGGTATATCGCCAAACTGAGTTATATCTACACCACCGAACAGAAGGTGCGTGTGGATGTCGACGGGCAGGTTTTCGATGTGACGTGTACCGTCGAGGGGGTCGGTACCAACCTGTTCGGTTACCAGGTCTACATGAACAAGACGCTGCGCATCCCGCTCTCGGCGCTCAAGTACAAGCGCTCGCGCGAGGAGGGGCACGAGGGGCGGATCATCATCGATCCGCAGTCGTTGCAGAATGCGATTTCCGTGAAATTCAGCGATATTAAGATAACCTCTATCGACGCGGTTCCCGAGATAGATTTTCCCGACGGAAAGGAATGATGAAAGTAGGAGTTACGGGCGGCATCGGCAGCGGCAAGAGCACTGTCTGCCGCCTTTTTGCACAGAAGGGCATTGCGGTTTACGATTCGGACGCTGCGGCCAAAAGGCTGATGCAGGAGGATGGGGCGCTGCGGCGGCAGTTGGCCGGCCGCTTCGGCGAGGGGACTTTCCGCGACGGGCAGCTCGACCGGGCTTACCTCGCGGGCATCGTCTTTGCCGACCCGCAGGCGCTGGCCGACCTCAATGCATTGGTGCATCCGGTCGTTATGCGTGATTTCGATGCCTGGGCGGCGCGGCAGGAGGGTAGCTACGTGATCCTCGAAAGCGCCATCCTGTTCGAAGCCGGGCTCGAAGGCAGTGTCGACAAGACGGTCGCCGTCCTCGCGCCGCGCGAACTGCGCATCGAGCGCACCTGCCGCCGCGACGGGTGCGGGGCCGACCAGGTCGTGCGCCGCATTGCCGCGCAGCTCGACGATGATGCGCTGAGCGCCCGCGCAGACTATGTGGTGGTCAATATCTTCGAGGAAGACCTCGAACCAGCGGTAGTCAAACTCGACCGGATTTTCAGCCATGGCAGCAAATAACCCCTTGTTCGATTTCTCACAGCCCCGGGTGATGGCGATCCTGAACGTCACCCCCGACTCGTTTTTCGCCGGCAGCCGTATGCCCGATGCGCCGCATGTCGAGCGCCGCGTGCGCGAGGCCGTAGCCGAAGGGGCGTCGATCATCGACGTCGGCGGCTACTCGTCGCGTCCCGGGGCGGACGAAGTATCCCCCGGGGAGGAGGGGCGGCGCGTGAAGCTGGGCGTGGGTGCCGTGCGGCGGCTGGCCCCCGGCATGGCCGTTTCGGTCGATACGTTCCGCAGCGAGGTCGCTGCCCGGGCGATCGAAAGGTTCGGCCCCCTGATCATCAACGACATTTCTGCCGGGGAACTCGATCCCGCCATGCCTGCCGTCGCTGCGAAATACGGGGTGCCCTACATCGCCATGCACATGAAGGGCGACCCTAAGACCATGCAGTCGCTCACGGACTACAAACGCGACATCACGGCCGAGGTCGTCGCCTATTTCGAGGCCAGGGTTGCCGCGCTGCTCGCCGCCGGGATCGCACGCGAGCATCTCGTCCTCGATCCCGGTTTCGGCTTCGCCAAGACCACGGAACAGAATTACGAACTGCTCGCCGGGCTTCACCGCCTCTGTGCGCTGGGCTATCCCGTACTGGCGGGGCTCTCGCGCAAGTCGATGATCTACCGTGTGCTCGGCGTCACCCCTGCCCAGTCCCTTGCGGGTACCGTAGCCCTGGGGTGGGAGTGCCTGCGCCAGGGCGCCGCGATCCTGCGCGTCCACGACGTGCGGGAAGCCGTCGATACGGTGAGGATCTTCAACGCATACGTACAAAACAGCGGAGAGATATGCCAAATGAAAAAATAACGGGGAATCCGGCGGAGAAGCCTGCGGAAAAGGTGTCGGAAAACGGGGCGGAAAAACCTGCCGGGCGTCGTGACGGACGACGGGGAAGGCCGCAGGGCGGACAGCAAAACCGATCGCAGCAGGGCGCACAGCGGGACAAGCAGCATGATAGCCCGCAGAACAAGCCGCAGGCCGAAACGCAAAGCGGGCCGGGCAGGCAGTCCGAGGTGCGGGAGTGTCCGGGCGGCGAGCACCGCGGCGCAAGGCAATCCGCGTCCCGGGGCGGACGATCCGGTGAACGCCAAAACCTCCGCACGGCAGACAGCCGTAGCGGGAATTACGGCCGCTCCGGGAGTTCCCGTCCGGCGGACGGGACGGCGGTCGGGAAGCCCGCTTTCAACTGGACATGGCGCGACTATGCGCTGCAACTCTCGGTGGTCATCATCGGCATCGTCGTTACGTTCGCCGGCTCGGGGCTGATCGAACGCTGGCGCGTGGCGCGCGAAGTGCGTGCGACGATGCTGCTGGTACATGCCGAACTGGAAACCAACCGCGCGGATTTCATGCAGGTCTGGGACTATCAGCAATGGGAAATGCGCGCCTGCAAGTTCTTGACGGACAACCGCCGTGACCTGAAACGGATACCGTCCGATACGCTGGCCTCTTTCGATCCGGTTTACGGGCGGATCCATTTCTTCCATCCGCGCAGGGATGCTTTCGAGGTGCTGAAGAATTCCGGCCTGATGTCTTCGGTGCCCGACAAGGACTTCCTGCTGGCCGTCACGCAGGGATACGCCGTGCTGGCCGATTTGGAGGAGAATATCTCGATGTACTACCAGTTAAAACTCACTGCCCAGAACGACATGTCCAAGGACTTCAGCGAGAAACAGCGGGAGCGTTTCTATACCGGGGACATGTACGAGCGGTGGGAATGTATTTTCTCGGTGCCGTGTTTTGCCGAATTCATGCTGACAGCGCCCTATTATTTTCCGGAGGGATATATCGAAGGATTGTTGGCGGACGTCGATCGGTCGATACGGGCGATCGAAGCGAAATACAAACTGGATAAAAAACCGACCGATGATTAAAGTTACCGATATACACAAGCGCTTCGGCGACCTCGAAGTGCTGAAAGGCGTTTCGCTCGACGTCGCCCGGGGCGAGGTCGTTTCGATCGTCGGTGCCAGCGGCGCCGGCAAGACCACGCTGTTGCAGATCGTGGGTACGCTTTCGCGGCCCGACGGCGGACGGGTCGAAATCGACGGGCAGGATGTTTTTTCGCTGGGCGATAAGACGTTGTCCCGATTCCGCAACGGACGCATCGGTTTCGTGTTCCAGTTCCACCACCTGCTGCCCGAGTTCACGGCCTTCGAGAACGTCTGCATCCCGGGACTGATCGGCAAGCACCCCCGTGCGGAGGTCGAAGGCCGCGCCGCGGAGCTGCTGGAAATGATGGGTCTCGCCGGGCGCCGCGACCATAAGCCCGGCCAGCTTTCCGGCGGCGAGCAGCAGCGCGTGGCCATCGCCCGGGCCCTGATCAATTCCCCCGCCGTGCTGCTGTCTGCCGATTTCCTTAGAGAATTTCTCCACTTCGGGCAACCTCGATACGCACAACCGCGACGAGATACACCGTCTTTTTTTCGAGCTGCGCGACCGGCTGGGGCAGACCATCGTGATCGTGACCCACGACGAACACCTCGCCGCCATGGCCGACCGCCGCATCACGATGTCCGACGGCCGGATTCTGTAAGGCTGCGCCCGGTGGGCGGTTCGCGGCGCCGTACGGGTTCCCCGGGTGCCCTGCCGTCTGACATCGCTTCCGGTATCCGGCGGCTTTCCCGGCGTGGCGGGGCTGCTTCGGGCTGTTTTCGTAGCCGTTCGGGGTTGCGGATCATTGCATAAATACAGTTGTATTATGGATACAGAACTCAGGGAGCTGCTCGAACGGCTCCACGACAAATACAACCGTCCCGAGTTTATCGAGTGCGACCCGATTTCGGTGCCGCACCGCTATGCGGGGCGTGCCGACCGGGAGATCGCGGGATTTTTCGCCGCCACGATCGCCTGGGGCAACCGCAAGGCGATCGTGGCGAACGGCCACCGGATGATGCGCTGCATGGACGACGCTCCGGCGGATTTCGTGCGCAACGCCTCGGAGAAGGAGCTGGCATCGCTTTCGTCCTATGCCCACCGCACGTTCAACGGCGGCGACCTGCGTGACTTCGTGCTGGCACTGCGTCGTATGGAGGAGCTTCACGGCGGCATCGGTAGTTTCTTCGAGACCCGTTACGAGGCGACGCGGAGCATCCCGGCGGTCTTTGCCGAATTCCGGCGCGAGTTTTTCAGCTGCGGCCATGCCCCGCGTTGCGAAAAACATCTTTCGTCCATCGAGAAGGGCGCCGCCTGCAAACGGCTCTGCATGTACCTGCGCTGGATGGTGCGCAGCGACGGGCGTGGCGTGGATTTCGGCGAGTGGACGCGCATCCCGATGTCGGCGCTCTATATCCCGCTCGACGTCCATACAGGCAATATGTCCCGTGCGCTGGGGCTGCTCACACGCCGCCAGAACGACTGGCGTGCCGTCGAGCAGACCACCGCTTCGCTCCGCATGTTCGATCCCGCCGACCCTGTGCGTTACGATTTCTCGCTCTTCGGGGCGGGTATCGACGGTTACCTCAAAGCATAGAGACGATGTTCCGCTTCAAACAATTCGCCATACGCCAGGATCGCTGCCCGATGAAGGTCGGGACGGACGGCGTGCTGCTGGGTGCCTGGGTCTCGGTGCGTCCGTCGGACAGGCGCATCCTCGATATAGGTAGCGGTACAGGGCTTATTGCACTGATGATGGCACAACGTGTCCCCGGGGCCCGGATCACGGGTGTCGACGTGGAAGACATTTCGCAGGCGCGCGAGAATGCCGATGCCTCGCCGTGGGGCGGCAGGGTAGCGTTCGTGCAGTGCCCCGTACAAGAGTTCGCCCCGCAGGGAAAGTTCGACCTGGTCGTCTCCAACCCGCCGTTCTTTGTCGATTCGCTCACCTGTCCCGATGCGGGGCGTACCACGGCCCGCCATGCCGTACGGCTGCCCTTCGGCGATCTGCGCGACGCCGTCGTGCGTCTGCTCTCCGACGAGGGGCGCTTCGCCGTGGTCTTGCCTGCGGACGAGGCCGCCCGTTTCATCGGCATCTGCCGGGACGTGTTGCTTCCGGTGCGTCGTACCGACGTGCGCACGACGCCCCGCCACGCAGCCAAACGGGTGCTGCTCGAATTCGTCCATACGTCTTCCGCCCCGGCTCCCGATCGCACCGAGCTGGTTATCGGCACGGGTGTGCACGAGCAGTATACCCCCGAATACCGTGCCCTGACGCGCGATTTTTACCTGAAATTTTGATAGCACGACAAAATAAGTTACATTTGCGTTAGCGATTAAAAAATTCGAACCCATGAAACTCAGACTTCTGGCGCTCGCCCTCGTCGTATGCGGCGGCGCCGCGGCGCAAAACCCATACATAGCCCTGCAAGGGGCCGACGAAACATCCGGCGGCATCGTCGTGTCGCAGCCCCGCACGGTGCTGGCCGTTGACGTCACGGCCGAGCGCGACGTGACCCTCAGCGGCCCCTATGCGCGCTATGCGCAGAAATTCCTCGGCGTCCGCGCCCCGCTGACCGACAAGATGTCATGGGCTGTTACCGGGGCTTCGGTCGCCCTGCTCGACCCCAAGGCGTGCCTCGATGCGCCCGCCCCGGCCCAACCTTCGCGCACGGTGATGTCCCATGCCACGTCCGAGGACGAATTTTCGCGCCTCCAGGCCGACAAGAACGACATGGCGGTGCTGGCGTTGGAAGACGCCGCCCGAGAAGCCGCCAACACGATCTTTTCGCTTCGCAGGCACCGTATCGAGCTCATCACGGGCGAAGCGGGCGAAAATGTCTTCGGCGAGGGGCTGAAAGCCGCCCTGGCCGAGATCGAACGCCTCGAACAGAGCTATCTGGAGCTCTTCCTGGGCAAGCGTGTCGTCACCACCGAGACCCGCCGCTATGTGGTCTATCCGCAATCCGACAAGAAGCAGTATATCGTCTGCCGTTTCAGATTGCGGATAGACC
>OLOA01003741.1_pt1 | contig 12131 bp, 9 predicted proteins | sample 1672201 | NCBI WGS metagenome assembly OLOA01 (sample SAMEA3136658, study PRJEB25190) | human gut metagenome
CGACAAAGACGCACAGAACACCGCCCCGCCGCATTCGGCTGTTTCCGAAACCGCCGCGCCGACGGATACCCCCGCCGCCGCACCGGAAACCGAAGCCCCGACGGCAGACCCAAATCCGAGACCCGATCCCGTAACCGTCGAATGGCTTGCAGGGGAAATGCAGCGCCGCTATTACGTCGGCTGTATGAACCTTGAGCTTATGGATTTTTCCGACATTATGGACAGGAACGAGGATACGGATCTGTTCTTTTGGGATAATCAGCTTGAGATGGCTTGGGCAGTATTCGGTTGTGACGGCAATTTCGTCAGTGTGACCATTGAGGAGGCGTATGTCAATCAGATTGTGAATGAAACAGAAACCGAAATCACGGCGGATGTGTATGTCTTCACGAGGCATCCAACTCCCTCTCTTTCCAGGAGCGGCACCGGTATGGATTTTCGAATCACCGTTGATAAGCAAAGAATGGTCATAATCTCCTACTCTGAGCCCAATCTTTGCGCCAGCAGATATACTGATCGGCTGCTTCCGCTTGCCTCAAACTATCGAAGGGAAGGGCTGACTTGGCAGGAAGCCGACAAAAAGGCATATGAAGAACTCTATGCCGAAACGGTTGCTTTTGCAAGCAACCATCCGAAACAAACACCGCAGGGCTGATCAATCATGCATTCAGTCTTGATCGCAAAACAATTTGAACCTAAGTTTCGGTTAAGTCGTTTCCGACAACAAAAAACGATAATAATTTAAATATACGGAGGTTAAAATGAAAAGAACACTTTCCATCGTCCTTGTTTTCTCGCTTATGCTGTCCGCATTTGTTCTTGCATCCTGCAAGGGAACCGACAAAGACGCACAGAACACCGCCCCGCCGCATTCGGCTGTTTCCGAAACCGCCGCGCCGACGGATACCCCCGCCGCCGCACCGGAAACCGAAGCCCCGACGGCAGACCCAAATCCGAGACCCGATCCCGTAACCGTCGAATGGCTTGCAGGGGAAATGCAGCGCCGCTATTACGTCGGCTGTATGAACCTTGAGCTTATGGATTTTTCCGACATTATGGACAGAAACGAGGATACCGATCTGTTCTTTTGGGATAATCAATTTGCGATCGACCGGATCAAATTCGATCCGGATGACAAATTCACCGCTGTAACCATTGAGGAGGCGTATGTCAAGCAGATTGTGGATGAAACAGAATCCGAAATCACGGCGGATGTGTATGTCTTCACGAGGCATCCAACTTACAGCTTTGACGATGACGGCAGCGATAGGGGTTTTCAAATCACCGTTGATAAACAGAGAATGGTCATAATCTCCTACTCTGAGCCCTTTGGGTGCTCTACCATATATACTGCTCGACTGCTTCCGCTTGCCTCAAGCTATCGCAGGGAAGGGCTGCCTTGGCAGGAAGCCAATAAAAAGGCATATGAAGAACTCTATGCCGAAACGGTTGCTTTTGCCACTGCCTATCCGAGACAAACACCGCGGGGCTGATCAATCATGCGTTCAGCCTTGATTGCAAAACAATTTGAGCCTAAGTTTCGGTTAAATCGTTTCCGACGACAAAAAAAGCGATAGCAAATTCAAAATACGGAGGATCAAAAAATGAAAAGATTTTTATCGATTATCCTTGCGCTGCTGTCCGCATTTGTTCTTGCATCCTGCAAGGGAACCAACGACAAAGACGCACAGAACACCGCCCCGCCGCATTCGGCTGTTTCCGAAACCGCCGCGCCGACGGATACCCCCGCCGCCGCACCGGAAACCGAAGCCCCGACGGCAGACCCAAATCCGAGACCCGATCCCGTAACCGTCGAATGGCTTGCAGGGGAAATGCAGCGCCGCTATTACGTCGGCTGTATGAACCTTGAGCTTATGGATTTTTCCGACATTATGGACAGGAACGAGGATACGGATCTGTTCTTTTGGGATAATCAGCTTGAGATCGACAGAATGATGCTCGATTTGAAAGACAATTACATTAACGTAACTGTTGAGGAAACCGCAATTGAGAATATCGTGAACGAAACAGAAACCGCAATCACCGCAGATGTGTATGTCTGCGCGAGTCACCCTTCTTCTGATCAACCTCTGAGCGGCATCGGTAAGTCTTTTCGGATCACAGTTGATAAAGAGAGGATGGTGATTATCGCCTACTCGGAACCCGATGCGTGCGAAAGCCGCTATAACAATTGGCTCAGTTACCTTGCCTCAAACTACTGTAAGGAAGGACTGACTTGGCGGGAAGCAAATAAAAAAGCATATGAAGAGATTTTTACAATTTTTGTATATGATGCAACCGCGTATCCGAGGCAAACCCCGCAGGGCTGATCAATCATGCGTTCAGTCTTGATCGTAAAACAATTTGAACCTAAGTTTCGGTTTAATCGTTTCCGACAACAAAAAACGATAATAATTTAAATATACGGGCGGAATCAAATCAACCTCCGCCTGCCGCTCGGGCTTCATCGCTCGGGCAGCAGACTTTGTTTCCGCCGTTTTCGCATCGTGAAAAACAGGTCATCAGCAAATTGCCCTCAATTTTGATATCGAAATTTTTGTGATTGACAAATGCTTTTTCGTGCATTATAATAAAGACTGAATATTTTTATGTCCCTTTGCCCGGCGGCAATCGGGCAAATACCAAATCGCAGATTGGGACGCGGTGCGCCGCAGTTTTCCTTAAAGGCATACCTCTGTTTTTGCAGTCGGAACATGCCGAAAGAGAGCCGTGCAGGGTGAAAGGCGGCAAGGGGCTTCGGATGCATTATCACCCATGAGAGCGAAGGGGAAACCGCAATAAGAGGCGGGTTTGCTCAACTCATGCCGAATATGTTCGGCAATGCGGGATTATCCTTCGACGCAGCCCCCGCGTTAAAGGGCAGGAGTGCAAAGGCACGGTTTTTGTTATGCCTTTGAATCCGGGTGGTACCGCGGTTTCGATCGTCCCGTTTTTCGGGGCGGTTTTTTATTTTTAAAAATTTCCTTAAAAGAAAAGGAGTGTTTGAACAATGTACAAAAAAGTTTCCGCCTCGCTCGACTTTGTTCCGAGAGAGAAAGAGGTTCTGGAATTCTGGAAGGCAAACGGCATCTTCGAGAAATCCGTTGAACAGTCCAAGGGCAAACCTGCTTACACTTTCTATGACGGACCGCCCACAGCTAACGGCAGGCCGCATATCGGGCATGTTTTGACCCGCTCCATGAAGGATATCATTCCCCGCTACCGCACGATGAAAGGCTTTGACGTGCTGCGCAAAGCGGGTTGGGATACGCACGGACTTCCCGTTGAACTTGAAGTGGAAAAGCTGCTCGGACTGGACGGCAAGGAGCAAATCGAGAGTTACGGCGTGCTTCCTTTTATTGACAAATGCAAGGAGTCGGTTTGGAAATATAAAGGCGAATGGGAACAGATGAGCGATGCCGTCGGTTATTGGGCGGACATGGAGCATCCCTATGTTACCTATACCGATGATTACATTGAATCCGTTTGGTGGGCATTGAAGACAATCGACGAAAAAGGGCTGCTCTATAAAGGCCACAAAATCGTTCCCTATTGCCCGCGCTGCGGAACCGCACTGTCAAGCCACGAGGTTGCACAGGGGTATAAGGACGTTAAGGAAGTTTCCATCTTTGTGACCTTCCCCGTCATTCCCGATGCGGAACACAGCTTTGTTGACGGCAGCGAAAGCTTTATTGCATGGACGACAACACCGTGGACGCTGCCCAGCAATGTCGGTCTTTGCGTCAATGCCGACGAAGACTATGTAACAGTTCTTTGCGGCGAAAAAAAATACATTCTTGCGGCTGAGCTTGTTGAAAATGTTCTCGGCGAGGACACAACCGAGCTTGCACGCTTCAAAGGCTCGCAGCTTGTCGGCATTCACTATAAACCGCTGTTTGATTTCCCCGTCAACCACAAAGGCAGGGATGCCTGGCGCATTGTTTCGGACGATTACGTAACCCTTACCGACGGTGCGGGCATAGTTCACCTTGCCCCCGCATTCGGCGAAGACGACGCACGCGTCGGCAGGAAATGGGAGCTTCCGTTTGTTCAGCTTGTTGACGCCCGCGGAAGGCTCACCGGCGGCACCCCGTGGGACGGCACTTTCGTTAAGGAAGCCGATAAGCCCATCATTGCCGACCTTAAAGCGCGCGAAAGGCTGCTTAAGGAACTTCCCTATGAACACAGTTACCCCTTCTGCTGGCGCTGCGACACTCCGCTCATCTACTACGCAAGGGAGAGCTGGTTTGTGAAGACCACTGCCGTGCGCGACAGATTGATTGAAAACAATAAAAAGATAAACTGGATTCCCGAATCCATCGGCGAAGGCCGCATGGGTAATTTCCTTGAAAACGTTATCGACTGGGGCATCAGCAGGGAGCGCTATTGGGGAACTCCCCTGCCCGTGTGGATGTGCCCTGATTGCGGACATTACCATGTCATGGGCAGCCGTGCGGAATTGCGCAAATATGCTCCGGACACGCCAGAGGATATCGAGCTGCACAAGCCCATGCTCGACCCTATAACCTTTAAGTGCGAAAAATGCGGCGGAACGATGCACCGCGAGCCCGTTGTTATCGACTGCTGGTTCGACAGCGGCTCAATGCCTTTTGCACAGTGGCACTATCCGTTTGAAAACAAAGAGGAATTCGAACGCCGCTTCCCCGCGGATTATATCAGCGAAGCCGTTGACCAAACCCGCGGTTGGTTCTATACGCTGAGCGCACTTTCAACCATCCTTTTTGACAAGCCCGCATTCAAGAACTGCATCGTGTTGGGACTTGTTTGCGACAAGGACGGCAAAAAGATGAGCAAGCACGTCGGCAATGTTGTTGCGCCTGCGGACGTTTTAACAAAACAGGGCGCGGATGCGGTGCGTTGGTATTTCTACACCGCCTCCAGTCCGTGGCTGCCCAGCCGTTTCAGCGGCGACGCCGTAAGCGAGATGCAGCGCAAATATATGGGTACGCTGTGGAACACATATGCGTTCTACGTTTTGTACGCAGATATTGATGAATTTGACCCCACGAAGCATGAGCTCGTTCGCGAAAACCTTTCCGTAATGGACAAATGGTTGCTTTCACGCCTTAACACGCTCATTCGAACAGTGGATAACTATCTTGAAAACCTCCGCATTACCGAAGCGGGGCGCGAATTGAACCGCTTTGTTGACGACCTTTCCAATTGGTACGTTCGCCGCGGCAGGGAACGTTATTGGGGCAAGGAAATGACTGTGGATAAAGAAGCGGCGTATATGACCCTGTTCACAGTGCTTGAAACGCTTTCCCGCCTCACCGCACCGTTCACTCCGTTCATGGCGGAAGCAATTTATCAAAACATCGTCCGCACGGCGAACAACCTTGCACCGGAGAGCGTACACCTTTGCGCATTCCCGATTTGCGACGAAAGTTTCATCGACGCGGAGCTCGAACGCAGCATGGACGAAATTCTGGAAGTTGTCACACTCGGAAGGTCGGCACGCAATCTTGCGAACATCAAGAACCGCCAGCCTCTTTCGGAGCTGTTTGTTCAGGGTGTTGATGAGCTGCCGGCTCGGTATACTGAGATTATCGAGGATGAATTGAACGTGAAAGCCGTTCGCTTTGTTAAGGATGCTTCCTCATTCATAACCTATCGCGTAAAGCCCCAACTGAAGCTTCTCGGGCCGCGTTACGGAAAGATTTTGCCCAAAATCAATCAGTATTTGCAGGGAGACGGCATAGGCAATGCGGTTGTTGCTGCCCATGCAGAGGGACGCGCTTATGAATTTGAGCTTGAAACGCTCACCGTCTCGCTGAATCCCGAGGATGTGCTTGTTGACACCGTCAAAAAGGAAGGCTTTGCCTCAGTCGGCGATAACGGCGTGACCGTTGTGCTTAACACCGCGCTCACGGATGAACTGATTGAAGAAGGCTATGTCCGCGAAATCATCAGCAAGATTCAGACCATGCGCAAAGAAGCCGATTTTGTTGTTACCGATAGGATTATAATCGGCGTCGAATGCGGCGAAAACCTGCTTGCGGTGTTGGATCGCAATTCGGACGAAATCCGCAGAACGACTCTTGCCGATGAACTCACTTTCGGCATTCCCTGCGGCTATGTGAAAGAGTGGGATATAAACGGCGAGAAGGTCGCTCTCGGTGTTAAAAAAGCATAAGGAAATCGCTTATGCGTGTCTTCGCGCTTCACGAAATCATTGGACAATGTTTACCTGAATACATGCACGGAGCGGAACAACCGAGTCAGGCCTCCGCTCCGTCCGCCTGTATTATTTCATCAAGGAGGAAAGGCAGATGCAATTAAAATTAAAACCCGGCTTTATTCGCTTGAACACGCTCGCGCTTGCGGCGGCACTCGCACTTGCCTTCACGCTTGCACTGCTTTTCTGCGGCTGTCAGTCGAAAGCGGAAAGGGAAAAGCTTGCCGAGGAAGGTCTCTTATATTATAAGAATCTTGATTTTAATAATGCAAAACGCTGCTTCCTCACCTGCGGTGATTCGTATAAATACACAGAGTATCTTGAATCAATTGCCGAATATGAAAAGCTTTATGCTCAGGCGGTTGAATTGGTTTCTGCCGGCAAGCCGAACGAGGCGCGTGCGATATTTATCGGAATTACCGGATATCTCAACAGTGCTGACTTTGTTGAATATATTGATTCGCTCAAAGTTCATTATGACAGCGGCGTAAAGCTTTATGAAAGCGGCCGCTACCTCGAAGCATATTCAAGTTTTGCGGATGCGTGCGGCTATGAATCAAGCGCAGCATACCTTCGGAACATTGAAGATCTTTTGAAAGTCTACAATGAGGCCGTTGAGCTTATGAACGTCGGCAATTACGAAGATGCTGTTTTGCTTTTTCAATCGCTGAACACAGAATTTGAAAACTCTGACGACCTTATTGAAACCTGCCGAAGTCGGCTTGCGGTAAGTCCCGTTCTGCTGAACAGCTTCATCAAAGCTTATAACTCAGAGTATTCTTCCGAGGGCATACGCATTGAGGCGGGCAGCACGGGTGAACCGGGCTCACAATTTTCGCTCCGCGACACAAGAGGGATACTTTTTACGGGACTCACGGACGAGTTCGGAAGGATAACCTATATTACCTGCCGATTTGAACCCGAAGTTCTTGAAGCTCTTGAACCCGGCAGCGTGTCAACAGCCGCGGCGCATTTTATCCACGCGCTGAACACGCATACATGCAGCCTCGATTCCGTAACGGCCGATATTTCATCTTACCTTAACGCAGGCGAAAACGGCAGGCTTTACGGCTGCATGAATGTATCCTCTCTTTCCAAGAACAGCGGCGCATTCGTCATATCGGCAGGATACGAAAAATGACCCGCCCCGTTCACGCTTTTTTTCGCTTGGCGTATGTTCAAATTCATTCGTTAAAAGGCTTGAACTTTTTTTAAAAAACTGGTATACTTAGGCTCATGCCGAACAGCGTGAAATCAATGCGCATTCACGCTGTGCCGATTTGTTTTTTCGGAAACGATACGGCAATTAACAAAACAAACCCGAAAGGAATATCGTTATGAAAAAAGTCAATCGAATGATCGCAATCATGCTGTCCGTTCTTCTGCTTGCTGCCGCATTTTGCATGACAGCATGCAAGGACGACAAAAAAACCCCCGACACTTCCACAACCACCACGAAACCGAATCCGGGCAATGACACACGCAAAAACCCCAACACCACAACCGACCCCCGCACTCTCGTTGTTGAAACAAACTGGGGACTTGCTGCGGATACCGTTGTTATGACGCTCAATTTCAAGGGCAGCGAATACAAACTCACCGCAGGTGAACTTTATGCTCTCGGTGCCGAAAATGTTTCCGCACTCGACCAGACCAACGCACTCGTCAGGGGCGGCTCCGTTAACGTCTTCAACGGAGTGAATCTCAAGGCCGTTCTCGATTCCGTCGGTGTTGATGTTTCCGATACCGAAACCGCCAACATATATTCGCTTGTACTCACCCAAGTCGGCGGCACCGAGCAGGATCTTTCCGACAAAATCTCCGCGCTGAGTCTTTTCGACTGCACGCTTGCATTTGCAAACAACGGAAAACCCATCGGTTCACCCGATAACGGCGGCTATTTCACTCTGCATACAACTGAACAGGGTTCTACGGATGTTGCCTATTCCGGCGTTACCGCAGTTACCATCAAGTAAACACTCTGCACTGTTCCGTTCCGGCGACAAATAAATCAAACCATAGGCAAAAGGGAGTTCGGCAATTGCCGTTCTCCCTTTTTTTGATTCAATTGCATGATTGTAAAAAAATACCGGTTTTTAAATGCCGAGTTTCGTGCATACGGCTGAGTCGGGCGGGCATAATAAGCCCATGAGGAAAAGAGCGAACGGAAAATTTCAGGAGCGGATCAAGCAAGACCATTCGAATGTGACGGATAAAGAAACCGCATTCACAACCGAAGGCAGAGGCGCGATCAAATCGGATGTGTTGGGCAGCTACACCGGCACCGCCGAGGATTATGAGGCTCCGGTGCAGGATGCGGACGATCTGTAAATGCCGCGGATGAACAGCAGCTCGCCGTCAACGGCGGCGCAGTGATGCAAATGTTCCGACCCGCAGGGCATTTCAACCGGATGCTTTCGATGTTCCCCCGAGTTGTACGGATGATTACCCCCATCCCGGGAAACCTTTGAATCGGGAATACCCCGAAAATTCGGCTTTTACGGAGAGCCGAATCGAGTGTTCCAGAGTTTGTGCAGAGTGTTTCATGAAAACCCGAACGGAGCAGAGAACTTTTCTCATGATTTGTCCGCAATTGAAACTGCCGCAGTGATTGCATCTGCGGCAGTTTTTTGATTTTTGAATATGTAATGTTCAATGCGCAGAGAGGGCACTCTGCTTAACGGCTACACAATATGCATGACTTTTTTTGCGATTGCAACCGCATCTTCAACGGAAATTGCGCCGTCGCAGTTATAATCCGAAAGCTCGCGCCGTTCCGGGTCAAACCCGTCCAGTCCGAGCGCGGTGCGCAGCGCCGCCATGCTGTCCGAAAGGGTAATTTTCCCGTCCATGTTCACATCCCCGCGAGCGGCATCCAGCCCCACGGCTTTCAGCTCAACGTTGTCAATATAAGCGCAGTCATCAACACCCGCTGATTTGTCGTTTCCCTTTTCATAGCTCCAGCGGAAACAATACCTTCCGTCGATCGGTGCGGTGAAAATGTATTTCGTCCATCCCGTTTCGCCCGATATCTCCATCAAGACCTTTGTTCCGACGGTGCAGATAAACCTGTCCGTATCGACCCCGCTGCTGACGCAGTAATCAAAACTCAGTGTGTCCCCCGCTTTCATCGTCACTGTCAGACGCAAATCGCTTTCTGAATTGTTTTCGCCCGCATTCGAGCTTACGGCAGCAATGCGTCCGCCGACAACGGTGTTGCCGACCATGCCTCTTGAAACTGTCGTGCTGCCGACAAACGGATCATCCGTCCCGGATGTGAACTCAAGTGAGCCGCCCGGAACGTTCAAAGCATAATTAAGATCGGTAATTCCGCTCTGTCCGTCGAGCAATTGAGAATCCAGCCATTCAATTCGTCCCGTAAGCCAATTGGTGAGAAAACTGACGCCGTGATCAAAGTTCTTTTCCCATTTTTCTTCGGTTGCGGCAGTGCAATTGTACAAATATGCCGCCTGTTCGTTGATAAGTGCAAAAAACTCGGGAATCAACGTGCTGCGGTATTCTTTGTAGCGCTGTTTGAACCGCGCCTGAAAATCCGGATAGTTGTGATACAATGCGTTGAACCACGGAGCGGAACTGTTTATCGCAATGAACCCGACCGGTCCTCTTCCGCCGACGCAGTCCTCAACATCATTGTGTTCCGCACTGGCATTATTAAATGCCGTCAGCCCGAACGCAATATCAAAATCCCATATTGCGGTCATGTACAGCCTGTCGTCCTGACTCTGTTTATACAGGTAACAGCTTGTTTTAAAATTACCGTCGATGTTCTTTGTTATTTCCTGAATAATGATGTAATCTATCCATGAATCGACATCAATGTATTTTTGATAATCTTCGCCGCTTATTCCCATTACGGCATTATGAACGCTCTTCATGTGTTCCTCAAGGTATTCAAGCATTCGCGCCGTGAGTTCGGATGAAGCGGGTTCCGGCTGTTTAAGCACGAAATAATCCTGCGTCTGATTCGCCCAATACGGACAGTCGAACCACATATCCCGTGCAAAATCAACCTTCATCGCAATATCCTTTTCGATGAAATAACCGCCCGTTATATCGCTCTCATCCGCTTCGTCAATATCGACTTTTGTGCTTTCAATGCCCGGACGTTCTATGAGGATATAAATTCCGTTGTATTCTCCGTTAAAATAAACGTCAACGAATTCGCATTTCGGAACATAGTCCATGCCCGAAAGCAATGCACCGGCTTTGTATGTCACAAGATTGCGCATCAGGGAGGGATCCGAGTAACTTGCAACGATTGCATACCGCTTTGTTGCAGGAATATCGAGCAGCGATGTTTTTTGTTCCAACTTAATCGAATAGGGCTTTTGCGGCTGCGTCCAAGACAGATTTCCGCGCCCCTTAACATAGCCCGAGCCGCTGAACTCGCCGCTTGAATACTTTTTCGTTCCGAGAGTCAAACTGAAATTTGCAGACACCCAATTATCCTTGCCGATAAGCGAAAAATCGTTTAAGGTTGTGATATCCAGCCGCGGAAGGGATTCAACTGCGGCATAAATTCCCAAGAGATATAAGTCAGAGAATGCCACACTCTCCCCTGCGATTGCGGAAAACGAAAAACGTATGCTTGCATCGCTGTTGAGCAATATGGTTCTTCGCGCCGGATTGCTTGGGAAGAACACGCTGTATTTATCGTTATAGCTCCAGCCCTCCGCAAACCTTGCAACGAGGGTCACAGTTTTCGTTTCCGCAAACGTGAAAACACCTGAATGCAGGTTGCCGCGCAGAACCGTTTCGCTGTATTCCAAAGTTACCCCATCCGAATGTCGGGGCTTGATCTCGTATTCAACAACTCCGTTTGAATCCTCTGCATATGAAGTAATCCCGCCCGCTTCCGTCTCGGTTCTTGCGCCGGCAGGCAGAGAGCAGAGCACAAACAGCAATGCTGTTATCGCACACAGTGCGCGCCTGCAAAGCTTGTTCACAAGCAACTCCTCCGAAAATAGAATTTTCGCAAACATACCGATTATTTTAGCATATTTCACGGTTCATTTCAACCCATTCCCAAACTCATATCGTAATTTTTCGACTTTTGTCACAGAATATTCGAATTCTGCACTCATTTTTCGCAGTTTTTTGCCGCCGAATCGCACATGAATACTTAATAAGTGATGAATTCAATGTATTTCCCGGGAAATTTTGCAGGATCACCTTTTTTTGAAAAAGGCGTTGACAAAACCGTCGCTGCTGTATTATAATCAATAGCACAGTTGTGGCAACTGATTCAGTACGAACGGAGGTGGACTTTTTGCAGATTGATAAATTTTCTCGAACACCGATTTATGAACAGGTCATAGACGGTATTGAGCGAGAAATACTCACAGGCGAGCTGAAACCCAATTCGCCCGTCGCATCCGTGCGCGCATTGTCGGTGCAGTTTTCCGTGAATCCGAACACGCTTCAAAAGGCTTATACCGAACTGGAGCGGCGCGGACTTTGTTACAGCGTTCCCGGCAGCGGGAGGTTCGTTTCGCCGGACGCAATGCAGCGATTGCACGAAGCACGCAGCAAACTTCTTGACGAAATAACCGCACTTTCCCGTGAGCTTAAGCTGACAGGTTTCAACAGGGCGGATGTTATCAACGCAGTGAACAAAGCCTATGATGAAAACATTATCGAAAACAACCAAACGGAGGAAAAATGACATATGATTAAAGTAACCGACCTTTCAAAAAACTTTGGCGAACTCAAAGCATTGGACAAAGTCAGTTTTTCTGTTCCAAAGGGCAGCATATTCGGGCTTGTCGGGGCGAACGGTGCGGGTAAATCCACTCTTATGCGCATAATTGCGGGAATTTACACTGCGGATGACGGTTCCGTGCTCATCTACGGTCAAATCGTACAGGCAGCCTCCGTGACAGCCACGGCACGCCGTTTTCATTACCTGCAT
>OLOA01003753.1_pt1 | contig 12094 bp, 9 predicted proteins | sample 1672201 | NCBI WGS metagenome assembly OLOA01 (sample SAMEA3136658, study PRJEB25190) | human gut metagenome
CTTATTACGCAGTGATCGGTGGATGGATCACCAAATATGCTGTAGTCTACCTGACTGGACAGGCAAAAGCCGCTGCAGCAGATGATTATTTTACTTCTTTTATCACTTCATCTGCTTCTCCGGTTCTTTTTGCACTTCTCTTTATGGGTGTAACAGCATTTATTGTATACAATGGTGTTCAGAATGGTATCGAAAAAGTATCGAAATGGATGATGCCAGTGCTTCTTGTACTCGTTGTCATCATTTTCATTTACTCACTGACGCTTAAGCATACAGATGCCTCCGGTCAGGTACACACTGGATTGCAGGGATTTTTGTATTATTTGACTCCAAGCTTTAAGGGGCTTACTGTACAGAGATTTTTACAGATTCTGCTGGATGCAATGAGTCAGCTGTTCTTCTCTCTCAGCGTGTCCATGGGAATCATGATCACCTACGGTTCTTATGTAAAGCCTGATGTTGACTTAAACAAGGCTGTTAATCAGATTGAAATTTTTGACACAGGAGTGGCATTTCTTGCAGGTGCCATGATCATCCCTGCTGTATTCGTATTTTCCGGAACAGAGGGAATGGGAGCCGGTCCAAGCCTTATGTTTGTATCTCTCCCAAAGGTCTTTGCAGCCATGGGAAAAGCAGGCATATTTGTAGGAATCCTCTTTTTCGTAACTGCTATTTTTGCAACACTGTCATCCTGCATCTCTGTGTTGGAATCCATCGTTGCAAACTGTATGGAAATTTTCCACACAGGCAGAAAGAAAACTGTTTCTGTTTTATCTGCAGTTTATCTTGCTGCTTCTGCGATCATTGCTTTGGGATACAGCATTTTCTATGTAGAAGTGGAACTGCCCAATGGCTCTACAGGACAGCTGCTTGATATTATGGATTACATCAGCAACAGTGTTATGATGCCATTTATCGCATTACTTTCCACCATCCTGATCGGATGGGTTATGACACCTGATTATGTCATTGATGAAATGGAACGAAACGGTAAAAATTTCCGCAGAAAAAAACTTTATCGTATCATGATCCGCTATGTTGCACCGGTTATGATGTTTATCTTGTTTTTACAGTCAACAGGAGTTCTCTCATAAGCAAAAACTTAATATAACAAAAAAGGAATCTGTTTTCCTGGAAAAGTTTTGAAATAAATACCAGTAAAAACAGATTTCTTTTTTATTCAATCACTGACACTCATAAAAACAAATGAATTTATATGCCTGACCCCTGCAAAAATTCCTGCACTGCGCAAAGCGATCCCAGAATCTCTTCTGCGAGGGACTTCATCTCCTCCGTCACCTCCATCAGATCCGGCACCATGATCGGATGCATCCCTGCTGCATAAGCCGCCCTGATTCCATTATGAGAATCCTCAATCACATAACAATTCTCCGGTCTGCTCCCCAGTCGTCTGCAAGCCTCCAGAAAAATATCCGGTTCCGGCTTACTCCGTTCCACCATATCTCCCCCGATAATCTGATCAAAATATCCCAGCAGCCCGCCATCTGAAATCTCCGAACGCACCAGTACCTCCCGGGTAGAACTGGCAAGCCCAATCTTAAATCCCCTCATCTTCAGATATTTCAAAAGCTCCTCAACCCCCGGCTTCTTTGCCAGTTTACCTCCGGAAGCATGACTGAAAAACACCTCTGCCATCTCCGCTTTATATTCCTCATACGGAAAATCTTCACCATAATGCTTCAGAAAAACCCCTTTACTTACAACACTGTTTGTTCCCAGACACTCATGACATGCCGCCTCAACTCCTGCGATTCCATGACGTTCTGCCACTTCTTTCCACGCTTGAAGCACAAGAATCTCCGAATCAAAAATCACTCCATCCATATCAAATATCACTGTATCAATCCCACTCGCCATAACTTTTGATCCTTTCCTCTTTCTCTCTATCAGCAGACTTTCTCAGGCAAAAATATCTTTGACGACAGTCTGATCGACTTATTCAAACCATATATAAGCCAGTAGTCTGACAATCTATTTTTTCATAATATAACCAATCGCATCACGAATCTGCGACACATAAACCAAGTTGATTCCTTCCACTTTTCCAACAGAAGACCTACACACTTCTGGCAGCACAACTGTTCCAAATCCCAGTTTTTTCGCCTCCTGCACACGCTGGCCTGCCATATTCACTGCGCGGATTTCACCACTCAGGCCAACCTCGCCAAACACCATCACATTATCAGGAATCACAATATCCTTCGCACTGGAAACAATCGCCAGACAGATTCCAAGGTCAATTGCCGGCTCTGTCATCTTCATTCCCCCTGCAATATTGACATAAGCATCCGATGCAGCCAGACGGAGTCCTACTTTCTTCTCAAGCACAGCCATAAGGAGATTCACTCTGTTAAAATCAGTTCCCACCGCTGTCCGCCTCGGAATCCCGAAATTACTCTGGCACACAAGTGCCTGGATTTCAACCAGAATCGGCCGGGTTCCTTCCATAGAACACGCCACAACAGAACCCGACGCATCCTCCGGTCTGCCATTCAGCATATATTCCGACGGATTCTTCACCTCCTCAAGACCTGTATTACACATTTCAAAAACACCAATCTCATTCGTAGATCCAAAACGGTTCTTTACTGCACGCAAAATACGGTAAGATGCGTGGCGGTCTCCTTCAAAATAGAGCACGGTATCTACCATATGCTCCAGCACTCTCGGACCTGCCACATTTCCTTCTTTCGTCACATGACCTACGATAAAAATGGATACACCCATTCCCTTGGCAATCTGCATAAGGACATTGGTAGATTCTCTTACCTGAGAGACACTTCCCGGTGCCGAACTTACATCTTCGTGAAACATAGTCTGAATGGAGTCGATCACAACCACATCCGGTTTTCTGCGCTCGATCACCTCGCGTATCACTTCCAGGTTCGTCTCACATAAAAGCTGCATCTTATCCGTAAACTGCCCGATACGATTAGCTCTCAGCTTAATCTGTCTCAGAGATTCCTCGCCTGAAATATAAAGAACCGAAACCTGCTTCTCTGCCAGATTCCTGCACACCTGTAAAAGCAGCGTTGATTTTCCGATTCCCGGATCTCCTCCCACTAAAACAAGGGAGCCGGGGACGATACCGCCGCCCAGCACCCTGTCAAGTTCACCAATCTGAGTTGTCTGCCGTTCATCTTCTGACAGGCTGATGTCTTTAAGGATCACCGGTTCCTGCCTTTTTTCTGATGATTTCATTGCTCCAGAAGAGGATGGCTTCTTTGTGGAAACTGTCTCTTCCACAAAGGTGTTCCAGGACTTGCATCCCGGGCACTGCCCCATCCATTTTGCGGATTCATATCCGCACTCCTGGCAAAAATATACCGTCTTTTTATTTTTCAGCATTTTACAATCTTTACTTCTACTCTTGCAGCATTGCCAAGTTCCACGCTAAAGGAAAGTTTACCGCCCAGGTTTGTTTTCATCTTACCTGTGCTTGCCTGCTCAATAAATACTTCGTATTCTGTATCCGGCTCCATCTCCACTGTGATCTGTGCATCTTCCGGTCCCTCTACATGGAAATCCATCTGAGCTTCACTCTGTGTAAGATCAAATACTGCTGTTCCCGGAACTGATTCGTAAACGAACATTCCGTTTCTCTCGAGCTTGGTAATCTCCTTAAAAGTTTTTACTTTATACATATCGCCCTGATGCTGATAGTCTGATAATTTAGACTTCTGTGCAAGCTCATAGTCACCAAAGCTGATTGCTCCATTCTCTTCTGTACGGATTAATTCTTTTACTACTGCCATTTCCTATGTCCTCCTAAGACTCTTTTGTTTGCCGCTCCACCGGTTCATCTGCCGATGCCGTACAGTTTTTCACTATCTCTGTACTTTTCCGACATTTTATGTGCTTATTATATAATACATTCACTTTTTTGACCAGTATCTCACTGATTTTTTTATACTAATTTCACAATTTCTGTGAATCATGTGAGTCCTCTGCTTTAATTGTAAATATCTGTCTGCTCAGAGATTTCTACTGTTTTTTCACTTCAAATGCAATCTCGTTTTTATGAAGTTTCACCTGTACACTATCTCCACGTTTTACTCTGCCTTCCAGAATCTCGTTTGCAAGCGCATCTTCTATCTTACTCTGAATTGCACGACGCAGCGGTCTGGCACCATATTTATTATCAGAACCTTTTTCTGCAATAAAATCTTTCACAGCATTTGTTACTGTAAGATGAATTTCCATCTGTTCTGCACATCGTTTCTCCAGTGTTTTAAGAAGCAATGTTACAATTTTCCGAATATCTTCTTTATTCAGCACATGGAATACCATGATATCGTCAATTCGGTTCAAGAACTCCGGTTTGAAAATCCGGCGCACTTCTTCCATCACGCCGCCTTTCATTCGTTCATAGTCTTTCTTTTCATCATTATCAGACATGAATCCCAGACGTTTCGGTTCCATGATCGCCTGTGCCCCTGCGTTGGAAGTCATAATAATGATCGTCTGTTTGAAGTCAACTTTTCTTCCCTGTGCATCTGTAATGTGACCGTCATCCAGCACCTGTAAAAGTATATTAAACACATCCGGATGTGCCTTCTCAATCTCATCAAAAAGCAATACACTGTACGGATTTCTGCGGACCTTCTCACTGAGCTGGCCGCCTTCTTCATATCCTACATATCCCGGAGGAGAACCGATCAGCTTGGAGACACTGTGTTTCTCCATATATTCGGACATATCTACACGAATCATCGCCTGTTCACTTCCAAAGACAGCTTCTGCCAGAGCCTTGGAAAGTTCTGTCTTACCAACACCTGTAGGTCCAAGGAAAAGGAAAGAACCAATGGGACGGTTCGGATCTTTAAGTCCTACTCTTCCCCGTTTCACTGCCTGCGCAACAGCTTTCACTGCCTCATTCTGTCCGATCACACGTTTATGAAGTTCTTTCTCCAGACGAGCAAGACGTTTGGTTTCTCCCTCTGTCAGTTTCTGAAGAGGAATCTTTGTCCAGTCAGAAATCGTCTCTGCAACAGCAGCTTCATCTACAACAAGTTTCTTCCTCTTATTTCTACGTTCAGTCTTAATGCGGATTTTCTCCATTTCGGCTTCCACTTCATTTTGGCGTACCTGTGCTTTTTTTGCGCGTTCAATATCTGCAGTCTTAACTGCCTGTTCTTTCTCCTCACGAAGTTCATTCAGTTCCAGTTCATATTGTTCCAGTTCAGGTGCTGACTGATAACCCGCAAGCTGAACCTTTGATGCTGCTTCATCAATAATATCAATTGCCTTATCCGGAAGGAAACGGTCATTGATATATCTTTGTGACATTTTTACTGCTGCCTCAAGTGCCTCATCTTCAATCTTTACCCCATGATGTTTCTCATAATATGGACGCAGACCTTTAAGGATCTCAACAGTCTCCTCTGAAGATGGTTCTTCCACTGTCACAGGCTGGAATCTTCGTTCCAGTGCTGCGTCTTTTTCAATATATTTACGGTATTCCTCCAGAGTAGTCGCGCCGATAAGCTGAATCTCACCTCTGGAAAGAGAAGGTTTCAGGATATTGGAAGCATCCAGTGCTCCCTCCGCTCCACCTGCTCCGATGATGGTATGGATTTCATCAATGAACAGCAGAATTCCCTGATGCTCTTTTACTTCCTGGATCACATTCTTAATGCGTTCCTCAAATTCACCTCTGTATTTGCTTCCCGCAACCATGCCGGAAAGATCTAACACAACAAGGCGCTTATCCTTCACTGTATCCGGAACCATTCCCATAACGATGCGCTGTGCAAGTCCCTCTACAATGGCAGTCTTACCTACTCCGGGTTCCCCTGTCAGACACGGATTATTCTTTGTACGTCTGCTCAAGATCTGGATCAGTCTGGTAATTTCTTTATCACGCCCTACCACAGGATCCAGTTTTCCCTCTGCCGCAAGCTGTGTCAGGTCACGACTGTACTGATCCAGTGTGGGGGTACTGGTCATTTTCTTGTTTCCCGCATTCCTTGCGTACTGAAATTCCTCTGCAATGGTATCGTTGTCAAATCCCATAGCTGTCAGAATAGCCGCAAACAGCTTCTGGATATTTACTCCCATTGTAAAAAGCAGCCTGGTCGCTACGCAGTCTGTCTCTTTCAAAAGCGCAAGCAGAAGATGCTCTGTTCCGCAAAGACATTCCATACTCTCAGCATCTTCCTTCGCCTGTTCAATGATTCTTCTTGCTCTTGGACTGTACTGGGGATCTTTCGTTTCTACTGCCGCAGTATCACCCTGAACCGGTGTAACCAGGTTGCTGATAAGTTCCCTGAGTTTTTCTTCTTCTACGTTAAATTCCTGCAGCACTTTTCCCGCAGTACCTTCAGGTTCTTTCAAAAGACCTGCAAGAAGATGTTCTGTTCCGATATATCCATGTCCACAGGTTTTCGCAGTTGTCTTTGCCAATTTGAGGGCATTCTCTGCCTGTCTGGTAAATTGTCTCTCCATGTCCTCTCCTATCTGTTCTCATTATATTCGTCAAAAATCTCATCAATAAGCTGATGTACTTCTTCTCTGCTTACGCTCTTGCAACATCCTTTCGCAAGCGCCACCATGAGATTCTGTTTCAGTTCTTCTAAAGCTTTTCTTTTATTTACATCAATGGAAATCACTGCACCACGTCTGCGGTCGATAGTGACAAATCCCTCCTGTCGCAACAGTGAATATGCTTTATTTACTGTATGCATATTTATCCCAACTGTATCTGCAAGCTGTCTCACTGATGGCAGTGTATCTCCCTCCTGCAGTCTTGACGTAGCAATCCCCATGATGATCTGATTGGTCAGCTGGATGTAAATGGCTTCATCACTGCTGAAATCTATTTCTATCATCATACGTTTTCTTCTCCTTTTTGTGTTACACATATCCTAGCACAAACCAACATTTTTTGCAACAGAAAGACGTATTGCTGTATTATTTTTCAAAACAAAAAGGGGTGTACTGCCATGTTCTCACACAGCATACACACCCTTTATCTTCTTTCTGTCAACTGAATTTCATCTACATGACTTGATTATTTTAAGCCAATGATCTTATTGAGCTGTTCTCTGTTCAGAACAAGGTTAAAGCCTAATGGATTAACTGCATAAGCCATTGCCTTATCGATTAACAGCTCCGGAAGTTTTGCAAACGGTACTTTCGCAATACGCAGCTTCTGACCTTTTGTAAACTTCTCAAGTTCCATAACATCTGTAAATACAGGCTGGAGAATTTCTTCTTTTTTATTTTTGAGATACGGAATATTGATCTTCTTAGGATCTTCAGGATCTACATTCATAGCAACCAGATATTCGGATTTCTTCAGGTTTACGATCAGTTCTTCCTCAAGCTCACGAAGATTTCCATGCTGATCCTTCTCTACCGGACGGCGGAGTTCCTGCATAAAGTAAATGCCGGAAAGCTCCAGTGTAGGATTCAGAAGCGGTCTCTTAGCCGGCTCAATCTTGCTCATATCTGCCTGTTTTGCAACATCCGGAAGATCAATCTCAATTTTATCTTCACCGTCTACCCATACAACAGTGTTAACACCAATGGCATAAAAAGTACCATATAATCTTGGATAATCTTTCTTGGAAAATCTCATTCCCATAAGAAGAATCTTATCTTCAATCATCTTTTTGCCGAATTCCTTGATTCCCTCTTCTGTGGAAAAAATCCATGCCTGGTCATTATAAGTCTCTTCGTCACATTTCACATATGGCAGTTTGGTAGCCTGTGAGTATGCAACAAATACTGTCTCTCTGTTCTGTAATTCCTTGATTGCTTCTTCTTTGCTGATTCCCATTATTTTATCCTCTCTGTCTCATTTCTTTTATAATCTTTTTCATTTCCTTATCAACACGATAAGACTCTGTGATCTTCTGTAGTGATTTCTTATATGTAAATTCATCCAGTTTGTGACCGTCCTGCAAGTATGTCAGCATCTCATCCGGAAATACCGCAAAATATACAGATACTGCCCAGTTATTAATGTCCGGCACAAATTTTGCCACATATGTTAAGCGTTCTTTGCATTCCATCTTTGCATAAGCACTCACCAATCCGCGAAGCATCGTTTCTTCATACCACTGGTCATCCGCCTGTTCAAACCATTCCTGCCAGTCCATACCAGAAAGCTGCTTTGCAAATTTTCGCAACACCGGAAGTCTGATTCCCATAACATTATCCACACCCGGCAGAAGATTGCTGTGAAAATCCCGATAACCGGTATCTTCATTCTCCTGCAGAAACTGGCGCACCATATGTGTCGTCACCTGAATCTCTTTCTGACTTTTCCTGTTCATAATATTTCTCCCATTACTGTGCATATGCTGAACAGTAACTTTCTCCTTGCTGTTTCTGCTACGTTACAATTCATCTCAATCTGTAACTTTGCTTTACAGCACTTTTCTATTTTATAACAGATTGCATGAAAAGTAAAGGAAATCGCTCGTATTATTTATGCAAAATAATTTATGTGGATTCTATCGTTCTTTCAAAAAATATTACATCGAGATCATTTTGGACAGAAGAAGTATCTGCCAACCATAAAACAGGAGACAAGAATGGGACTTTTATCCCAGCCTTGTCTCCTGTTTATTTTTAAACATCAATATTTTTTATGCTTCATCAATTGCTTTTCCAATATCATGGCGCATATATTTATTTGCGAATGTAATCCACTCTGTAGCTTCATATGCATTCTTTCTTGCTTCTTTTAAATCTTTGCCTGTCGCAGTAATTCCCAGAACACGGCCACCATTAGTAACAATCTGACCGTCTTTCAGTTTGGTTCCTGCGTGGAAGCAGTAATATCCGTCTTTGCCTTTGAAATTTTCAAAGCCGTACATTGGGATACCTTTTTCATATTTTACAGGATATCCATCACTTGCAAGTACTACACACACTGCTGCATTATCCTCGAACTGAAGGTCTACCTGGTCCAGTGTTCCATTTACGCAAGCTTCCATTACTTCAATGATATCATTCTTCATACGTGGCAGGACTACCTGTGCTTCCGGATCTCCGAAGCGTGCATTATATTCCAATACCTTCGGGCCATCTGCGGTAAGCATAAGACCAAAGAAAATGATTCCCTTAAATGGGCGTCCTTCTGCAGCCATTGCGTCTACTGTCGGCTGATATACATATTTCCTGCAGAATTCATCTACCTCTTCTGTGTAGAACGGACTTGGGGAGAAAGTTCCCATTCCACCAGTATTCAATCCCTGATCACCGTCCTGAGCACGTTTGTGATCCTGTGCAGATGTCATTGTACGGATAGTTTTTCCATCTACAAATGATAACACAGAGACTTCACGTCCTGTCATAAATTCTTCGATTACCATAGTATTTCCGGCATTTCCGAATTTCTTATCTTCCATGATCTCTTTTACGCCATCTTCTGCCTCTTTCAAATCCTTGCAGATCAGCACTCCCTTGCCGAGTGCAAGGCCATCTGCTTTCAGAACAATTGGAAATCTGGCTTCTGTGCGGAGATATTCCAGTGCTTTCTCAGGATCATCAAAATTCTCATATGCCGCTGTGGGAATATTATATTTCTTCATCAGATCTTTGGAGAACGCTTTGGAGCCTTCCAGGATAGCTGCATTTTTTCTCGGTCCGAAAACTTTCAGACCGCGGGTTTCAAATACATCAACTACACCGCCAACCAGAGGATCATCCATACCAATAATAGTAAGATCAATCCCTTTTTCCTGAGCAAAATCAGCAAGTTTCTCAAATTCCATAGCACCGATATCTACACATTCTGCGAGTTCTGCAATTCCTGCATTTCCAGGTGCACAATAAATTTTATCTACTTTCGGGCTCTTTGAAACACTCCATGCAATGGCATGTTCTCTTCCACCGCTGCCTACGATTAAGACTTTCATTTTATTTTTGCTCCTTTACCTACTCTTCTGTATCAAATTTCTCTATTTGCACTCTTCCATCCACTACTTTCACTTTGTCATTGGCAATAAGATTGATAGCTTTCGGAAGAATCTTCCACTCTGCCTTTTCCATAACACGTCTCTGGAGAACTTCCGGGGTATCATCAGATTTAATCTTTACGGCCTTCTGAAGAATGATCGGACCTGTATCTGTACCTGTATCAACAAAATGTACGGTCGCACCTGTCACACGTACGCCTCTTTCCAGAGCTTTTTCATGCACATGCAATCCATAATAGCCCACTCCACAGAAAGACGGAATCAGTGACGGGTGGATATTGATGATCTTATTTGGATACGCTTCCACGATCATTGGAGGAATAGCCACAAGAAATCCCGCCAGAACGATAAGCTCTACACCACTTTCTTTCAGCTTCGCAAGAAGTGCCCTGTGAAATTCTTCTCTGTTCTCAAACTGTTTTGGGGAAATACATACAGCTTCTATGTTGTGATTCTTTGCTCTCTCCAGCGCATAAGCCTTCGGATTATTGCTGATAACCAGAGAAACTTCTGCATTTGTAATCTTTCCACAGTCAATGGCATCCAGGATAGCCTGCAGATTCGTGCCGCCTCCTGAAACCAGTACACCGACTTTTAACATAAAGTCACTCCCTTTTCACCATCTTCGATACGTCCTACTACGTACGGAGTGTCACCTGCTGCTTTGATCGCTTCCATTGTTTTGTCCACATCTGCTGCATCTACAGCAAGGATCATTCCAAGTCCCATGTTATAAGTATTGTACATCATCTGTTCATCAATATTGCCTTTTTCAGCAAGAAGTTTGAAGATTGGAAGTACCGGATAGCTGTTCTTTTCCACAACTGCACGTGTTCCCTCTTTAAGCATACGCGGAATATTTTCATAAAAACCGCCGCCTGTGATATGACTGCATGCGTGCACACGAACTCCGGCATTTTTAATGCTCTTTAATGCTTTTACATAGATTCTGGTTGGTGCCAGAAGTGCTTCACCAAGTGTTGTTCCAAGTTCTTCATAATAAGTATCAAGAGATTCCTTTGTCATATCAAAAACTTTACGGACAAGAGAAAATCCGTTACTGTGAACCCCTGTGGATGCCATACCGATCAAAACATCTCCTGCTTTCAGTTCTTCACCTGTGATCATCTCTTTTTTATCGCAGACACCTACTGCGAAACCAGCCAGGTCATATTCGTCTTCCGGCATCAGTCCCGGATGCTCTGCTGTCTCACCGCCGATCAGAGCTGCATCTGACTGCACACAGCCTTCTGCAACGCCGCCTACGATAGCTGCGATCTTTTCCGGATAATTCTTACCACATGCAATATAATCAAGGAAGAATAATGGTTCTCCGCCTGCACATGCAATATCATTGACACACATGGCAACTGCATCAATGCCAATGGTGTCATGCTTGTCCATGACCATAGCAAGTTTTACTTTAGTTCCACATCCGTCTGTACCTGATAATAATACCGGTTCTTCCATTTCTTTGATCTTAGCAAGAGAAAAGGCACCGGAAAATCCTCCCAGTCCTCCCAGCACTTCTTCACGCATGGTTCTCTTTACATGCTCTTTCATCAGCTCTACTGATTTATATCCTGCTTCAATATCTACTCCAGCGGTCTTGTAATCCATGATAATCCTCCGTTTTTACCCCTGATCCTGTTTATGGACCTGAGTTATCTTAGTAATTTTTATATCCGACTTCCTGTAATCTTGCGTCTTTTGCTTCCACCTGTTCTTTTAATTCCTGGCTGTAAGCCTTTAATTTTGCAAGAAGTTCCTCATCTGATGTTGCAAGTATCTTAGCTGCCAGAAGTCCTGCGTTTGCGCCTCCGTTGATAGCGACTGTTGCAACCGGGATTCCTGACGGCATCTGTACGATAGAATAAAGGGAATCTCTTCCTCCCAGAGAAGTGGTGTGCATAGGAATTCCGATAACCGGCATCGGGAAGATTGCCGCGCACATTCCCGGCAGATGAGCTGCCATTCCTGCACCTGCGATGATTACTTTAAAACCATTTTCCTCTGCTGTTTTTGCATATTCAAAAAAGACATCCGGTTCTCTGTGTGCGGAAATGATCTTCATCTCGTAATCAATTCCCAGTTTCTCCAGAATGTCTGCTGCTTTACTCATGATCGGCATATCTGAGTCG
>OLOA01003758.1_pt1 | contig 12079 bp, 9 predicted proteins | sample 1672201 | NCBI WGS metagenome assembly OLOA01 (sample SAMEA3136658, study PRJEB25190) | human gut metagenome
TCCAGCTCAAGTACAGGTATGATCTGGCCTGTGGGCAGTTCATCCATCACTTCTTACTTTGGTTACAGAAGTTCACCGACTGCAGGTGCATCTTCTTACCATAGAGGTCTGGATATCGGCGCTTCAGCAGGTTCATCCATTTGGGCTGCAGCAAGCGGTACTGTTACAACTGCCAGTTACAACAGTGCGATGGGTAATTACATAGTTATCAGCCATGGAAATGGTGTCTGCACAGTTTATGAACATTGCAGTGCTTTATATGTCAGCGCTGGTCAGTCCGTATCACAGGGTGAGACAATCGCAGCCGTAGGTTCTACAGGTATTTCTACCGGTGCACATCTTCATTTTGGTGTGACTGTAGGTGGAGATTATGTGAACCCTCTGTATTATGTAAGTCCATAATTGAATAGTGAATAGAGAAAGGGATTCGAGATTATTCGAATCCCTTTTGTGACTAAAATGCCCCGGGATGATCATAATCCCAGGGCATATTTTTAGTTTGCGCGCCATGGGCGCGCTCTAACGGGTGAAAGTCCCGAACACGCCCAGATAGTGGGAAGTGTATAGCTGAACAGCAAGGGTGTCCATCGTGAGATGGAATCTGAAGGAAGCTGTAAGCAAATCTCTGGTCCGACGGACAGAAATCACATATAAGGCTAGGCTATGAGAGATAAGTTGGCTAAAAGCAACGAAGTCTAATAACTATCACTTTTGTAGTAGCAGAGTAAATGTGGCGGATATATGGAGAGAAAGAGCGTGCACCTTAAGCGTGGAGGTCTCACAGAGGTTTCATTAGCCTAGTAACAACGAACTGTGAGAAGTCAGCCGAGCCCATAGTAGTGAAGAAGTTTCTGTAATGGAAATGGAGCGAAGGGGCGAACAATCAATAAGTTTGAGTATGTCTCGTATTGCAGAAATGACAACATCTGCCGTAACCAATCGGGAAAAGGGTGGTCAAATCAAGCGAGACGGAAAGGAAAGAACGCATGGACACAAGTAGTCTAATGGAGCAGATATTGTCTAGTGATAACCTCAACAGAGCATATCTGCAAGTCGTACGAAATAAAGGTGCAGAGGGAGTGGACGGAATGAAGTACACGGAACTCAAAGAACATCTTGAAAAGAACGGCGAAATCATCAAGGAACAGTTGAGGACAAGAAAGTATAAACCTCAACCAGTACGAAGAGTGGAGATACCAAAGCCTGATGGCGGTGTCAGAAACCTAGGAGTACCAACAGTAACAGACAGATTCATACAACAAGCCATTGCACAGGTTTTAACACCAATCTATGAGGAACAGTTCCATGAGCATAGTTATGGATTCAGACCTAACAGATGTGCTCAGCAAGCAATTCTAACAGCGCTCGACATGATGAATGAGGGGAATGACTGGATTGTAGATATCGACTTGGAAAAGTTCTTTGACACAGTAAATCATGATAAGCTCATGACTATCATAGGTAGAACTATCAAAGATGGAGATGTTATCTCTATCGTTAGAAAATACCTTGTCAGCGGAATCATGATTGATGATGAATATGAGGATTCCATTGTGGGGACACCACAAGGAGGAAATCTTTCGCCATTATTGGCAAACATTATGCTGAATGAACTTGATAAGGAAATGGAAAAGCGGGGGCTTAACTTTGTACGATATGCGGATGACTGTATTATTATGGTCAGAAGCGAAATGTCTGCCAACAGAGTCATGAGAAATATTTCACGATTCATTGAAGAGAAGCTAGGGCTCAAAGTCAACATGACCAAGAGTAAGGTAGATAGACCACAAGGGCTTAAATACCTTGGATTTGGTTTCTACTTTGATTCAAGAGCACATCAGTTTAAGGCAAAACCACACGCAAAATCAGTAGCGAAATTCAAGAAAAGAATGAAAGAACTCACCTGTCGTAGCTGGGGAGTTAGCAACAGCTATAAGGTGGAGAAACTCAATCAGCTTATAAGAGGGTGGATTAACTACTTTGAGATAGGCAGTATGAAGACTCTCTGCAAAGAACTAGATGCAAGAATTCGTTATAGGTTGCGTATGTGTATCTGGAAGCAATGGAAAACTCCGCAAAATCGAATAAAGAATTTGATGAAACTTGGAGTTGATAAGGATATAGCTTGGATTACGGCATATACAGGTAGTCGAATCGCTTATGTGTGTCAGCGAAGAGTTATGAATTTTGCAATAAACAAAGAAAGACTAATCCAATTTGGATTAGTCTCAATGATAGATTACTACACCAAGAGGTGTGTTACTTGTTAAGTTGATTGAACCGCCGTATACGGAACCGTACGTACGGTGGTGTGAGAGGTCGGAATTTCTCATTTAAGAGAAATTCCTCCTACTCGATTACCTCAAAAGGGATGACGCGCTGACGCTGGCACTCACGGCGGATTACAAGGAGGGAGCCGCACATGATACAACCTGACCGCCGACAAATTCTGACGATGTTCTCGCAACAGTCAAAAAAATCCAGACCGCCAAATGGGGACAGTCTAACTATGGTTGCGAAAAAAGACCAGAAGCCACCTACACCAGTGACTTCCAGTCTTAACTTTTACCTATCTTACACCCCGATCAGCCCCTCTCTCCGGCTTATCTTTTCCCTGCTTTTCTTGAATAATCCTCTTATTAATCTCAAGCCGTTCATGAATGGATAATTCCTTCCTTTAATCCGTTTTCCTTTCCTAAAAGTCAACTATTTATTCTAATATACCTCTTACAAGCTCGATTCAAAAACTCATAGTCATGTGTTACAACTATAATAATATATTTTTCTTCTGACAATTGTTTCATCAATTTTTCCACCTGACACATATGCCTAAAATCCAACCCACTGGTAGGTTCATCGAAAATAAGCAGCTTTTTTTCACCCATAACTGCCTGGCAAATAGCAAGCCTCTGTCTCTGTCCACCAGATAATATCATCGGATGATATTCTGCATACTCTTCCAAGTCAAATTTTTCAAGTAATTCCCTGATTTCTTGTTCAGAGGCTTCTTCATTTGCAAGCAGACATTCATTTTTCACACTATCTGAAAACAACTGATGATTGACTTCCTGCATGACCATCCCGAACAGTTTGGTCCGGGCCTTTTCCGACAGCTTTTTCCCTTGATACAGAATCTCGCCGCCTTTGGGCTTAAGCAGACCGCACAAGCAATTGCAAAAAGTAGATTTTCCGGCACCGTTTTTCCCTGTGATACCGATGATGTCTCCCGCTCTTGCAGATAAACTAATATTCTGAAAAATCACCTGTTTCTTTCTCTTACATGAAAGGTTACAAATCTGAAGTACTGCGTCTTCTGAGTTTCCTGTAATCTCCGGGATCTGTATCTGTTCAGGAACGATACTTCTGAGCCCCATTTGTTTTCGTTTCAGATCAGACAAAGCCTTAAACTCATCTGATGTAAATTCTCGTTCTATACGTCCTTCTTTCATATAAATAATTCTGTCTGCGAATTTCTGGATCCATGCCAGACGATGCTCTGCCACAACTACAGTATGTCCCTTCTCCTTAATTACCTTCATTCTTTCACTCAGCTTTTCCATCGCTGCTATATCCAAATTCGCTGACGGCTCATCCAGCACATAAATCTGCGGATTCATAGCATATACTGATGCAAACGCAAGAAGCTGTTTCTCACCACCTGACATGGAAAATACATCCCGGTCTTCCAGCTTCTCTATATCTAATTCATTTATTGTATTCTTAATTCTTTTTCGTATATATTCCGGTTCCACGCCTCTGTTTTCCAGGCCAAATGCCATCTCAGCATTAGAATTCGTATAAAAAAACTGAGTTCTTGGATTCTGAAAAACAGACCCTACAAGCTCTGCAATCTCATACATAGGCATCTCTGCAACATTTTTCCCGCAAACCGTAATCGTTCCATCTACGCTGACATCCCTTACAAAATGCGGAATCAATCCATTAATCAGTTTTGTCATTGTGGTTTTTCCACATCCACTTTCCCCGCATATCAATACGAACTCCCCATCCTGTATCTCCAGATTTATATCTGACAGAATTCTTTTTCCTTGCATTGTTACATTTACATTTTCAAACTTTATCATTTTTTTATCCCGCAATCATCACTATAAGTATTCCAAATGTTACCAAAATCATTATCAACCAGTCTGAAATTCCCATGTGAAGTGTTATTTCACTAGTCTTTTTTCCTGGGTTCTCGATTCCTCTTGCCACTGCCGCCGCTGCTATTTCATCCGATGTATTGACTGCAGACACGATCAATGGAACTACCGTACACTCCAAGCGGGATGCCCATGAGATATTCTGAAGTTTCATAGCAGCATTTATATGTACGAACTCCTCTTTCAAAGCTGGAAAATATCGAAGTGTCGTAGACATTGCTATGATAAATCCTTGTGGTAGATGCAGTGTATACATGGCAGCGATCATTTTCTGCATGGACGATGTTCGAAGCAGCAACAAACCTGCCAAAACACACGGCAACATACGCAACGAATAATTAACTAAAACTGGAAACACCATATTCATCCATGCGGGGCACTGCGGAAATACATACATTAGTAAAAGGTGGAAAGAAACAAGTAAAACGATACCTTTACCTGCCGCCTTATATAGTCCATGCACCAGCATAAGCAGGAGAAATATGCCTGAAAGCATACTCCCCTGCTCAGAATTTTTCTGACAGAACATACCAATATTTGCCATTAAAAGCAGCCACAGCCCAGCTCTTGGATCAAGATGATTGATGACTGTTATCTTATTCATCAGACAATCCCTGCTTTCTTAAAATGCTTACGGAATAAACCTTTAGCAATCAACGCTCCAATCACGCCTCCTATGACTGGAGAGATACAAAGTATAATCAGCATTGGCGTAGAAATCAATCCCGATAAAGACCGGACATATTCTGCAGACATTCCATTTTGCTGAATCTGCGCCAAAAAACTGTCTTTATACACCCATATTGCCAGTGGAGAGCCAAGCATTCCATAACAGAAAAACACAAACGATATCATCATATGTGTAAAACTGTTATCATACTTTGTCACAGACCTGTACAGTTCCGACAATATACATGCAATAGCAAATGTAATCAGTAACAATACTGTAAACTGACCAGTCACGAAATAAAGCAATGCAGTAATTGTTCCCATAATAAATACTGCCCCTGGTTTTCTCACTTTAGCTGTCATAAGCAGGAATGGGATTCCGGTCACAATTCCTGTCACGCCCGGTAACAGCAGCCACAACACTGGCACAAATCCAGTAAACATAGCTGCCAGATTGAGCATAAAATAAATTGCAGAGAAGATTCCTATTGTAATAAGATCCTTTCCTGATAATTTTCTTGATTCTTCCATGTCTTTCGTTCCTCCTTAGCCGATTTTCCAGCCTTCCGACTGACTTCTGATATCTACAAAATCCTTATATTTTCCAGGAACAGCCACAAGCTCTTTGTGGGTTCCCCTCTGAATAATCTGCCCATCATCCACCACCAGAATCTGATCTGCCTGCTCAATTGTCGCCAGTCTGTGTGCGATTGTTACTATGGTTTTTCCTTTTGTAAGTTCCGATATAGCTGCCTGGATCAAATGTTCATTTTCCGGATCTACACTGGCTGTCGCTTCGTCAAGTATAATAATCGGTGCATCTTTTAGAATCGCTCTTGCGATGGAAATGCGCTGTTTTTCTCCACCGGACAGGCTCCCACCCCCTTCACCGATGACAGTATCGTAGCCTTCCGGTAATGCCATAATAAAATCATGGCAGCATGCTTTCTTTGCCGCTTCTACCATTTCCGCTTCTGTTGCATCCGGTTTTCCAAAGCAAATATTATTCCTCACTGTATCATGAAACAAATATACATTCTGAAATACCATGGAAATGTTGGATAACAGACTGTCACAAGTAAATTCTTTCACATCATGTCCTCCCACACGAACACTTCCACTGTCTGCATCATAAAACCGGGCAATCAGATTGCAGATCGTAGATTTTCCGCTTCCGGAAGGACCCACGATTGCTGTAACTGAATACTCCGGAATTTTCAGATTCACATTATGGAGCACCTGTCTTCTTTCCTTCCCTTCCCCGTAAGAAAAATCTACATTCTGAAATTCGATATCATAGTGTGTAATCTCTATCTGCTGTCCATCTGCATCAATGAAGGACTCTTTTGTCAATTCATCCAAATGCTCCAGGGCGTCATCAATGACAGCCAGTACATGAGCACAGTCTGCAATCGGCTCCAAAGAACCAAACACATGAAATGACAGCAGAATTACAAACATCATATAAGTAAAATCCAACTGTCCGGAAAATCCCAGATAAAACGCAGCAATTACGATACACACACTTGCTGTTTTTAACGCCAGCAGATGCAGTGCATTATAAGGAATATATCCCCATTCTATTTTCAGATTAATGTCACGGCTGTCCCTGCATGCTTTTTTCATTGACTCCATAGAAGCTCCTGCTTTTCCAAAGGATTTCACTACAGAAAGTCCTCTCGCGTATTCCAGGGTTGCTCCGGTCAGCTCCTTGTTTGCCGCAGCAAGGATTGGTGCATTTCTTGTACTGTATTTTGAAATGATGAACAGGAATATCAGGGAAACAGCGGCACCCGTTACTGCAATCAGCCCTACTCTCCAGTTCACACAGGTGAGCCACAAAAGGATGCAGATAAAATTCAGATAACCTCCTACAAAGTTATCAATCATACGGATTCCCATTCCTTCCAGTGTATGAAGGCCTGTCGTGATGGAATTAAGAATCGTACCTGTATTCATGTTCTGAAAATATCCTAAAGATACACGCTTCAGCGCATCTCCCACTGCCAGTCTGTCTCTGGCAATCAATTCATAACTGATCGACTCCTGAAATCTTGCCCTTAAATAATCAAACAGAAAACGCAGAAAGATGAAAAGCAGCTGAATTACGATACTTTTCCCAATCCAATCCGCTGAAATAGTTTTTCCCTGCCCCTCGCATTCTACAAGCTTTCCGATCGTATATGCCGCCCATATGACCGGCATTGCCGCAAACCAGCCTGAAAAAAAGGAAAAAACAAAACCGATATACAGATTCTTTTTAAAACTGCCACACCAGTCAATGATTCTTTTTACAGTGCCAAACATGAGTCTTCACCTTCTTTCTGACTTCCCACTGCCCAGTGTCTTGCTCCCACATGAGCCTGCCACATTCGCTGATAAAGCTGACAATTCTGAAGCAGCTCTTTCTGGGTTCCCGCCCCTTCTATACAGCCATTTTTCAAAACAACGATTTTGTCTGCATCTGTGATTGTGGAAAGTCTGTGTGCAATGACCAGCAATGTCTTGCCTTTTGTCAGTTCTTCAATGCTCTTCTGGATCTTGTTCTCATTTTCCGGATCCGTAAATGCAGTTGCTTCGTCAAGAATAACGATCGGTGCATTTTTTAATATCATTCGGGCAATGGCAATCCTCTGCTTTTCTCCACCGGATAACCGTTTTCCTGCTTCCCCTGCGGGGGTATCATAGCCCTGCGGCAGCTTCTCTATAAACTCCTGGCAGCATGCCTTTCTTGCTGCTTCCCGTACCTCTTCATCCGATGCAGCCGGATTGCCGAGACGTATATTTTCCATGATAGAACACCGGAACAGGAAATTATCCTGTGTCACAAAACTGATCATTTCTGAAAGCTGTGACAATGGCATTTCCCTAATATTTACACCGCCTATGGTAATGCCGCCGGATGTCACATCCCAGAATCTTGAAATCAACCTTGCTACTGTAGATTTACCTCCCCCGCTCGGTCCGACCAATGCAGTAAAACTTCCTGCCGGCATCGTCAGGTCAATTCCATGCAGCACCTCGTCTTTTTCCTCACCGGTATAAGCGAAATGCACATTTTCCAGTTTCACATCATAGCTGTTGATATTTGCATATACAGAAGGCTCCGGCAATTCTTTCATCGTAAGAAAATCCTGTATGCTTTCGATGTTATATTGCATTTCACGAAGATTTTCGGAGAATACCTCTATTTTTGCAAAAGATGTTACCATGGACATGGACAGCATGACTGCCAAAACAAGCTGTGATATGGTTAACTGACCATGCATCGACAGATACAGTCCCACAGGCAAAGTTCCAAGCAGTGTCGATGGAAACAGGGCGAATGTCATTTTCATGGTGATCCAGGTGGAAGACAGCCATTTCACAACGAATTTCTTATAATCCAGAATCGCTTTTGCATATTTCTCATAAGAGGTTCCAGCCCTGCCAAATGCCTTAATGACTTCGATTCCTTCTATGTATTCTACAATGGTACTGTTCATATGTGCATTAGATTCGTCGTACTGAGTGAAACTTTTTCCGCTGATAATCATGGTAAGTGTCATAAATACCAAAGACAATGGAACGGTTACAAGAGAAGCCAGTGCAATTCTCCAGTCCAGCGTAAGCAAAGCGATAAAGCTGATTACCGGAAGCAGGATATGTCCGCTTCCTTCCGGAATCATATGAGCAATGGGTGATTCCATATTTTCGATTTTTTCTACCATAATGCTCTTGATTTCACCAATACTGTGCCCTTCCACATCTCCTAATGGTGCTTTCAGAAACCGGTCTGTCAGGCGGAGCCTTAAACCCTCCAATATGTGATAGGCTGCTATATGTGATATCCATGTGGATGCGGAAAAGCTTACGATTTTTATAATATAAAAGAGTAAGGCATACAGACACCATCTTAAAATTTCCTGCATAGGAGCCTGATTCAGATTTCTTATATACAAATCGATTCCACGGTAAATGCAATAATATGGCATAAGTCCACTGATAATATTGATAACAGATAAAATAACGGATATTCCAAGCCTTTGCCCGCTTCCTTCGGTATAGCTCAGCAACACTTTCAGCCAGCTGTCCTTTTTTTCTGATACTTTTTTATTTTCCATCAAAGGTTTCCTTTCTGAATCGGTACTCTGCCGGAGACAGCCCCATCACACTTCGAAATGCAGATGAAAATTTTCCCGGATTTTCATATCCTACACTTGCGGCGATCTCCTGTACTTCTTTCTCTTTATCCTGTAACAGCATATTTGCAGCCAGATTCATGCGGTACCTCTTCTGATAAGAATAAATAGAATCTCCATAAACATCTTTGAAGCATTTTTTCATAGTTGTCAGTGGAATCTCATACATAGAGGAAAGTTCTTCGATGGTAAACCGTGTCTGAGGATTCCCTGTGATCTGCGCATGAATCCCTTTGATTTTTTCCATCTGAGTTTTGTAATAATATGGTCTGACTTCTTTCCTGTCTTCTACGGTCATCGTGTTTAAGTACAACAATAATTCCACGACTTTTATCTGATAATATTCTTTTGCTTTTGCAAGTTCCGGATGTGCCATGTTTTTCTGGTAAAATCCGGAAAGAATCGACTCAAGTTCCTTATCTCCCCGAATTACATAAGGTTTCTCTTCGGCACAATACCGGCTTCGAAGATTCTCAATGGATACGGAGAATCCCTGAAACAATTCATCAAGTGCCTTCTGAACTTCCACAACTTCCATGAAAATACTGACTCCATGATAATGCTTCAGAGGATAATAAGTTGTCCCTTTATGATTTTCTCTGTTATCCAAACGAAGTTCCTTTTCCTGCATAATACTGAACACACCAGGCTTTACCTCCATCTCAATTCTTCCCTCCCGGCAGTGGTCAATACAGAATATTTTTCTGTCATTCTTCAATTCAAATTCAGATACACACTGTTCCATATGCATGTCTGAAAAGCAAATCATCACTCCGGGCAGTACTCGGTAAATCGTCATCACTCCTTCTCCTGTCGCATCATTTAACATAAGAACAGCGCAATTCTCATTCTGAATCACAGGTTTCACATTACTTCCAAGGCTTGCAATTTCATTCACATTCAAATTTCTTCTCATTCCCTTCATATAGCTATATTTTCTTCATTAGTCATTTCTAACTTTTTATATCTTACCATGAGAATTAAGCTTTATCCATACCCGAATGGACCTTGGCAATCCATTTGGACAAAAAATAAAGTTCCAGACTTATCATCTGAAACTTTATTATAAATCCAGCATCATTGCATTACTTCACACAACGGAAATATACCATAGAACCGTCAACATGGATATCCGTTTCTTTATATAGTTTTTGAAGGATATCTCTCAGCTCTTTCTCCGTCTGAAATGGTGGAGAAAACCACCCTTTCTTTGCAAGAATATTTTTTACCAGCCAATCTGTCCGTTTCGATTTTCCCCTGATATAAAAACAGGCAATGAAATCGCCGCCTGGTTTCAAAACACGCCATATTTCATGAAATGCTTTTTGCTTGTCAGGAAATGCATGACTACCAAGTCTTTTTCCGGCTTGTTCAAGCATATCCATGCTGTAATCAATACAAGTAATATGTGCATTTTTCAGAGAACTCCATTTGTTTTCCGTAAATACAGCAGTTCCAACCGGAACATCAAGAAGATTTCCTGAAAAGTCATCAGGAACATATGATAAAACTTTTCGTGCTATATCATTATCATCAGTGCCACTCCAAAATAACTTAATATACAGTTTGCTGAAAATATTTCTTTGCGTAAGAACATCGTCATATATATTTTTTGATGTTTCATAAGCATTTTGTATTTTGTCTGCCATATTACCCTCCAAATTTAATTTTAATTCTAAAAGCTTAAAACTATCGTTCTCTAATCTTCCTGACATTACGATTCATGAGGTGTCTTCCAATATGTCTATAAGCAAATGCTTTAAAGGCTGAAATTTCTTGATGATGTTCCTTCAACAGTTCATCTGGACAATCATAAACACCAAAATCCTGATTGATTCCCTCGCTCTGAATATAAGTATTGTTCCTATCAAACTCAATAATGAGATTTCTGAAATCCTTGACTGCTACTCCATAACCGCAAAATGCACCTGTACATTCCGAATTTTGTTCCTGTAACTTCTTTATGTAGGTTTTATCCAAAATGAAAGCTTCCAGTTCGTACCACTGATTTTCGAAATTAATTTCTACCCAGCTATGGAAAATACTTTTTGGAGCATTACGGTAAACAAACCCGGTCATAGCCCCTTTCTGCAATCTTTTATCAATCGTAAAACCATGTACTCTGCATGGAATATTGCAGGCACGTAAAAGTGCCATAAATAAAGTTCCTTTTGTATTACATTGTCCATAACCATCTGCAAGTACTTTTGAAGCTGAAATTCCGTCATCAATATTATATCCAAATAAAACATCATCTCTTACATAGTTGTAGATTGCCTTAATCCTTTCAAATTCACCCATTTCCTTCCATTTCATATTTTGAATAAGTTTTTGAATTGCCGGATTAGAAAAATCAACCATTCGTGTTTCCCTAAGATACTTATCTTTCATTTCCTATCGCCTTTCCCATAGGTTTTCTCACAACACAATGCATTCGCATACCTTTACGAATTTCAAATTTTTCTACTTTTAATCCTGCTTTTTTGCAACATTTTATGACCACATCTCTTGTTGGCACTTGGACATCTCCATGTCCGCATATATTTGCCAACGGCATTTCCAATGTATTCATTAGCCATACCAATACTTTATTGTCACTGGTCACATCTCTCAGTATCAATCTTCCATTTGGGCGAAGACATCTTTTCACACTGTCAAAAAATGCCTGTGGATCCGGATAATGATGGAAGCTCATAGAACAAATAATTGCATCAAATGAATCCTTTTCAAAAGGAAAGTTCTCACAGTCTCCTACAACAAATGTTGCATTTGAAATATTTTTCTTTTTTGCCTGTTCAATCATGGCAGGAGTCAGATCCAGTCCTGTATAATGTCGGTCTGGATATTTTTCTGCTAATAAAGAAATCATCGGAGCAGGTCCGCAGCCTGCATCCAATAAATCTCTAAATGGCTCCTTCTCTAATTCTTCCAGAATATCCGGATAATCTTTCTTGCACATTTCGTAAATACCAGCATGGCTACTTTCATATCTTCCTGCTGCTTTTGTAAACTCTTTAATTGACAATTTTTTATATTCTTCATTTTTCATGCTTTTTTCTCCAATCA
>OLOA01003770.1_pt1 | contig 12051 bp, 4 predicted proteins | sample 1672201 | NCBI WGS metagenome assembly OLOA01 (sample SAMEA3136658, study PRJEB25190) | human gut metagenome
CCTGTTCAGTGCCTTAATGGTTGGTACTGCAGGAACTTTCACGTCTTGTAAGGACTATGATGATGACATCGACAACTTACAAGAACAGATTACCTCTAACAAAGATGCTATTGCTGCTTTAGAGAGTCAAATCAAAAGCGGCGAATGGGTGTCCGGCGTGACATCTACTGACAATGGTATTGTCGTTACTTTGGGTAATGAAACCAGCTACACTATCACCAATGGTGAAGCAGGTAAAGACGGTGTGACTCCGAAAATTGCAGTGAACAATGACAAAATCCAAGTAAGCTATGACAATGGCACTACTTGGACTGACCTTATTTCACTGGAAGACTTGAAGGGTGAAGCAGGTGATGCTGCTGAGACTCCGATTTTCTCTGTAGGAGAAGACGGCCACATCTATGTACAATATGGCAAGGATGGCGAGAAGCAAGACTTGGGTGTTTCTACAGGTGGCATCTACTATGTAGAAGATGGTGCTAAGTTGACTATCCATATCCCGAATAAAGAAGGTGTTTACGAAGATATCGTATTGCCGAGAGCTGCTGCTATTTCCAGCATTAAAGCTGTTACTGTAAAAGAAACAGATGATAAAGCTACAATTGCTGAAGGTGCAACTGTTAATTTGGTATATGGTGTAGCTGCAGATAAAGGTGAATACTTTGATGGTACTCCGTTTGCTAAAGGTGACATCTTGTTGCCTACTAAAGAAGCTAATGGCGTACTTAACGCTCAAGTAAATCCAACAATTGCAGATGCAACGGTTTATAAATTCCAATTGGTTGACTCTAAAGGATTCTCTATCTTTAATTTGAACGCAGCTGTTCCCAATATGACAGAGAATGCTTTGACTACTAAGGCTCCTACTGCTAATAAGGGTATCTATGATATGGCTATTTCTTTTGCAGCTGGTGTTACTACTGAGGAAATCAATAAGGTTAAAGGTCAAGCTTTTGCTATTGCAACAAAAGATGCTTATGACAACGAAGTACTGTCTGCTTATGATGTAACGGCTACTGCAACAAAGGCTGGTCCCTCTAGTTTGACAGTTAAAAAAGCAACAGTAGAAGCAGAAATTAATCAAGATTTTGACTTGAGTGCCTGCGTTGATATGGAGAATGTCATTGATGTGAAATATTTCATCGATACAGACCAGACAGCTGCTGCTGATGCTGCTAAGGCTAAGATTACAGGAACTAATATTAAGGGCGAAGTTGCTGGTAAGACAGTTGTAGTGAGTGTTAAGTATTTGACTGCTACAGGTAAAGTTGACCCTACTGCTACTAAGAAGATTTCCGTTAAGTTTATCAATCCTGCTATTGAAAATGCCTTTACTCAAGAATTGGTATTGAAAGCCGATAATAGTAAGAATGTATTGGTATTCGATTTAACTAGCTTGTTTGATAATACTACTACTGATCTTAGCTCTTATAAGATTGAGGTTGGTTATGCCAAATTTACTGTAGATGTCAAGGATGCTAATGGCACAGTGGTATTTGCAAAGGGTACTGAAGCGAAAGCTATAACAACGGGCAAAATTGTATCTGGCAATGCTACGGAAAAACCAAACGGTTATTACAAGCACACTTTGACTTACTCAGTAAATAATACAAAGGTGGTCCCTGGAACCTACGAAGCCGAAGTAACTTATGGTTCAAGCCCGAAGAATACAGTTAAGCTGACTTTGATTGTAAAAGAAGATGCTACTTCTTATGATTTCAAACCGCTGCCTCTGTACTTCAATGGTAACGCTGCTGTAGCTTATGGTACTCCTGTTAATGATAAGATCAATTACAACTTGAAGGGGCTGTTTGGTGTAGAAGACTGGACAAATGTTACATTCTCAGAAACAGTTCCTGCAGAGTATGAAAAAGACGGTGTTAAATGGACTGCTAATAAGTGGATTGTTGATGCTGAAGCTGCCAATTCCGGCGACATCATTGTAGATAAGGTGGCTGCTAAAACCGGCGATAAGACTGGTAACTTCGGTGGTGCTTACGAACCTCGTTCATTGAAGGCTATTTACACTCCGTATGGTAATACTTACTTGACAGTTGTAGAATATGACTTTACCTTGACCATTAAGTCTGCTGTATTCGAAGGTACACTTGATTATGTGAAGTATGATACAAAAGCCAAGAAGTATGTGGCAGGTACTCCTAAAGAAATTTCAGTTGCTGACGAAGAAGCAAAAATAACTTTGAAGGGAGATGAAATCCGTGGTGTTACTAAGACTAATGTAGAATATCTCGGAAATAGCGAAGCTGACAAATTTACTAAAGCTGGTGTAGAAACTGTTTCTATAGCTTTGGATGACACAGCTAAGAAGTATTTGAACATAAGTGCAGCTGATTTCACAAATGAGATTACACTCACTCCAATTGCCGATGTTACTGCTCCTGCTACTACACTGACTTGCAACATCGTAGTAAGTGTTGTTGACGAATGGGGTAAGACTAAGACTGTCAATGTACCTGTAGTACTGAAATAAGCCGAAACAAGTTACTTCTCTTAATTTGAGGAGTCCTTGATACAATATGAATAGGAGGAAAACAATAAAACGTTTTCCTCCTATTTTGATTTTAATAAATCCACTCTGAAATTTATTTTCCATCACTTTGCTTCCACACTTCCACCCATCTCCTGCATCCCCCTATCCATCGGCATTTACCCCGCTGTGGAAGCAACCAAAAAAGGTGGAAGCAAAATTTGCTTCCACCTACTCAAAACGCTATAGTTTTACCGTAACCTACTCGTCTCTACCATAATACCCCGTGCAAGGTACATAAATCGGTTGGTTCAGTTTTCCTGCATTCTCGAGCTTGCCTTCGCTACGAAGCAGGCGAATATGAAGCTGTGCAGTAGAGCGCATCATTCCGCAGAGGCTCTGAAAATCACTGCGCGTAAGGAACTGATGCGTAGAGAAGTAGCTCGTCAGCCGCCTGTCAATCTCCTTGTCACTCAGCTTTTGGGAATGCTCATTCAGTCCCAGCGGTTTAGCTTTGATAGCGCCTATCTCATTCTTCAGCACCTGGTCGGCACGAAACTTGATGCCCTTCAGCTTAATCTTGGTGGTTTTACGTTTGGTCGCGGCAGTCACCGGTTCCGTGCTCGTCAGTACGGGATAAAAATAGCCGATACCGTCCAGATGTACCTGCCGCCCCTCGGCGAGGTCTTCCCCCATGACGTGCGACAAGGCATCCAGTACCGCCGAGACATCAGTCTCCGTCAACGAGCTGCGTTCCTGAATTCTGCGACGCAGTTCGTCGGTAGTGGTAGAGCCGTTCAAGCGGATGCGCGGATGAAGTATCTTTTCTTCCCGCTGTTTGTCTTTAGGTTCCGGGAGCTCATACCAATCGAATAAAATTGCCATAGTTCAATGTCTTTTAAGTTGTTGTACAATACGTTCGCGCCCTATGCGGAATAGGTGCGGGTTACGTACTTCATCCGTAAAAGCTTTGGGAAGAGAAACGCCTAACGGCCATGAACAGCTCTGCTTACGGTCGTCAAGCAATTGCTTCATGGCCGTAAGCAGAGCTGTTCATGGTCGTTAGGCGTCATCTATTCCCTATACAAAAGTAGACAAACAAAGGGAGAAAAGCAAAGGAATGCCTATGTTTAAAAAAAGAAATCCAAAGGTTTCCGACACCACGCTGTATAGTTTGTGGAAGCAGGCATTTATTTAATAATTATTCTGCTGAATACTTGTTTTCCGCCTCCTGATGTCGTATCTTTACGAGAATTATATTTACCCAAACAAGCTGACAAACAGAATGAAAATTACCTTGATTAGAGCAGAAAAAGAGAGCGGAAAGGAAGCCCTCAGCACCCTGGAAACGGATGCACTGATTAAAAAACTAAAAACCGAAACCAAAGCCGGACATGTATCGACCCTCCGGGCCATCCTTCCTCAACTGGAGGGCACTTGCGCCCAATACGAACATATAGACAAGCTGCCCCGCATCTATCCCGCCGTGGAATATAGCCGTACACAAGAGGGGGAACGACGGATGAAGAACTATAACGGACTCGTACAACTGGAAATAAACCGTCTGTCGGGCATTGCCGAAGCGGAATATGTAAAGCAACAAGCCGCCCTGCTACCACAGACCTTTGCCGCTTTCTGCGGTTCCAGCGGACGGAGTGCCAAGATATGGGTATTGTTTGCCCTGCCCGACGGCACGACGCCGAAGCTGGAGAGCGATGCCACCTTGTTTCATGCCCACGCCTACCGTATGGCGGTGAAGTGCTACCAGCCCTTGCTGCCGTTTGCCATTACATTGAAAGAACCTTCCCTTACACAGAGTTGCCGCATGACTCTGGATGGATATCCTTACTACAATCCTGCCGCTGTGCCTTTCTGCTTGGAACAACCCCTCGGCATGCCCGAGGAAGAGAACTTCCGGCAACGAAAACTCGCAGAAAAGAATCCGCTGTTGCGGCTGCATCCGGACAGTAAAGCCTCGGACACCTTTGCCGTACTCTTCGAGTCGGCCCTTGACCGTGCATTCCGCGGATTGGGCGGCTGGAAACGGGACGGGGATTTACGGATACTGCTGGTGCCTCTGGCCGAACATTGTTTCAAGGCAGGCATTCCCGAAGAGGAAGTAGTCCGCCAGACATTGATGCACTATTACCGGGAAACGGATGAATTCATTGTCCGTCAAACGATTCATAACCTATATCAAGAGCTTAAAGGCTTCGGGAAAAAGAGCAGTCTGACGCAAGAGCAGGAGAGCGTTTTCCGGCTGGAAGAGTTTATGGGCCGCCGGTATGAGTTCCGCTACAACACCGTTCTGGATGATTTGGAATACCGTCAGCGCGACTCCGTCCATTTCTATTTCAAGCCTGCTGACCAGCGTGCCCGCAGTACGGTCTCCATGAATGCCCTGAAGGAGGGTATCCGCGTATGGGACCGCGACATCAACCGTTTCCTTACTTCAGACTACGTGCCACTCTATAATCCCGTCGAAGAATACCTTTACGACACCGGCCGCTGGGATGGGAAAGACCGCATCCGGGCATTGGCCGACCTCGTCCCGTGCCACAATCCTCATTGGCGGGAGCTGTTCTACCGCTGGTTCCTGGGCATGGTGGCACACTGGCGTGGAATGGACCGGCAACACGGAAACAATACTTCTCCTCTGCTTGTCGGTTCTCAAGGGTTCCGGAAATCCACCTTTTGCCGCATTTTGCTGCCACCGGAGCTGCGTTTCGGCTATACGGACAGCATCGACTTCAAGAGCAGGCAGGAAGCAGAACGCAGTCTGGGACGCTTTCTGCTCGTCAACATTGACGAGTTCGATCAAATCAACATCAACCAGCAGGGCTTCCTGAAGCATCTGCTGCAGAAACCGGCTGCCAACCTGCGCAAACCCTACGGCAGCACCATCCGTGAGATGCGGCGGTATGCCTCCTTCATCGGTACCAGCAATCAGAAGGACTTGCTGTCCGATCCCAGTGGCAGCCGCCGTTTCATCTGCATTGAGGTCACCGGTCCCATCGATACGAATGTCAGCATCAACTACCGCCAGCTCTATGCGCAGGCTCTGAATGCCGTAGCCAAAGGTGAGCGTTACTGGCTGGATGATGCCGATGAAGCCATCTTGAAGCGGACGAACCGGGAATTTGAACAGCTCACCCCACTGGAACAACTCTTCCACAGCCATTTCCGCGCGGCAGAAGAGGATGAGGAGGGGCAATGGATGATGCCCATGCAGATTCTTTCCACTTTACAGACAAAGACGCGTGACCGTCTGGCAATCAACAAGGTTGCCGTATTCGGGCGGACGCTCAAGAAGCTTGAAATACCGAACAAGAAGTCAAGGCAGGGGACACTGTATCATGTAATGCCGCTGGATTAAATGCTCTGCAGTAACCCCGCACAAGCATCTTCCAGAATGTCTAGCACATACTCAAAACCTTCGGAACCGCCGTAATAGGGGTCCGGTACATGGTCGGCATGGGTAAACTTTGTACAGTATTCCGTCATGCGGTGTATCTTGCTCCATTCGGCGGTTGAAGGGGCACGATCTTTCAGGTCGTCGATGTTGCGGTCGTCCATACCGATAATCAGGTCGAAGTTGTAAAAATCCTCGGTACGTACGGGTCGCGAAAGATGCGTCAGATTGTATCCACGGCGGGCGGCATGGGCACGCATCCGGCTGTCCGGCAGTTCGCCCTGGTGATAGGACAGAATGCCTGCAGAATCGATTAAAAACTCATCCGCACGTCCGGCTTCTTCTACCAGATGTTTCATGACTCCCTCTGCCGAGGAGGAACGGCAAATGTTGCCGAGGCAAACGAAAAGTATCTTCTTCATATTTCTTTAGTTACGAGTTATTTACATCGGGTCTACATCATAATACACTATCAACGACTTGAAGCGGTCTTCCGCCACCATCTCCTTTTGCACCTGGACGAGCAGCTCGCGAGCACGTGCCATTGGGGCATTGGTTTCTATCTTCAAGACAATCTTTCGGATGAACAGGGTCTGTACGCGTGCTACGGGCGGCTTGTCCGGTCCCAGTACCCGGTTGCCAAAGACGGTGCGGAGCTTGGCGGCCATAGTCTGTGCCATGAGGTCGAGCAGGGTCTCGTTCCGGTTCTTCAGGTAGACATACACCAGGCGGTAGTAGGGCGGGTAGTGGAACATCTGGCGTTCGGCAAGCTGCCCGCCTACCATGGCTTCGTAGTCGTTGGCAATGACTTGCGGGATGATGGGATGGTCGATGCTTTTGGTTTGTAGCACCACCCTGCCGCGCTTGTTCTTCCGTCCGGCGCGTCCGGCAACCTGCGCCATCAGCTGGAAGGCGCGCTCGTAGGCGCGGAAGTCGGGATAGTTCAGCATGGTGTCGGCATTGAGTATGCCCACAATGCTGACGTGGTCGAAGTCCAGACCCTTGGACACCATTTGCGTGCCTATCAGGATGTCCGTCTTGCCTTGCTGGAAATCGGAGATGATGCGCTCGTAGGCGGTACGGGTGCGGGTGGTGTCCAAGTCCATACGGGCTACGCGGGCGTCGGGGAAGAGGGCTTTGATGTCATCTTCTATTTTTTCCGTGCCGAAGCCGCGGTTGCGCAGGTCAGTGCCCTCGCAGGCGGGGCAGATGCGGGGCAGTTGGTAGGTGTAGCCACAGTAGTGGCAGGTCAGTTGGTTCAGCCCCTTGTGGTAGGTGAGGCTGACGTCGCAGTTCTTGCACTTGGGTACCCAGCCGCAGGTGTTGCACTCTATCATGGGGGCGAAGCCGCGGCGGTTCTGGAAGAGGATGACTTGTTCTTTCTGTTCCAGCGCCTCGCGGATATATTGTAGGAGCAGTGGGGAGAACGGACCGTTCATCTTCTTCTTGCGGTGCAGCTCCTTGATGTCTACGGGGATAATCTCCGGCAGTTGTATCTCTTTATAGCGTTCTTTCAGTTCCACAAGGCCATACTTGCCGGATGTGGCATTGTGCCAAGTCTCTACAGAAGGGGTTGCCGTACCCAACAGAGTTTTGGCGCCGTACATGGAGGCGAGTACAATGGCGGCATTGCGGGCATGGTAGCGGGGGGCAGGGTCCTGCTGCTTGTAGGTGTTCTCGTGCTCCTCGTCCACAATCACGAGGCCGAGGTTGCGGAAAGGAAGAAAGACGGAGGAGCGGACACCGAGGATAATGTCATAGTCTGCTTCCGACAGCTGCTTCTGCCAGATTTCTACCCGTTCCGCATCGGGGAATTTGGAGTGGTAGATGCCCAGACGGGAACCGAAAACACGTTGCAGGCGCTCTGTGATTTGTGCAGTGAGAGCTATTTCGGGCAGGAGATAGAGCACTTGCTTTCCTTGCCGGATGGTTTCTTCTATCAGATGAATATAGACTTCTGTCTTGCCGCTTGCCGTGATGCCATGCAGCAGGCAGACATTCTTGCTTTGGAAATTCTCTAAGATGGAGTGATAAGCGCGTTGCTGGTGCTCGTTCAGCGGGTTGACGGGGATGACTTCTTTGAGGAGTGCTTTGTCTATGCGACCTATTTCCTGCTGGTAGACTTCGAATACACCACGGTCCACAAGACCGTTGAATACGGCAGGGGTGGCGGAGGTGCGTTGCAGCAGTTCGGCTTTGGAGACTTCTTTTATATCTCGTCCGCTGAGGTAGCCGGAGAGTTCCAGATATTTCATCAGCAGGTCCAGTTGCTTGGGGGCACGGCGCTGCAACTCGTCGAAGAAGATGTGCAGGCGGTGTTCGTTGCGGGCGGCGGTGAGGCGTACACGGGTTTCGGTCTTAGGCTTATAGGTACGGCGCAATTCTTCCTTTACGAAGATGGCCTCTTTGTCGAGCAGTGACTTGATGACAGAAAGTATGTTCTTGATGCCGGTCTCCTTCTCCAGTTTCGTCACGCATTGCTCCGGGTCGGCAGAGAGCATATCCAGTATCTTCTGTTCCTTCTCCGGCAGGCGGACATCGGATTCGAAATCGGGGTTGTACTCTACGATTGTTTCGCTTTCCAGCTTCAAGCCAGAGGGTAAGGCAGCTTTGTAGACGTCTCCTTGCGTGCAGAGATAGTAATCGGAGAGCCATTCCCAGAACTTGAACTGCCGCGGAAGCAGTATCGGGCGGGCATCCAGCAAAGCGGACACTTCCTTTACTTCGTATTCGGTGGGGGCGCAATAATGCACGTTGCGCACGATGGCTGTATAGTATTTCTTCCGTCCGAATGGTACTACCACCCGGCAACCAATCTGCACTTCATCCACCCATTCGTCGGGCAGGGAGTAGGTGAAGTAGCTGTACAAAGGCAAAGGCAATATGACGTCGGCAAACTTTTTCATCGTGGGGACAAAGATAGTGGAAAGTGGAGGGAGAATGAAATGAACGGGGGCATTTTTTATGCTGAGAATAGGATAGCCGAATGAAAATGAAGGGGCAAATTTCAGAAGTGTAAAAAGGGGATATGCTGATTATCAACATATCCCCTTTTCAATTTAGAGTACTTCTAGAAGTACAGTTTTCTCTATGTTAGAGAGTAGGCTTAACTTCTACATCGATTTCTTCTATCACACTACCCCATACGTAAACAACTTCAATAGGAATACGCAGGTAGAAAGAAGAGTGAACTTTCACATCCTTATTGTTGTAGGTCACAGTACCAAAGTTTGGAACTTCTGTAGGAACATTCTCGTATGTTTGTGGTTTAGAATCAAATGTCAACAACGTTTCTGCACCAGTTTTACCAAATACTTCTTCGATAGGAACAAATGTTTCACTGTTATTCAAATTAGTCAGGATGTCTTTGTCTTCAGCTAACTTGATAGCTGTTACGTTGTAGTACTTGTAGTAATTCAAGTGCTTAGAGAACTCATTCAAACCACTGCTTGCATCCAGACGCCAATCTTTCAATACAACCAAGTCTCCTAAGTTCAATACGCTCTTACCTTCATTGTTACCATCCTCGAAGTATTTGCCTTCATTTCCGGAAATATTAACCGGACGGATAAATTTGGCATTGAATGTACCATCGGTTACAGGAACATACTGGTCACAGCCATTGTAATACTTCATATCAATAGTAGCATACAACATTTCATCTGTATCACGTGCAGCCCAGTTAAGTACAGCCTTGGCAACGTCATTGCTCTGGTAGGAAATCTTAATATTTTCGGCAATAGTCACATCATCCGATGTTTCAGTAGCAGTACCATTGTCATCAGTTTCATTTTCGCTGAGAGTTGCAATTACATTTTCATCAGAAGCGATAGCTGTGAAATCACCTTCCAATACTTCAAGAGCATGAATTTGAGTGCCGTCGGCATTTACAAACAATTCATAATTCTTGCCGTCATTCCCCTTTACGATACGCTTGTTGTTTTCTGCAGAGAATACAAACTTAACAGTCATATTTTCATGAGCAAATGATGGATATTTTTCTTCTGCATCCTCCTTGTTATATTTCAGAGCTACAGTACGTCCATAGAAATTGCTCAACAAGTCTTGTTCAATAACAGCCTTCGTTGTTGTTCCTGCATCATCCGGAGTTGCACAGTAAATGTCAATAGCCGATTTTCCCTTGAATGTTGACCAGTATTCTGCAATCTTAGCGCCTGCGGTAGAGCCTTGTGGAGTATTAGCAGTAAAGTCGATATTTTTCACTTCAACAACATACTTGATAACCACATTTTCAGGATATGTACGGCTGTTGGCAACAGCATCCAATTTAGTGTCTTCTGTTGTTTTAGTAAATACGGCATAGCCCACATAAGACTTCACTTCAAACGGAGTTGTTTTAAGCACGAATTTTACCACTTGGTTAGCTTCATTATTCTCATCGTACTCAGTTGCAGTTATCGTCCAGTCACCTACCTGATTTTCGGCATATTCGGTGGTGGCATCTTCATCGAATGCATAGATATGATGCCATTGTTGTTTGCTCAGTGCTTCCAAGTCAGCATTGTTCTTGAAGTTATAAACCTGTGCACTCATGAACTCGTCTTCAGTCTCGTACGTCCAACCTGCACCACTGTTGCATCCCAGATTTGTTTCCACTTTCTTTTCTGCTACATAATCATCCTCAATATCAGTAGAAACTTCACCTGCAACAATCAGCAGTTTAATCCATGCAGCTGCAACCAACTCGTTGTTGTTAGTTTTGTCTGTCAACTTAGCCAATACAATAGGAGACTTACCGATAGCGCTCTTGTCTACACCGCCATAATTCTTTGCATGGAAAATACCATCTTCCAAAGTCATATAATTTTCTTGCGGAGTATTGTTCACCTTATATTCCACTGCCTCAAATGTCAGTTCATATGTATCGGCATAATTGGCATAATTGAAGAATTTATGTTGAGAACCGGCAATATTACAAGTTGTAACCAAAGTCTTCAAATCAATACCTTGCTCAGAAACCGCATCATCATAAACAACATTTTGTACCAAATGATTGTTGTCAGCAGCAGGCTTATTGTCTACTCCAATCTTTGCTTTTTGTTCTTCGGCAGCAGCTAAATTCGTTGCAAAATGGCACTTATCATCCTTTGCATTTTCACTAGTTACCTCTTTATCAGCTAAAACAAGTTTCAATTCCTCTGTACGGTTTACAACACCTACATATTCTGTAGTAACCTTGTTTCCCGCTTTGGTTGTAAACTGAAGAGCTATTTCGTTCAGTTCGGGTTTTTCATTATCTTCAGTCAAACTAGAATTAGCAAACAAATTCGGGTTGGCTTCCAAAGTCACAGTAGCCAATCCTCCTTCAATAACAGTGTTTTTCCAAGTAACAAGACCCGCGTTCACACCTTTGGTCATTGTAACGGTCTTATCTAGTACATCTGTTTTAGTAATTTGTTCTTGTGTAGCAGAAGAAGGATTTACATGGAATTGAGGTGCTGCTTGATTCGGCAAATAATTTGTTTTTGCAAGTGCAACAATTGCATCATTTTTAATTTCTACCGGTTTATAGCTATCCTTGTGGAATACAATTACGCGTTCACCCCAACCTTGCAGAATAGATTCTGGAATATATTCGAAGCTTGTGATAGGCAACACATCTGAAATTCGCAGATTGATAGGAGTAGCGCTACCATATTTTATAATATAACCCAATTTGACACCGTCTTCGTCCAAAATCTCCATAGTAAGAGTAGGAACTGTGGGCAAGTCAATCTTTCCACCAGTTTTTTCATCATCGTACAATATATTGCCATCCTTATCTATGGAGAGCAGAGTAGCATCAAACCCTTTAGGCATATCATTTTTTACATCTGACGTGCTACCGTCACTGCCCTTCAAAGAGATTGTAACTTCGTCCCCATCCTTAGAAACAGACAATGTATAGGTTACACCTGCCGGAATGTCATACGAATGTGGATTACCATTTTTGTCAACGACAACTAGTTTGCCGTTCTCAATTTTTGCATCCTTCACGTAAGTTAAGTTGTCGACTGTAGTACCTAAAGTCGTCAAATCGCCTTGTAGCTTTTTAACGTCTCCAGCCAAGCCGTCAACTTGTCCCTGCAAGTCCTTGATGTCGTCATCATAGTCCTTACAAGACGTGAACGTTCCTGCAGTGCCCACCATT
>OLOA01003778.1_pt1 | contig 12035 bp, 12 predicted proteins | sample 1672201 | NCBI WGS metagenome assembly OLOA01 (sample SAMEA3136658, study PRJEB25190) | human gut metagenome
GACTACCTGATGGAAGCGTCAGATAGTCTTCGGCAGAAAAAAATAAAATTTTTTTGTCCTATACTTGACACATCCACATCTCCTGAGACATACATCATGCTCTCGTATGGCAGAAGCCGGAGTTGACCCAAGAACATTGCAGGATATCATGGGTCATGCTTCTATAAAAATGACGATGGAATTGTATAATCATGTTACAGATGAACGCTTGACAAACGAAATTCAGAAGCTAAATAATATACGTATTTCGTAATGTAATAAGCTTACACCATTTTTAGATAAAAAATAGCTAGCTTACACCAAAATTAACAGTTCTGTAACAATAAGCTTACACCAATTTGATTCTGAAACGGTCAAAAAGGGCTTTACTACACCAATTTTACACCAAACACATACCAAGATGTAAGAAGATATAAGAAAATACATAGAGTTATGAAATAGAATAGAAATATCTCATAGTGATAAATATCTCCAAAAATCCAGTAAAAACATATAATTTTTATAATTTCAACAAAATTTCACAAAAAAATGTAAATACCACTTGTGTTTTTGAATAATATGCACTATAATATCATATTTACGATTTTATCCCGTAAAATCAATGGAAAACGGGTGTTAAACAGGTATAAATACACCAAATTTACACCACAGAATATAGCATTACATCTATAAACAATAAAAGAACATTTAAACATCTGAATAAGTCCATGTACTTTTATAACAATAGGTACGTGGGCTTATTTTAGTGCTTAAAAATATTGTCAAAGAAATGATAATTTCATAGAACAAAAACAAGGAGGAAGAGACGATGAACAAAACAATATATGAAGCAGAATTTACCAAAATGGTACATGACAAAATGAGAGAAGCTAATAAATTCAAAGAATATGAGAGAATACCCAAAAATAGGATAGGTGGAGATTACTGGAATACTTACTGGACAATCCGTTATATGCTTCGCACAATAGAGGATATTTTAACAAATGGAGATAAACTGGTATTATTAGGATACTTCACTGTAAAGCCTAAATTTTATAAGGAAAGAACAGCATGTCCTGGGATAGAAAGAACAGGAAAAAATATGTATGAGATTCCAGAAAGATATAAGGCAAAGTTTAAATCTGGTACTGTGTTAAATCGTGCTTGCGAAGCGTATGGAGATTATCTCAAAGAAGAAGCAAATAATAAAGATGATGAATATGAAGAAGGAGAAGAAGCGTAATGAGATGTAAAGATTGTGAATATGTAAAATGCTATGCTGTCAATAAGAAAATGTATTATTGTGACAATAGAAATAGAACAAATCTGATGGGTAAACTGGGCGAGGATAATTTACCTGAGACAATTCCAGAGTGGTGTCCAATGGCTGATAGGACAATTGCTGATAATAATATGGATGAGAAAGGATTAGAGAAGTAATGGAATTAAATAATACAGAAATGAAGATGCAGTATATTCTTGATGAAAATAAAAATCTGGCAGAGATACCACTAACAGATATGCGACCTGTAGAGCATCCAATTAAATATAAATTAGTCAGTGCATTTGAAGTATTTGTAAGAGTGCCAGGTACAGAAAACTATTGGATTTCTAATTACGGAAGAGGTGTAAATAATTATAGAAATTCAGATAAGAATAAATTCTATGAGCATAAACAAGGGCAATGCCATTATACAGTTTATGCAATATCACGAACACCAGAAAAAATTAGAGGAAAACTGACAGGTGAAATTATAGTTGAAACAACTAAAAGAGAAACCTGTCCAGAAGAACTGGTGGCAAAAAGTTTTCTGAAACAATATAAAGGTAGATTTAAAGTCTGGCATAAGAATAGTGATTTTGCGGATAACTGGTATAAGAATTTGATATATGTTACTGGTGAAGATTTTAGAAATCTGAAAGCAGGTAAGATTACATGGCAGGAATTAGGCTATGAGCAGGAATATATTGAGTATGTCAACAATGCCAAGAATCAAGCAATGACTGCGTATGGTTCTATTTCCAGTCGTTGTAAAGGTGAAAATAACAGTGAGAGTGCACACAAGTGTTATGATGATGTTGAAATGTGTCAAGAATGGAAAGATGATCCGCAGTTATTTGTCAAGAGATACTTGGAATTATATTATGAAGTACCAGGCGAATCAATGGCTGTAGACAAGGATTTATTTGGTAATGGAAGCAAGGTGTATTCTCCAGAGACAATCTGTATTCTGCCACAAGGATTAAATACATTACTTGCCAACAGTAAAAAGCATTATAAAGATGGGGAAACACCAGACAATGTACTTCCTCTTGGAGTAAGATATAATGGTAAAGTCAATAAATATTACGGACAGATTACTTATTTTGGTACAGAAGATGAAATTACTTTACCATATAGAGATACAATAGAAGAAGCCTTTGCAGATTATAAGAAGTTCAAAGAATGTGACATTGCAATTACGGTGTCAAAATACAGAGATAAGATACCAGAATACATATATGAGAAACTACTTACGGTGAGAGTAGAGCCGTATTAAAATAATTATAGGCATATCAGGGAGTACAATCCTTGGTATGCCTATTTTTTTACGTTTTATATGGCTGCTGCTGAGTGGTACTCTTTAATGTAAAACCACCGCCCCATAAACACGTATATTAAATTTTAAGAACGAATGATACGCACGTGAGAAAAACATTCATACGCTATATAAAAATTCATTATAAAGCGAAATACAAGGTTTGAGAAGCATTCTGAGAGCATGATGTATTATCATAGAGGTTGATCTTCATCAGAAGGAACATAGACACAAATATCCTGTATCTGACAGTGCAGAATACGGCACAAGTCATTAACAGTCTTCATAGAGATGTCTTGATTATGTTTAAGACGATGCAAAGTACTATGAGACATATGATGCTTGCTTGTCAAAGTATACCAGTTTTCATTTGTTTTCTTTAATGTTTCCCAGAATGGGCTGTAATCTATCATGGCTGTTCCTTTAAGGATATTTGATATTATTACCATAAAATAGATTCTTATACTTGAATATCTTCGTAATAACGAATATAATGTAAGTATTACAGAAATGTGATAGTAAATACGAAATGTCGAACAAATTTGACAAAAAGAATTGCATATTACATATAGCAGTAGTATAATCAAATTGTGAATTTTATGTGAAATGTTTATACAATCAAATACGGCATAGCCAGAGAAATCTGGTGACGCAAAACTACAGGGTCTAAGCGAATGTATGACAGCCAGTTGTAACTATGATAATTAAGGCATTGCTTCAAGTGTGATTGGAGCATTGCTTTTTTTAAAAGAAACAGAGAAAAGAGGAAGAACGAATGAAGAAGAAAGTGTTAGCTTTTCTGCTTGCAAGTACGATGGTTATAGAACCATTTAGTGTGGCAAGTGCAGCGGATTTTTCTGACGATATGGGACAGGATACTGTACAGTTCAGTGATGATGCAGAAGATGTACCAGAAGTAGAAAATGATGATGTGGATCAGTTTAGTACGGATGCTGTTGGTGAGGGGGAGAGTAGTTCTAAACCGTCAGAAGATGTAATTCAGATGGGGGATGATGTTTGGTTTACATTTGATGATTCTACGGGTACTGCGACTATTTCTGGTACTGGTGATATGTGGGATTATTATGAGAATGGATATGATTATACCAATAAACACCAGAATCCATTTGCAGGAAAAAGTAATGTACAGAAGATTGTAATTTCAGAAGGTGTTACCAATGTAGGAGATTATTTCTTACAGGGATATGAATATCGGGGCAATATTAAAGAAATTTCATTATCGTCGACTATTACAAAGATTGGAAAATATGCATTTCAAAACTGTTGTAATGTTCAGAGTGTAATTTTGCCCAGTGGGCTGGAAGAGGTAGGAGAGTATAGTTTTAGTGATTGTAGTGGATTGACGGAAATAATTGTACCGGATAGTGTTAAAAATATTGGAAAAAATTGCTTTCGTTATTGTGGCAAACTTAACAAAGTTGTATTACCAGATACATTAATTGAAATACCAGAATTTGCATTTTCTGAATGTAGTGGTTTGACAGAAATAACTTTACCATCAAAACTAGAAAGTATAGGAAGACATGCGTTTTCTGGATGTAGCAGTTTAACAGGAATAATTTTACCTGCTTCAATAAAGAACATTGAATGGAACATTTTTAGTAACTGTACAAATTTAACAGAGGTTACTTTTGAAAAAGGGTATGCTGAAAATATTTCTGAGAATATGTTTGAAAATTGTACGGCATTGACAGATATTTCTATTCCGGAGGAAGTATCAAGTATATATAATGATGCATTTTGTGATTGTTCTCGTTTGTCAACAGTAACAATAAATGGAAGCAAAACTAGGATTAACTCGAATTCATTCAGAAATTGTAAAAACCTCAGACTTATCAAAGGATATAATTGCTCATATACAAAAAAATATTATGATTCCTTAACTGATACTCAAAAAAATAGCATTAAGTTTGATTCACTGGGCGAAGGACAACATGAATGGTCAGCAGAAAAAGTTCAAACTAAAGAACCAACATGCACTGAAAAAGGTATTAAGGCATTCAAATGCGAAATCTGTGGAATAATAGATGAGTCAAGTAAAGAGGAAGTTCCGGCATATGATCATAATTGGGATAATGGTGTAATTACCAAACAGGCTACAGAAACAGAAGAAGGCGAAATTAAATATACTTGTTGGAGATGCAATGAAACAAAGACAGAATCTATTCCTAAATTGTCTGCTATAAATTTACAAATTGATGAAAATGAACAATATTGGAATGGACATTACCAGTATCGTTTTTGGTGCACATCTAACAAAGATGTTACATATTATGCAGAGTGTGTAGGAAAAAATAGTGAACAACCTGTATATGATTCCGAAAGGCAGGATGGAGAAATTGATGTTGACAGTGGAAAATGGATAACTGTAGACATTCCAGATGAAGATGCGGTAGACATTTATGTTTTTGCAACTAATGTAAATGGAGATCATGTATCAGTAAAAGTAACACCAAATTATGATAATCGTCCAGAGAAACCTGTTTATAAGGTTGGTAAAAATGTTAACGCTTCTATTAATGGAGATACCTTAATTCTTACTGGAAATGGAGAAACGTATGATGGAACTTGGTGGTTTGATAAAGTAAATAAAAATAGTATAAAACATATTGTTGTTGAAGATGGTATCACATCTATAGGGCAAGAATTATTTTATAATTTTAAAAATGTGAAAACGGTTGCATTACCAACGTCATTGAAAAAAATTAGTACATGGGTATTTGAATATTGTAGCTCATTAGAAAGTATAGTTATTCCAGAAGGTGTCATAGAGATGGGAACTAATATTTTCAATGAATGTTATGGGTTAAAAAGTATTACTTTACCTTCTACATTGCAAAAAATTCCATGCTTAGGTTATTTAGAGGACGGATATTTAAAAGTTGATAATATTATATTAGGAGATGGTATTAAAATTATTGGTGAACGTGCATTTCAGGATATGAACAATTTAAAAACTATTATAATTCCAGACTCAGTTACATCTATAGAAGATAATGCATTTAATAATTGCTCTGTATTAACAAATCTGGTTTTGCCAGATTCAATAACAACAATAGGAAATGCCGCATTTTCTGGTTGCACATCTTTGGAAAAAATCGTATTACCAAGTAAACTTACATCGCTAGGAAATGTTGCATTTGGAGGTTGTAACGCCGAAATTATATTCCCATCAAGTTTGAAGCGTATTCCTGAGTTAGGAAATAATGCGGTTAAGAAAGTTACAATTCCAGAAGGAGTAGAAACGATAGGCTACCAGGCTTTTTGCAGTTGCAGTAATTTAACAGAAATCACATTACCATCTACAATTACAAGCATAGAAAGTGAAGCATTCTCTGGTACTGGTATAACTGCATTTAATTATCCGCAAAATATAACCAACATACCCAATGGTGCTTTTCAGAATACAAATTTGACAGAATTTTCAGTGCCAGAAAAAGTTACAGAAATTGACGATAATGCATTTTATAATTGCTATGATTTAACAAAAATCTCTATTCCAAAATCAGTAACATATATTGGAACAGATGTATTTAAAAATTGTCGGAATCTTACCATTTATGGATTCAAGGACAGTGCAGCAGAATCATATGCAAAGGCAAACAACATCAAGTTTGTGTCAGCAGACTATAAAGTAATCTTCAAAGATAATGGACGTACTAAGAAAACAGAATATGTAACAAAAGGACAGAATGCGACACCACCAACATTAGAGGATAAAGCAGGCTATACACTTTCATGGGATGCTGATTACACTAATATTACAGAAGATATGGTAATCAATGCAGTATGGACAAAGAAGGACAGTGGTAACGGTGGCGGTAACACCACAATCATTGTAAGTCCATCAGAAACGAACAAATACACTGTAACATTTAAAGATCGTGGCAAGATTGTTAAGACAGAAAAAGTAAAATCTGGTGATGCAGCAGAATACCCATTTATCAATAGAAATGGATATGAATTATCATGGGACAAGGATTTCTCAAAAGTTACCGCAGATATTACAGTCAATGCAGTATGGACAGTAATCAAGCCTAATAAGGTCACAAGCTTAACAGCAGAAGTCCAGAAGAACTCTATTGATTTGTCATGGGATAGAGCAGAGAACACAGATTATTATCTGGTATATCGTAAAGCTACATCAGACACAGAGTATAAGCAGATTAAAAAGACAACAAAGATTCTTTGGACAGATGAAGATGTAGAACCAGGAACAGAATATTCTTACAAGGTAGTGGGTGTTTGTTCTGTAGATGGCAAGAAATATCAGGGCGCAGATTCTGATATAGTTACTGCTAAGATTGGCACACCGCAGATTGGAGATGTATATTCTGTTGGGGATCTCAAGTACAAAGTCACAGGCGCAAAAGAAGTAAGTGTTATTGGTCTGGCAAAAGAAGAAGTAGAGATTAAGATTCCATCAGCAGTATCTATCAGTGGTAAAGCTTATAAAGTAACATCTGTTCAGGCAAAAGCTTTCTATCAGAATGAAGATATTGTAAGTATTGCAATTGGTAATAATGTAATTTATATCGGCAAATATGCATTCTATCAGTGTCCGAATCTGGAAACCGTTAAGTTTGGCAAGAGAGTATCAGTTATCAGCACATGTGCATTTACTCAGTGTTCAAATCTTGATAATGTGACATTACCATCAAGTATAAGAAGAATCGGTGCAAAAGCATTCTACCAGTGTACATCTATTAAAGTCTTAAAGATTAATGGTTCTGTTCTGGAATATGTTGGAAAGAAAGGTTTGGCAGTCAATAAGACAGTAACTTTGAGACTTCCGAAGAAAGTGTATACTAAATATAAGAAGTTGATTAAGGTAAGTGGTGTATATTCTAAGACAAAGTTTGTGAAGTTTTAATAAAGAAAGGGGAATAAACGTATGAAGAAAGTCCGTAAATTTATGATGGTATTGGCAACTCTGGTGTTAATGTTTGGCTTGACGAATATTGGAGTGTCAAAAGTACAGGCAGCAAATCCATTTATACAGAAAAGTGCTACATACTATTTGTATGAAAATAAAATTACACATGGTGGCATTATCAGTATTTATGGTCAGGTTCCGAATGCTAAGATTACAAATTTGAAAAATTCCAATCCGAATGTTGTTAAACTTAACTTAAATCAAGAATATGGAATTATCGGGTACACGATTCTTAAAGAAGGTATTTCAAAAGTATCTTTCCGATATGCAGGAAAAACACTTACCCAAAAGATTACAGTGGTAAAATATGAAAATCCATGTCAATCATTTAAAATAGGAAACACAAACTATACCAAATATTTTAAAAAATCAAGGCACTTCAACCATAATAATCGGAAGAAAGATATCACAGCTACTATAAAAGTAAGACCGAAAAAGGGATGGAAATTAACCAAAATAGAAGTACAGAATATGTATGATGGTACGAAGAAAGCTAGGAATAATTCAAAAATAAAATTGTCTATTAAAGGCACAGGAACAGGTGTACACGCATATTTCAAGAATATAAAAACAGGAATTGTAGAAGAACTATTTCTTGGATATGGTGGAGGAAACTTCCCAAATGAAAATATTTATGATTAAGTAATATGATTGCAGCAGTCGTTCGATAATTTCAAATTTTATCCGTATCGTGAAAATGGAATACATCCACCCCATACGGACACACGCCCCATCTACAGAAATGTAAACCACCCGGGGGTATGTCTCCCATCTGTCCTGGTACTTCACACACTTCCAGAGCAGACAGCAGAGACAGCACAACACAGCAGGAGAACACACAACACAATAAACAGTATTCCATCATGTGACCGCCAGAATACAAAAATCTTATAAGCTTCTGACCATCCCACCAGACAGCATAGAGAAATAGCAAAGCCCCCTATAGCTTGTGGAGATGGACAGAGAACACCAGACAGAAACAACAGCGGATCACAGGAGAAGATACAAAAGTATAACCGTCCAGAGATGGACACGACAACACACAACACACTTAATATAAAAAGGCTAGGAGAATCACACACATAATTCTCTTAGCCTTATTTTTTTCTGTACTGGATAGTATTATAAATAATAATATGCAATAAATATCAGATGGTAAGAAACATAATAATACAATTAGAATAATACAACAGAATCACCAGACACAACACCAAACATAACAGCACCAGAAAACAAAAATCCTCACAGAGACAGCACAGAACATTCACAGCAATACAATAGAAAGCTATGCCCAGATAACAGACAGCAGGCACAGAGAAAGCGCACAGATACGGGATAGCAAGAGATAGCAACAGACAACAGCGGATAGCAAGTTGCTTTATGATCTGGCACACTGGCAGAGAATCATATAGACACTTGCTCAAGGTTCTGTCATTGCTCTGTCACTCTGTCAATGTGTCAAATGTGTTCTGTCATTCAGTCGCACACATCACCACATAATTGACATACCGATATATACTATTACATATAATACACGCACTATACTGTGCCATACCATACAATACATACCATACCTGCACACACTGTTATATATGATACTGTACAGCACTCATATACTCTGATACTATGACGACACCATCACATGATCTGTTATTACTCCATAAAGACATACACATTATACCTGTATACACGTCACCTTCTGCCATGCCTTATATTATAATCTATCATACATAAAGATGAAGAGGATGAGATATCTGCAAAAGGTGGGAGAGTTAATTATGCTAATTATAGAGTAGATGATACAGTTCCGCATTTTTTATCAGAAGATTTTACGCATAAAAGACCTGTAGCATTTGAATTTGACGGTACTCAATATTCAGTTAAGGACTGGAAACAGTTTTTACTGATGATTTGTGAAATTATGTATAATAAGAATCATGCACAATTTGAATCTATTGTTATGGAAAAAGATATGCAGGGAAAAACAAGATTCTAATAATAAAGAAGTATATACGGCGATGTATGATGGAAGAAAAATTTCCAATAGTAATATATACATTGAAACAACACATAGTGCAAATACAATATGTGACATTGTTAGCATATTATTTAGAAAGTATCGTATTCCTTATGCTGCGCTACAGATATATTTGAAAGCGGATTATACACCGTTACATCAAGCAGAAACAGAGAGTAAACCTGATAACAATAGATCAGTAACTACGAAAATTGATTCTAAATCAAGTACAAAATCTAATCCAGATGATTATAGATTTATAAAAGATTCATATGTGAAACAATCTGATCCTGCAATGAATGGATTATCTCAGAGAATGGGAACACCTTCTCATACGGAATCTACTATAAAAAAGAAACCAGTAATAAAAGTAATTCCAAAGAATGATATAAAACTGTGTCCTGTATGCAAAATTGGAACTAAAAAGGAATCATTAATTGTTAATTATTTGGAAAATGAGAAGAACAAACGGAACTTGTTGACATCGTATCATTGTGAAGTATGTAAATCTTCCTATATTCCAGATTCTTTATATCGTACTTATACAGCGCATAAAGATAAGAACAATATAGATGTGGAATTTGTAATGAAACAGGCAGCACAGCAGTAAGATAACGGAAGGGAACTAAAACAGTCATCCGTATAACCATCCCCGTCCTTCACAGAATCAATTCTATGCTGAAATTCCTTATATATAACCTTAAATTTCCAACGAAAACCATCTACCCTAACAACTTTACCCTTAAAGCATTATCGTTGAAATTTGATGGTTATTTCATTAATATATTGTGAAGAAACGAGTATAAGCTGACTGCTGCTGTACCGATATTTATATAAAGAGGGAAAAGATATAATTCTCAAAATAATGCATAGTATTGACAATGCATTGCATAAGCTATATAATGATAATATAAATAGATTAGAAAGCAGGTGAATTTATGGCAAATGTATCAATTAGAATGGATGATAATTTAAAGAAACAAGCAGAAGATCTTTTCAATGATTTAGGTATGAATCTGACAACTGCATTCACAATTTTTGTAAAACAGGCAATCAGAGAACAGGGAATACCATTTGAGATTACCAGAGAAATACCAAACAGTGAAACAATATCAGCAATTAATGAAGTGCAGCAAATGAAACAGAATCCTTCTCTTGGAAAAGCATATACAGATGTGGACAAGATGATGGAGGAATTATTAGCATGAAATATACGGTTAAGCCGACCAGTAAGTTTCAAAAAGACTTAAAACGTATTCAGAAACGTGGATACGATATGAGATTAATGACTGATATCATCAAAAAATTGGCAAATGGTGAAATATTACCGCCGAAGAATCGAGATCATAATCTTTCAGGAAATTATAGTAATTGCAGAGAATGTCATATTGCTCCTGATTGGTTGTTGATTTATGAAGTCTATGAAGATGAACTATTCCTATATTTGACAAGAACTGGAAGTCATAGTGATTTGTTTTAATTAAAATAATAGGAATATAACAATATGAACGAATATTTTCCAACAGTAGTACAAGTGATACCATTGGATAACTTTCATGTACAGGTATTCTTTGATGATGGCAAGATTGTAGACTATGATGCTACAAAAGATTTGAAAGCAGAAATATTTAAGCCACTAAGAAATATTAATATATTTAAGGAAGCTTGTACCGTTATGAATGGTACTCTTGCATGGGATCTTTCTGGCAACAGAGATGAATCCAGTTGCATTGACATTGATCCGTTTACTGTATATGAGTTAGAATCCATTAATAATCTGATTGCTTGAATAATGTGATCACAATTTAATATGAGCAGCATGAAAGCCCTCGGGAGTTAATCCTGAGGGCTTTTGGTATGTTGAGAAGATTTCAATTGCTCTAATTCTTCTTGAAGTTGCTTTGCTTTTTCAAAATATTCATTAGATTCTTCTTCGTACTCTTTAGAGGATTCAATATAGTGCTTACAGTATTTATAGATTAAATCAAAATGAAAGCAAAGTTGATTGATGATATGAAGATATTGTTCTTCTGTTAATCCTTTTTGATGCGTAATATCATCATAAAAAACTCTATGATCTTTATCTGACAATTTTTTTTTGTAATTAACGAGCATAGGAAAAGGTTCTTGCCCCATATAAGTTTGGTGGTTTTTCCAAGTCATATATTCTTCCGGAGAAAAATATTGAATTACATCCTCAATTTCAAAGTTACTATATCAAATGACGCAAGGGATGCTCTTATGGAACAGATGAAAAATCAGATTGAGATGGATAAGAAAACAGAGATCGAAATAGATGGATATAAGGATTTTGTATTTTCTAACAGGCAGAATAAACCATTTATCACACAAACTATTGGACGTATTCTGAATCGTATTGTAGATGATTATAATTCTGATATCAAAAAGTTTGGTGGAACAATAGAGCCATTACCACATATACATCCACATGGTCGAGTTATAATAAGGACAAGTTAGAAAACTCCAGTAAATACAAGGGGTT
>OLOA01003793.1_pt1 | contig 11987 bp, 10 predicted proteins | sample 1672201 | NCBI WGS metagenome assembly OLOA01 (sample SAMEA3136658, study PRJEB25190) | human gut metagenome
GCTTCAAGTCTTTCTTTCATCCTTATAGCCTCCATACTTCTTTCGCTTTTTATCAATTATCTGCGTAAAAAGCCACTGTTAATTGTAACATATCGTTTTAAATTTGCAACCCATGATGTTAGTTTTGCGTCTATTGCCTGATTAAACTGTGTAAGATTACCGTCGCCCTTGAGTCTGTCTATATCTTCAAGTTCTCTGTATTCATCACAGTATCTTGCATTATCCATAAGAGTCTCTAACTCTCTCTGTACAACATACTCATCTTCCTGCACATCCACATTGACCGGCTCTTTGTCCTTCTTAGCCATAATAGACGCGGCTATGCTGCATTTTTTTGATTCCTCATGCTGACCCAGTCTGTAAGCCTCGTTATAATACTCCACTGCCTTTTCATACATGAACATTCTTGCATATGAAGTGCCAAGATTATGATATACTTTGGCATAATCTGCTGCCAGCAGGTCTTTTCCCTTATAGTCCTTTATAATTGACTCATAACAGCTGATTGCAGCAAAATAGAAATCCGCATTAAGATAACCGTCGCCTCTCGCCTTAAGTCTCTCACACACACTCTGTTTTCCAAGTGTGTTAAGAATCTCTTTAAGCTGTTCTATCTCTGCAACAGAATAATAATCTATTGACTTAAGAATAGTCACAAGTATCTGTGCAAGCGGAGCACCCGATTCCTTAAGCTTCTTAACTCTTGCTGCAAGCTCACCTTCACCCGCAGCCTGCAGAAATTGTATAAGGTTATCATCTATCAGGTCCTGCCCAATCAGGTATATATTATTGTATATGTAGTAACAGAGTTCTTCGGCTGAATACAGCTTTATATCAGTCTGTGGTGTGACATATGGCTTATCCGTTCTCTGACCCCTGCACAATATTATTTTCCCCATTGTATTCTCCATTCTGCAATGTTTTTCACATTTATCAGCTTCTTAATGTTAGTTCCCTGTGTATTACTTTACCTGAACTCTTCACAAATTCTCCGAATCCAAGGTCTTTAATTGTAATATTACATCTGTCTGCATCCATGAATTCCACATGTATTGATATTCTCGTTGTTCTGCCTTCCCTGAATGGAATCTCACTTATATCCACAACCTCATCATAACTTGTGTTGTCTGTGGTAATCACTTTGAAAGTAATACTTCTTATATCTTCAAGTATGCACTCTATTGTACGCCCGGCTAAAGTCCAGTTAACGCCCGGTCTTACCATTCTGAATCTCATAGGCTTTCCATATGATGATATGTCAAGTTCTATACCACATTTGACATGGTTATCAAGAAGCACGACGACATTCCTGAATATCTCAGGTCGTAACATATCAATAGCCGCAAAGCATGCACCTCTTGCAAAAAGATTCTGTCCTACAAATGCTTTTCTTCTTGTAACCATAAGCTTGGCGAATCTTTCCGGCAGCTTTTCAATGTCGAATCCCTCGCCGGTAAGATACGCAGCTGACACTCGCCTCCTGGCAAAGTAATCTTCTGCAAATGTGCATAATTCATTCTCAGCCCCGTCAATATTCTTACTTCCGTATACTTCTTTTAATACATCCGATGTATATCCTGTATGCTCCTGCAGAAGATAGCTTGTATTGTCACTCTTTCTTATGGCAAGATGGTCACACTTTAGCCCCTCCTGCGTATAATCCATAAGCACAACTCCCATGGAATGAAGTTCACTTTTCTGTTTATATGCATAATATGCAAAGCTCTCAACCCTGCTTAATATCTGCCAGTGTCCTTTCACAGCACCACATTTTTCAAGGTCTGCCATCACCGCTGCAATCTCATCCCCATTGTAATCAGCAATTGTCACACATATGCTTTTAATCTGTGACTCTCCTGTGGCACGCATGCACTCGGCAATAACATTAATAAGATTAGTCTTCTCATGCGAATCTTCTGTAAGCTTTACAGACTGGACACTGCCAGAATTATGCGAATATACACTTGCCTGAATTCTTGTCCCACTCAGGTCTATTCCTGCTATAAGTCCTCTCTCCTTATCCATATCTGTTATCCTCATTTCGCAATTGTAAACATTTCTCTTGTAACGTATTCCTCGACACTATAGCTGTGCATCTGTTTCTTAAGGGCAGCAAGCTCGTGCTGCTGTCTGCTTGCAAGGCACTCGTTGAGCATGTCTGTGCGTCCTTGTGTATTCTCTCCAGATACATCTTTGAATTCATACACTACCGGCTGCATATCATTGTCTTCATCATTGACTGAAAATGTGTACTCAAGAACATCTCCATAGAACAGATGGAATCTGCATGTGAATATGCCCCATTCGTTGGATTTCATAACCTGTGTAAGCCTGTCACCTCCGTTAATTGTGTACGATATTGTAACCTTATCTGCCGGAGCTGATATGTATTCAATAATTGTAAGCCCCTGCATATTATAAGGAATATCAAGTACTCCCTTGAATTTCTTATAGAAGCTGTATATTCTGTCATTTTCACACAATTCATTAAGAACTGTCTGTGCAAGCTCTCTTTCGCTGTCATCTTCTTTAAGTGCCAGCGGATTCTTGGAGATGTTCTTAAGCCATGCCACATAACAGCACTCTGGCAGACCATACCCCTCTTTCATATATTCCTCTATAACACGGAATACTATGTCATTCGCTTTCTTCTGCCTGAGAAGATAGAATTGTGAATTGTATGAAAGATATGCTTTAACTATCAATTTGTCAGGCATTTTACTGTAATAATCTGTGAATACTTCTGTCAATCTTCCTGTATGAACGCCCGTGTACATCATCTGTGCAAGAAGTCTCTCGGACATATGCGATACATTTACACCATAATTAATAGCGGCTTTCCACACATTGTACATCTCGTCATTCGTTCCATTGAAATAATCGGACATATATGCAAGAACAGGTTCATTATATATGTGCTGTCCAAATACATACGCTGTAACATCGTCAAGCACTTTGTTATGTTCATCCGACACATTAGTAAGTATGTAATCTGCCATCTTAAGAAGCCTGGCAGGAGCCGCCTTGCAGCATCCATACCTGCTTACAAGTTCAAAGCTCTGTGAATACATTCCTGCCTCTGTAAGTGTCTCTATAAGTCTTTGCGCATCCTTGTCTGAAAGGTCATCTGTATCCACGCTGACATATTCGTGCCAGAAATCATTATCCTTATAATATGTGTAATAATATTCTATCATCCATGAATTAATCTGATATCTGTAAGCACTGCTTATATTGTCAGACTTCTTGATACATTTGTAATAGTCTAATAATTCAGAAGTATATTCTGACTTCTTATGCATGTCGTTAATGCGGCTCATGATAATACCATCATTATCCATGCCATATTCAGCTGCCGCGTCAAACACTTCTTCATATTGCCCTGCATCGAATACTTTCTCTATCTCGTAATCGATAGTATCTTTCCTGATAACCCCATCGCTGCATTCAAATGTTATCTCACAGTCACCTGCATACATGCATATATATGCAATTTTTTCAGAAAGTTCATACACCGTCTCTTCTGCAAACTCAGGGTGTCTTACATGTACTCTGCTCACCACATCACTAAAGCATCGTACCCTGTGCATATATGGCATCCTGCTTATGAAGCTGCCTGTCTCCTTGCTAATGAGCTGTGTCTTTAGCAGTGCCTTATAAAGCACAGCCAGATTATCACTTATCTTTCCGTCTTTCAGCTGCTCATACACGAATATCTCTATATTTCTGTCATATCCTTCATAGATGTTCTTATAATATGAATCCCTGCCTGTCACAATATTTGCATATAAAAATGCTTTATCTGAATCTGACAGTATATTATCATATGCAAAGTACATAAGAACTATCTTAGGAAGCTGTCTTTCTATGTTTTTTGGCATGCTCGCTATGTAGAACTCATATAAACGGGTTATTCTCAAACCTCTTAACACACCTTTTTCATATATTTCAAAACAGTTGTCACCTGTCATTCCCATTCTTATCATCTGGGTCACAAGCACTGTTAATATTTCGTCTTTATCAAACTGCTCATATAATTTCTTAAGGATAATGAGCGTATTAATACTAATGTTCTTCTCATTAGCTGCAACATCTGCAATCTGCATTGCAAGCTTTTCAGTTATAATGCCATTCTTACAGCCGTAATTAATCACACGCATTTCAAACTGGTTAAGGACTCTTAGTAATACCGGCTGTGCATTAATTATATTAAGTGCCTCTATATACATTACAGGACTTGTACAGCCTGTATTGACAGTATCTTTAATTCTTATGAGTTTAATGCTCTTGTTGCTTTCTGAATCAGGGCCAAGGTAGAACAATATCCACAGTACTCTGTATGTATCATATCCGTTCTCATAGAACTTCTTAACCTGCGAATATACCTGTGCTGTGTATTCTTCTTCCTTTACCATCAGTGTTGAGACATACAGGAAATAACAGTATAATTCTACATTATCGCCTATCCTTCCCATTATATCTTTCTTAAATCCGTCAAATATCTGGACTGCGCTCTCTTCCCGTCCTGACATGGCAAGAAGCTGGACCTGTACAAGGTCATAGAACGGATCCTGTCCTTTTATTCCTCTTATGCGGTCTACTATCTGCATTGATGATGAAAGCCATTTTTCTTTCTTTATCTTTTTCATTCTGAAATCAAGATAAAGCTTTGTAAGCTTATATTCTGCCTGTCTTTCTTCCCATCTTACCTCAAACTCTTCACCAGCAGCTTTAGAAGCAACAGCACTTACCTTTACTTTAAGATGCTGTGTATAGCTGTCAACATGAATATATCCATAATTATTGCCTGCGTGCATCTTTGCCGGATTAATTATGTAATTAATATCCAGTCTGTCGCCTGCAAAATCATCTGTCGATATATCATTTCTCTCTAATTCGATAAATTCTGCATCTGCATATATATGAATCTGTGTCAGCTCCGTGCCGCTCTTTTTAAGCTCAAATCCATATTTTTCAGGCTCTTCTTTCTTCATAACTGTATTCTCATCATTATCTATTGTAAGAACTACAGCCTCCTCTTTAGCATGCACATTATCAGCATGTTCCGTTTCATAGACATCATTCGTGGCATCATTAGCAGAGCTGTCCTCTGCAGCCGCATCACTCATGGTAGTCATGGTAGTCTGCTCTTCACTGCATGACAGCTTTGGTATATTAATAATTGAACTGCCTCTTGAAAGTCTGTTTATGAAATCTCTCATTGCAAACTATGCCTCCGACTTAATCTTCTCCAAATGTTTCTTAATATCCTTCTCATATCCCATATCGCCTGGCTCATAGAATTTTTCATTCACATAAGCATCCGGAAGATACTGCTGTCTGACATAATGATTAGGATAATCATGTGCATATAAGTATCCTACTCCGTGTCCTAATTTGGCACTGCCCTTATAATGGGCATCCTGCAAATGTACAGGAACCGGTGCAGTCTTTGAATTCTTAACAACATCCATTGCTTTATCAATTGCCTTGATACATGAATTGCTCTTAGGTGCTGTTGCAATATAAAGTGCAGCCTGACTAAGTATAATTCTCGCCTCAGGCATGCCAATACGCTCAACAGCCTGTGCCGCAGCAACTGCGACCTGCAGTGCATTCGGGTCAGCATTACCGACATCCTCACTTGCACATATCATTATTCGCCTTGCAATGAATTTGATATCTTCACCTGCATACAGCATCTTTGCAAGATAATAGCTTACTGCATCAGGATCAGACCCTCTCATGCTCTTAATAAATGCTGATATTGTATCGTAGTGGTTGTCACCCTCTTTATCATATCTTACCGAACGCTTCTGGATGCATTCCTGTGCTGTTGCAAGGTCTATATGTATAACTCCATCCTCTGACCTGTCTGTTGTGAGTATTCCAAGTTCAATGGCATTAAGTGCATTTCTCGCATCTCCATTGGATATATCTGCAAGAAATTCAAGTGCATCATCGTCTATTGCTGCATTGTAGCTTCCCATGCCCTTCTTCTCATCATACACAGCACGCTTTATTATTGTCTTGATATCGTCTTTCTCAAGTGGTTTTAATTCGAATATTATTGACCTTGAAATCAAAGCTCCATTTACTTCAAAGTACGGATTCTCTGTCGTTGCACCAATAAGAATTATTGTTCCGTCCTCAACAAATGGCAGAAGATAATCCTGCTGCCCCTTATTAAAGCGGTGAATCTCATCCACGAAAAGAATCGTTTTTTTCTGGTACATTCCGAGGGTATCCTTGGCTTTGGCCACGACCTCCTCCATGTCTTTTTTCCCAGCGGAAGTGGCGTTAATCTGGGTAAATTCCGCGCTGGTGGTGTTGGCGATGACCTTCGCCAGCGTAGTCTTTCCGGTTCCCGGCGGGCCATAAAAAATGATGGAACCCAGCTTGTCCGCCTTGATCGCGCGGTAGAGCATCTTGTCCTTTCCGATGATATGCTGCTGCCCCACCACCTCATCCAGGGTCCTCGGGCGTATTCTGGAAGCCAGAGGGGCTTCCTTTTTCATCGTATTGCTTCTTGCATATTCAAATAAATCCATGACGTTCCTTCCTATTCCAATATCAGTTCATCCGCTGTCACAAACTGAAAGCCTCTGCTTTTCAGAGTATCGATAATCTCAAGGGCCGCTTTTACCGAGGAAGCATAGCAGTCGTGAAGCAGGATCACATCCCCATCCTTCACCTTTTCCGTGCCCCGGCGCACCACATCGCTGACATTCTCCGTAGTCCAGTCCAGAGTGTCCACAGTCCACAGTACGGGAAAAAGGGTCAGCCCGCACTCGAGGCTCTTATCCCACTCTCCGAAGGGCGGGCGTATGTATTCCGCAGGCTTTCCCGTGATCTCCTGAATCAGGTCGGAGGTTTTTCGGATCTCCTCGCAGGCCGCCTCAGGAGCCATACCAGAAAGTTTCACATGGCTGTAGGTATGATTTCCGATGAGATGCCCTTCCTCTGCCATGCGCCGGACGATCTCCTCCTTGCCGGAAATATTTTCCCCGATGAGAAAAAACGTCGCCTTCACGTCCCGCTCCTTCAGGCCGTCCAGAAGCAGCGGCGTATAGGTTTTATGGGGACCATCGTCAAAGCTGATGGCCACCCGGGGCGCCAGTTCCTCAGCACTCTCCGTCTCATTTTTCTCAGATACAGTCTCCACCGCATCCCTGCTCATCCAGACAGCGGCCGCACAGAGAAATACCGCCGTCAGCAAAATCAGATATCCTTTTCCAGCCTTCATGCACACTGCCATCCATCGTCTGTCAGTCTGATTATATGAAAGAAAGGGCCGGCATATGCCGCCCTCCCTTTTTTACTGCTCGTCTTCTTCGTCATCCACCGGCTTTACCATAGCCGCTTTCTCACGGATGGAAACTTCTTTTTTCTGTACCGGAGCCTGTTTCTTATGAATTTTCTCCGGGTGCTGGAACTCCAGCCGGAATTTCTTCTTCGCACTCAGCGTGTAAGCGTAAACCACGAGGCCAATCATGCCGACATTGCTGGCGCCGCCCCGGCCTGCGAAGATGACAAATACCAGAATTCCCATATATCCGGCAAAATCCATGGCCGCATATTTCTTGTAGGCTTTCTTCTGATCCTCCGTGACGCCCTCAAGAAGCTTCGTGAGCTTCGGCTCCAGAATATCCGTCGCAGCCCAGTAGCCCACAAGGTACAGACAGGCAATCAGCTGAAACGCCCAGATTTTAAGCCAGCCCATGAGGGTGCCGCCGATCATGACGGCGATAACGACAATCAGGGCAAGCAGCGTGATTATGCTGATCTTTTTGTGAATCTTTTTCCGTTCTTCCTTATCCATTTGTTTTCCCTTCTGCCGCCTTTCCGCGGCCATTTACTAAAGGAAAGGATAACACAGACAGTCTTAAAAGTAAAGCGATCAGCGCCAGGAAAGAAGCTCTTCCACGCTCTTTTTCTTCGGTGCTGCGGGAGCGCTTTCCGGATAGCCTGCTGCCAGAAGGGCGGAAACATTATCGCCCTCCGGAAGCTCCAGGATTTTTCCAAGAATCTCCTCGTCAAAAATGCCAAGCGTTACAGTGCCGACGCCGTACTCGTGGGCCGCCAGCATGAAGGTCTGGGAAGCGATGCCCGCGTCAAACATTTCCCACTTGTCCTTTTTGGAGGTGGTGTAGGAACCGTCCTTCTCATAACCGCAGATACCGGTCTTTGTCACAACGACGATCAGCACCGGGCAGGCGGAGATGATATCTTTATTATGGGTAAAATTCATCGTAGCTTCTGTGGCAATCCGCTCCTTAAGGGCCGCGTCCTCCACGGCGATATACCTTACGGTCTGGGAATTTTTCCAGGAGGGAGCAAAGGCAGCCGCCTCCACGATCTGTTCCAACACTTCATGCGGAACCTTTTTATCCTCAAATTTCCGTACGCTTCGTCTTGTCTTGATTCCATCAATTAACTGCATCGATCAATTCCTCCTTTTTTGTTTTTATTATAGGTAACTTTTTCAGCAGTGTAAAGTCTTAAAACGCAGAAAAACCGCGTACAGGATGTTGTCCTGCCGCGGTTTTTCAGAACCTTATGTAGAGAAAACTCCCGGTTTTCCCCACAGCAACCGGCTGTCATAGCTGTACGCCTTAGACCCATTGGCTTTGCGTCACTGCTTTTCAACAGGTTTGCTGAATTTAAAGTTCTCTTTCCCTCTCGAGAAAGAGTATATCAGAAAAAATCAGCTCCTGCACAACTTTGGCACAATCGGCAGGATTTTAAGCACAATCGTCGTTTCGCCTTACTTATTCGGCAAAATCTCCCTCTTTTCGACTGAGAAAATACCGATTATATGCGTCTATCAGCTCTTTTCTTCCACGCACCCGGATAGGGACCATATTTCCATTTTTCAGGATAAAATCTTCTTTCACGTCTGCCACCTGATCCATATTTACCAGGTAACTCTGATGACACCGCAGAAAACGCTTCTCTCCGATCCGGGACTCGATATCATTCAGTTTGTCCTGCGTCACAATCTCACTGCCATCTTTGAGATGGAGTGTGACGATATGACGGTTGCTGTCAATATAGAGGATATCATCGGTGTAGGGATAACGGAACTGCCGTCCCGTCTTTACTGCTACCCGGTTCCGGTCACCGGTTTTCAGTGTTTTCTCCAGAAGACGTACCAACTGAGATGCAGAAAAGGGCTTGAGGATATAGCCGGAAGCTTCCACTTCGTAACTTTCGACTGCAAAATCAGGAGACATGGTCAGAAAAACGATGGGCGCCGTGCAGGAAAGCGCTCGAAGTTTCACTGCCGTTTCCATACCGTTAATTCCGTTCATAAAAATATCCAGGAACAGAAGATCCATTCCCAGATATCCTTCTTCCACATCCGCTGTCAGCGATTCTCCTGAACTATATTCCTCTACAAGAGCCTCTTCCCCGCGGTCGTCAAAATATTTTTCCAGAAAATGTCTCAATATGCTCCGATCAATCTCTACATCATCACATATTACGATCTTTTTCATCTTATCGCCCTCAGTATTCTGTAGTCTCTAGTGGGAAAAGGTCCCGCTTTCCCCACTTTTTTCGATTATAGCATATCTGTCCGGGCAAAGTCAAAAAAATTTATATAACTGCAAAGCATTCTCATTCCAGAGGTTTTTCCTGATTTTTCCGCTTCCGGAGTTCCTCCACCGCCTCCCGCACTGCGGCTTCCTCTTCCTCCCGGGTGATCTTTTTGGCCAGCCGGACCGTGTGAATCAGATTGGTCAATAGAATCACAGACAGGGGCAGAAGGATTACCGGGATAAAGATCAGTGGATTGGCGGCCAGACGTGAGATCTTTCCGAGGATCAGGGAAGACCAGATCACCTTTCCCACCAGATACTCAGACTGCACGTCGTAGGCATCTGCCACGTTGTTGGCATCTCCCTTGATCTGGTAAATGTAGCCGTCTCCCTCTTTTTCCACGGACACAACCCGATGGGTATTTACCGCGCCGTCCAGAGCCGGATCCAGGGAATAGAAAGAAATCACATCTCCCTCACGGATCTCAGCGGGGTCGGTTTTCTTCACAACGATGAGGGTGTCCACCTCGTAGGTGGGGGCCATGCTTCCCGTCGTCACACGGAGCACCGTGTAGCCTAAGACTGACGGGGCCTTTCCCGGCTTCGTCATGAGGACGATGCAAAGAACGGCTACCGCCGCCGCGATGATGGCTATGGACAAAAAATTGATCAGGGCAAAGATTACTTTTTTCACCATGGTCAGTCCTCTTTTGAATTTTTCCGGCCACGGCGTTCTCTTAAAGAATCGACGATGTAGCGGGAAAGGGTGTTGGCTTCCGCCTTCGACTCGGCTTTCTCCCGTGCTTTCTCTGCTTTTTCCAGAGCTTTCTCCATCTTTTTCAGCCGGGCTTCCAGCTCGGCCTTGGCCTCTTCCATCTCTTTTAACTGCCGCTGGGCTGTCTTGGCCTCGTTTCGCGCCTTCGCCGTTGCGGAATCTGCTTCCCGGCGGAGTTTTTCCATGGCCTGACCGGACTCGCAGCGAATCTTCTCCAGAGCCGCGTCTGCTTCCCGGCGGGCTTTCTCAGCCTGGGAATCGGCGGATTTCCTGGCGGCTTTCTGCACAGCCTCAATCTCCTGCTTTGCTTTTTCGTGGGCAGCTTCGATCTCCTGCGCAGCACTCTCACGGACAACCGCCACTGCTTCTTCGGCTTCTTTCTTCGCGGCTTCTACCTCTTCCTTTGCTTCCTGGCGGGCTAAGACTACGTTTTCTTCCGCCTCTTTCTCACTCTGGAGACGGGCTTCCTCGGCCTCTCTCGCCTGCTTCTTCGCATGACGGGTCTCCTCGCCGGCGGCGGCGAGCGCTTCCTGGCTCTCGTTCAACTGCTGCTGGACCATGTCAAGCTGCATCTCCGTATCCACCCGCATCTGATCCAGATATTCCATCTGGCCGGTAAGACTTTCCACCTGACCGTTGAGATCCGAGACAGTCCGCTCCAGTGTTTCCCTCTGCTCGGTCTCCTTCTGAAGCTTCTCTTCCGCCTCGATCTGAGCCTGGGTCACTTCCTCCACGAAGACCTTCCGGATCTCCACGTCAGGAATGTTCCGGTCCTCTACGATCTCCTCTTTGATCTCTTTGATAAATTTCGGCTTCACCGGCTCCCGGTGTTCCTCGGCGAGCTCTGTCATCCGCCGGGGATCTGCCTCCAGAAGGCTCTTGAACACTGTATAATTCGTGATGAGGTTTGTATACATCTGTAAAAGGTACTCTTCATCGAATTCCAACGCGGAATCCTGCTCCTCAATCGTATAACCTACCTCATCGTAGCTCTCGATAAACTGCCACAGCTTGTAACAGGTACGGTAGCTCGGGTCCTTCATCATAAGGTTGGTTCGCTGGATCGGGCTTCGCACCATCGCACAGCCTGCCATGAGCTCACAGAAGGAACTGCTTCTTAAATTCCGAACCATACGGCGCAGACGGTCGATCCGTTTGAAGACTTCCATATGGTCGCTGTCATTTTCCGCATAACTCTGACGGTTCTTGATCGTCATTTCTATCTTGTAGGAAATCTCCTCGTAGGCGTCGTCCACCTTGCTCTCCATGCTCATGGTATTACAGGTTTCATCACCGGTGGACCAGAAGATGACGTCCGTCCGTTTATCTACGAAGGTGAAGAGCCGCTGAATCAGATGATAAACAAAACGGTTCTCATAAAGGTCATAGCTTTCCTCTGTGGAAACATTCAGGATCCTGGTGGGCTGAATCTCGCCATTCTCATCGCTGGCAATAAACCTGACTGATAGGCGCGTCAAAAGCGAGACGCATCTTCGTCCCATGTTTTATCTGTAAAGCTCCTGCCATTTTTCTTCTCCTGTAAGTTTCTCTATCCGCGTAATATCAGCAGTTTCCTGCTAATTTATTATATGATGATGCCAGGGTCAAAAGGTCAAAAAGCCGTTCATGCTTGCATGATAAGGCTTTTGAACTTGGGACCCGCCAAACAT
>OLOA01003802.1_pt1 | contig 11958 bp, 8 predicted proteins | sample 1672201 | NCBI WGS metagenome assembly OLOA01 (sample SAMEA3136658, study PRJEB25190) | human gut metagenome
AGTTTCTCAGCAAGCTGTTTTTGAGTCATACCAAGTTTTTTTCTTTTTTCTGCAAATTGGATGCTGTTTCACGACTTCCATCTCATCTATCGTTAATTTCCCATTTTTATTCAATATTTCTATCGATACCCGGATTTTACCAATATCATGGATTGGTGCAAGGTGCGATACATTTTCAATCTCTTCTTCGGTAATTCCATATTCCGGATAATTCTTCTGCAGTTGGCGATAAACCTGCTCCGTGTAAAAACTAATATCATCCTGATGTTCTGTTTCCACCAGATTATTATGATTCAATACAGCAACAAGCAGAGAAACCATATCCCAATACTGTTTCGTGATATTCTTTTCTTTCTTCCGCAGTTCCTGTTCCATATTGACAATCGTATCGGGAATAACCTTCGCATTATGGAATGTGAGAATGGCAGTATTTTCCGTCTCATCTACATATCTTTTTGCTTCCATCCAAATATAAGAATCTGCTTCATTATCACATATTCTGCGATAGGACATATCTTCTTCCATGCAGCCGTCTACCAAGTGTTCCGTAAGCTTTTCACTTGCCAAGAATTCCTGTAACTTCTGGCGATCCTGTTCATGTACATATTGTTCTGTATACTTCTTTACAAACTCACCGTAGCTAGCTGAAGCACTTACTTTATCATAGACTTCATGTACATGGGAATAAATACACTCATATGTTTGATCCTTCAAATTCAGTTTTATAACTACATAAAAACGTCCAAAATATTCATCTTTACCCGGCTGAATAATATCTGATATTTTCACATTTTCCAGCCTGTTATTATAAGTGTTCTGCAGATCCAGTAACACTTTATGTACTTTACAGCAATCCGAGTAATTTCTGGAACAGTATCCGTCCTTCTCCAGGCATCTGCTGATTGCCATTGTTGACTCTGTACAGTTAATAACATCCATAAGAGAAATTTCTTCCGGTCGTTTTTCCAGCATATAGCCGCCATTAGCCGCCGTATTTTTACAGTGTTCTGGTCGTCGTAGACTTGCCGATAGGCAAAAAGAAAGCGGCGGCTCTGAAAATCAAAGCCGCCGTAATTTAGAAATGGCGCGTGAAGATACCTCTGCTCTGCGACGGCTTTTTTTCTTTTGCCGTCGTCCGGCAGATTATAGTTCTATTCTTTAATTTACATTTTGTTATTCAGTTCTGAAAATAGCACAATTCCAGTATTATTCTAGGCTATTCACCCGAAAAGATACTAGAGGGATTTTTAATAAAACTTGCGGAATTTTATGATTACAAATTATCACCTAACTTTCTAGAAAAATACGAAAAGGAATTGCCTCATTCTCCTTCTTACTATGAGAATGATTATCAATTTTACAGGAATAGAAAAAAGAACTATTTTTAATTCGTAAAAACCTCCCGGTACATTAATTTGCACCGGGTAATTTTATATATTCCAAATTGTTCTAAACCATGCTATACTAAAAGAGCTGTCGAACCTCCAGCAGAAAGGAGGTGGCCACGATGGAAGAAATTCTCACCACATTTCTTGTCTCCGTTGTAGCAGGCGTAGTTAGCTACTACATATGCAAACGGCTGGACGGTAGACGATAGGCAGCAACAGCCTAAACGGAATAACTCACCGTAACGAGCAAGAAAGCCCCCAGAGCTGCAACTCTGAGGGCTTTCACTTTGCCACTTGGAATCTCACCACATTCCTTAGCTGTTATTATCATATGCTATTACCGGTAAAAAGTCAACTCAAAACGTCACGGAGCTCTCCATATTTTCTGGCGTTTGTCCTAAAAACGTCACAAAACCATATCTCTGAATCAACCCACATATCCAGAAATGGCTTAAAATCAACACTTTCCAGACTTCACGGTATAAATATATTGCTTTTCGCCACAAAAAGCGGTGGGTATTTTTTTATCTGATCATTTGTTTTTCAGTTCTTCCACTGCTTTTTTGATTCTTGCACATGCTTCCTGAAGATCCTCATAGCTGCATGCGTAGGAAATTCTTAAGTATCCCTCTCCCTCGGAACCGAATGCGGAACCAGGTACCAGAGCGATTTTTGCATTGTCAAGAAGGTACTCGGCAACTTCCATGGAAGTCATTCCAAGGCTCTTGATATTTACGAAGATGTAGAACGCACCATGTGGATTGTTGCAGCTGATTCCGTCGATCTCGTTCAGTGCTTTTACCACATAATCTTTTCTTCTCTGATACTCTTTTCTCATTGCCTCAACATCTTCTGCACAGTCGCTTAATGCGGTAAGTGCTGCTTCCTGTACGAAAGAAGATGCACAGGTAACGGTATACTGATGAACACGTACACAAGCCTGGATAATTCCAACCGGTGCACACATATATCCAAGTCTCCATCCTGTCATGGAGTAAGCTTTTGAGAAGCCTCCTAATGTGATGGTTCGCTCTTTCATTCCCGGAAGGGATGCGATGCTTACGTGCTCAGTTCCATCATATACAAGCTGGCTGTAGATCTCATCTGCAATCACAAGAAGATCATGTTTGATGGCGATCTCACTTAATTTCTCAAGTGTCTCTCTAGAGAAAACACCACCGGTCGGGTTGCTTGGGTTTACAACAACGATCATCTTAGTCTTATCTGTGATCTTTGACTCCATCTCCTCAAAGTCGATCTGATAATCGTTCTCCTCTTTCAGGCTGTATGTTACAGGTACTGCACCAAGTGCTGACGGAACATGGATGTAATTCAGCCATACCGGGTTCGGGACAAGAATCTCATCGCCGGGATCCAGGAAAGCGTCCATGGATGCGAAAGTTGCCTCACCAACACCTACTGTTACAAGAACTTCAGATGCTTCATAATCTGTACCATGGTTCTCGTTCTCCCATTTTGCAATGGCTTCTCTCAGTTTCGGGATACCATAGTTGGATGTGTAAAATACATGTCCTGCTGCAAGGCTCTCATTTGCTGCTTTTTTGATCTTCTCCGGTGTATCAAAATCCGGACGTCCGATCTCCAGGTGAATGATCTTCTCTCCTGCCTGCTGCATTTTGTTTGCTTTTTCCATTACTGCACGGATACCGGAAAACGGAAGGCATTCCATTCTTTTCGCTGTCTTGTACTCCATATTCATTTCCTCCTGAACCCTTTTATTTTTCTGCGGATATTCCGCTGTTTTTACTGCATTTAATATTTAAGCGTATAGCTGATGTCTCAACTATACGCTTAAATGGTATCATCGTAGTAATATTAAGTCAATTTAATAATTTGTATGTATAATATTAAGACTTTTTATATTTACTTACGCGTTATATTTTGTTTCGTCAAGCTCATTTTCTTTCTTGTTAACGATAACATTGACTGTTGCATCACCGATTACGTTAAGCGGAAGAAGTGCCATCTCAACCGGACGGTTGATCGCTACAACCAGTGCATATGCGATCATACAAAGGTCAGATGTCCAGCCCATACCGGAAAGGATTGTTACGATCAGAGTTGTTCCGGCGATCGGGATAGCCGGGCAGCCCATTGCCGCACAGATGGAAAGAAATGCGACTGTGATCAGGTTTGCCGGTGTAATGTCAATTCCGGATGCTGTTGCGATAAATGTTACTGCAAACATATGCATAACAGTTGTACCGTTCATGTTGATGGTCATACCTGTAGGAAGAACGAAGCTTGTGATCTCCTGGGAGCATCCAAGTTCATCAAGGCATGTTCTGGTGTTCAGCGGAAGGCATGCTGCGGAAGAGTTTGTGGAGAATCCGAATACACCAACTTTTGCGATCTTCTTAAGGAATTTCATCGGGCTTAAGCCTGTTGTAAGGCCGATACCGATCGGGTAAATCGTTACTACAAGTACAAACAGTGTCAGCATTGCGCCTACGATGTAAGCTGCTGCCGGTGCCAGATACTCAGCTCCGTAGATTGCGAATGTACGGGAGATCAGGCAGAAGATTGCTACAGGACCAACTTTGTTGATCAGGAATGTCAGATACAGGTTGATGATGTCGCTTAAGTTCTCAAGTACGCTTTTCAGCGGTTTCATCTTGTCGCCAAGTGCGTTCATGCAAAGACCAAGAACGATAGCTACTACTACAACTGCAAGGATGCTGTTATTGCTGCTGAATGCGGTTCCGATATTGGACGGAACTGCTGTTACGATTGTTGCAAGCGGGTTGAACTGATCCAGTGTTGCAGCCTCTGTAACTGCCTCTGCCGGAAGTTTTACGTTGAAAAATCCAGCTGTTTTCATTGCGAATGCAACAATACCTGCGATAAGTGCGCCAACTACATAGAAGCAGAAGAATCCAAGTAATGTACGTCCTGCAATTCTTCCAAGCTTGGAGGAACTGGAGATACTGCACATTGCAAGGCTTAAGGATACCAGTACCAGCGGTACGATCGCCATCTGTAATCCTCTCATGAACAGCTGTCCGATGATGTAGAAGAGACCAATGGAATGAAATCCCTGATCTGCTGTGATATCCTGGAACAGAAGTGCATTGATCACGTTCCATGTCCCCTCTGACATCTGCTGTTTCAGAAGCATGAATCCAAGTCCTACGACCAGACCGCCGACCAGAGCGATCATCATGTTTCTTACTATGTTGTTCTGTTTTTTCTCTTTTGCCATAGTTTCCACCCTTTCCTTTCTTATCCTAAAAAAGTGCACTTTTCCATATAAAGAGAGCCGGACAAATCAACGCAGTAATCCCTTGTACTAAATCTCCTTTGATTTATCCGGCACTCTATCTCTCATGTGAATGTAATATACTTTATTTAGTTTTTATAAGTGTTTGATCTCAATACCCTCTTCTGTGAATTTTTCACGGATCTTCTGTACAAAAGCGAGTGCTTTCGGTCCGTCTCCGTGTACACAGAGTGTGTCTCCCTTGATGTCAAGCTCTTTTCCGTTGATGGATGTTACTTTTCCTTCTTTGATCATCTTCACGCATCTTTCGATGGCAATGTTCTCATCTGTGATCATGGATCCCTCCATCTTTCTCGGTACAAGAGAAAGATCATCCATGTATGCACGGTCTGCAAAGATCTCGGATGCTGTACGGAGTCCCTTGCTCTCAGCGATATCACCGAGAACTGCTCCTGCACAGTAGTAAACGATCAGATCTTTGTCATACTCACAGATTGCCTCGCAGATTGCTGTGGAAATGTCCTCATCATACTGGCAGGCATTTCCCATTGCTCCATGAGGAGCGACATGCTGAAGCTTCATTCCGTAGCTCTTGGTAAATGCAGCCAGTGCTCCGATCTGGTATCTGACGTAATTCTTAACTTCATCATGAGAGAGAACCATCTTTCTTCGTCCAAAGCCAAGAAGATCAGGATATCCAGGATGGGCTCCAACCATAACGCCACGTTCCTTTGCCATGCGGACTACCTTATCCATTACCATTGGATCGCCTGCATGCCAGCCACATGCTACATTTGCTGTTGTGACATATTTAATGATCTCTTCATCTCCGCCCAGCTTGTATGCGCCAAAGCTCTCACCCATGTCACTGTTTAAGTCAATACTGTACATGTTGCTACCTTCCTTTCTTTCTTTACTTGATAAAAGTATAACATGTTAAATAAGAATAATAAAATAGATTATTTTTTCAGAATATATTAATGTTTTCTATATTTCTTTTGTAATAGATTTTACATTTCTTTTATTCTTTTTAGAAAAAAATATTGACATCAGATAAAACATATGCTTAAATAGTCATATGAACATTCAATCATATATTCATATAAATTTCAAGGAGATTTCATATGGAAGAGAGCTTAAAAAAGAATTCCATGGAGTCCACGGATTCCTGTGGCTGCGGTTGCGGCCACGACCATCATGAGGAACATGAGCATGAGGAACATGCACATGAAGAACACCATCACCACGATGATGAGCATTGTGGATGTGGCTGCGAAGATCATGAGCATGAACATCACCATCATGATCACGATGATGACCACTGCGATTGTGGCTGCGAGGATCATGAACACGAACATCACGAGCATGAACATCATCACCATCATCACGACGATGACCACTGCGGCTGTGGTTGCGAGGATCATGATCACGACCACCACGAGCATGAACATCATCATCATGATCATGAACACGAACATCACGAGCATGAACATCATCATCATCACGATGACGAACACTGCGGTTGCGGCTGCGGGGATCACGACCACAACCACGAGCATCACGAGCACTCCCACAGCACAGCATCCGCAAAACGTGTCTACATCCTGGAGAACCTGGGCTGTGCCCACTGTGCTTCCAAGATGGAGGAACAGATCCAGCATCTTGACGGCGTAGAAAGTGCAACCATCACTTTCGCCACCAAACAGCTTCGCTTAAACGCCGCTGACCCAGATGCTCTGCTTCCGCAGATCCGCAAGATCTGCACCTCCATTGAATCCGAAGTCAAAGTTGTTCCGAGAAACCCGAAGCCAGCCGCTTCTGCTGACGTAATAACCAAGATTTACCTTCTGGAGAACCTGGGCTGCGCCCACTGTGCTTCCAAAATGGAAGAACAGATTGCAGATCTCGACGGTATCTCCGAAGCTACCATCACTTTTGCTACCAAGCAGCTCCGTGTCACTGCAAAAAATCCGGACCGCTATCTTGACCAGATCCGCAAGATCTGTACCTCCATTGAATCCGAGGTCAAAGTTGTTCCAAGAAGCAATAATTCCGGAGAAAAAACCAAAACCTATATCCTGGAAAACCTTGGCTGCGCCCACTGTGCTTCCAAGATGGAAGAACAGATTGCAAACCTCGACGGTATTTCTGAAGCTACCATCACTTTTGCTACCAAACAGCTCCGCATCACCGCAAAAAACCCGGACCGCTACCTTGATCAGATCCGCAAGATCTGTACTTCCATTGAATCCGAAGTTGTAGTAAAAGAAAAAGATCCGAAGCCAAAATCACAGACAGCTGCATCCGAAACTCACCCATCCAGCAAAAAGAAATCTTTTTCCAAAGAAAAGATCGACACGATCTGTATTATCATCGGCGCGATCCTCTTTGTTGCCGGTGAGATCATGGAACACAAAGGATTTGCAGATACTGCCACTCTTCCGTTATTTGTGATTGCATATCTGGCACTTGGCGGTGTGATCGTTGTAAAGGCAGCCAAAAACATCTCCCACGGACAGGTATTCGACGAAAACTTCCTGATGAGTGTTGCAACTCTCGCTGCTTTTGCCATCAATGATTCCGCTGAGGCCGTAGGCGTTATGCTCTTCTACCGAATCGGCGAGCTTTTTGAGGAAAAAGCCGTTGAGCGAAGCCGCGGACAGATCATGGACGCTGTAGATCTTCGCCCGGAAGTTGTAAACCTTGTTGTTGGCGATGATATTCAGGTGATCCCATCTGAAGAAGCTCAGGTTGGCGATGTTCTCCTGGTCCGTCCTGGCGATCGTATTCCTCTTGACGGCGTGATCATCGAAGGAAGCAGCCGTATCGACACATCCCCAATCACAGGTGAGCCTGTACCGGTTGCTGTAAATGAAGGTGATGAGATCACTTCCGGATGTGTAAACACTTCCGGTCAGTTAAAGATCCGCGTGGAAAAACCTCTCGAAGAGTCCATGGTCACACGTATCCTGGATTCTGTAGAAAATGCAGCAGCAAGTAAACCGAAGATCGACCGTTTTATCACACGTTTTGCAAAAGTGTACACTCCTTGTGTTGTAGGAATCGCTGTTGCAACAGCACTGATTCCATCCCTTGTAACCGGAAACTGGCATTACTGGATCTACACAGCCATCACCTTCCTGGTAATGAGCTGCCCATGTGCTCTTGTACTTAGTATCCCGCTTGCATTCTTCTCAGGCATCGGTGCCGGTTCCAAGAAAGGAATCCTGTTCAAAGGCGGCCTTTCCATCGAGGGATTAAGCAACCTTGGCGCTGTAGTTATGGATAAAACCGGAACCATCACAGAAGGTAACTTCCAGCTTCAGAAAGTTGTAACTGCCGGTAAATATAACGAAAACGAACTTCTTTCCATGTGTGCAGGCTGCGAGCAGAACTCCACACATCCGATTGCAAACAGTATTGTAGCTGCCGCAAAAGAACGCGGAATCCAGTTTGAAAAACCGATCTCTCTGGAAGAAATTTCCGGACATGGAATTGTCGCAGAAATGCCGGAGGGAAAAGTTCTCTGTGGAAACCGCAAGCTGATGGATAAATTCGGCGTCACCATCGGAGAATTAAAAGAAGCCTCTTACGGCTCTGAAGTATTTATGGCTGTAAACGGAACTTTTGCAGGATATATGCTGATCTCCGATACTATCAAACCAGATGCAAAAGAAGCCATTGCTTCCCTGAAAAAACTCGGTCTTCACACAGTTATGCTTACCGGAGATTCCGAAGACAGTGCAAATGCCGTAGGAAAAGACGCGGGAATCGATGAAATTTATGCCAAGCTCCTTCCGGAAGACAAACTCAACGCCCTGAAAAAGGTCCGTGAGGCACACGGAACGGTTATGTTTGTCGGTGACGGAATCAACGATGCTCCTGTACTTGCAGGTGCAGATGTAGGCGCGGCCATGGGAAGTGGTGCAGATGCGGCTATCGAGGCTGCAGATGCCGTATTTATGAACTCCAACGTAGATGCGATTCCTCAGTCTATCGCCATTGCACGAAACACAAACCGCATCGCATGGCAGAACGTAATATTCGCCCTTGTGATCAAGATCGCCGTTATGATCCTTGGTCTTGCCGGACATGCCAACATGTGGATGGCCGTATTTGCAGACACTGGCGTTGCCATGATCTGCGTGCTGAATTCCATTCGTATCCTGTATAAAAAATAAAAAATTTGACCGGTGCGTTTTTTTCAGCTACAATAGAAGTTAATAGTTTGGAGGATGCGCAAATGAAGAAACCACATATCGATTACCCGATCAATGATGATACGCTTTACCGGCTTGCCGACCTGTTCAAGGTCTTTGGTGATCCTACCAGGATCCGTATCCTGTATGCGCTTTCTGTAGAAGAACTTTGTGTGCAGGATATTGCCGACCGGCTTTCCATGACACAGAGTGCGATTTCTCATCAGCTTCGTGTGCTGAAGCAGATGTCACTGGTCAAATTTCGAAGAGATGGAAAAACAATCTTCTACTCCCTGGCAGACAGCCACGTGGCAACCATCATGAATCAGGGTCTGGAACACGTAACAGAAGAATAAAACATAAAAAGCACCAAAAGCCGATCCGCTTTCCAGCAATGGAAATAGCAGATCGGCTTTTTTATAAATAACGTTCAGTTCCGGCTTTTTTTATTCATTTACACAATTAATAGCATCAACCGTCTTTTTATACTCAGAAGACACTTTTTCAAGAAGTTCCGGCAGCTTTGCCTCATCCGGAGCACCGCCTCTGAGTTCTTCTGTCAGATCACTGGAAACTTTAAACAGCTGTGTGAATCCCAGATTTGCACAAACACCCTTAATGTATGGGCAGCACGGAAAGCTTCCTCATAATCCGCTTTATCCATGGTATCGACAAGTGTCTGATAACTTGGATCATCAAGGAATTTTCTGGCAAATTTTTCTACCAGCATTTTGTTTCCCGCAAAACGTCCAAGCACCTCTTCGTAATTACTTTCAATCGCACTATAGCACTGTTCAATTGTCATTGTATATTTCTCCTTTCCATCAGGCATCCTCCGTATTTTCACGGTCTGTTTCCTGGCCTGTACATTATTTATATTTCTCTCTCGCTCTGTGGTGAAGTACCATCGCTCCGTATGCAGGCATTCTCACATGAAGGATTCCCGCATCCGCAATATATTTCTCTGCCTTTTCTGTGTAGCCATCTCTGGAAGAAAGCATCAGGCGCTGAAAAGCTGTCGCTTCTTTCTGGCTTACACCTGTTTTCCAGGCTGTTACCCTCACATCTCTCTCATAATCCTGATTATTGATGATCACAATGATCTGCTCAGAATCAGAAAAGCGGCCATAACTTAAGCCCTGATGATCGTTCCACAGAAACTCCAGGGAACCTTTTGCAAGGAGCGGATATGCCTTGTGTATACAGATCATCCGTTTATGAAAATCCAGCATCTCAAGATCTTCTTTTCCCCAGGGATAAGTTCTGCGGTTATCCGGATCTGTAAAGCCACACACACCGGCCTCGTCCCCGTAATATACCGTAGGTGCACCTGGCCACGTCATCTGGATCACAACCGCCTCTCTCATGATCCCAGGATTAATGCCTGCGGATGCCGCCTCTGCACCTGCATAGGAAAGCCTTCCTACTCTGTGGTTGGTTCTTGTCAGGAATCTGGAATGATCATGGTTGGAAAGCTCATTCATGGCCCCGTAAAGAGCTCCCATGTGCAGTGACCGCATATGATGCTTCATGGCACCGATAAAGGCCTCACTGTTACCGTAGAGGTCTTCCCTGTACTCATCGCTGTGTTTCTCCATTCCTGTCAGAAACCAGGTCACAGGCTCCATAAAAGCGTCATAGTTCATAACCGTATCCCACTCATCACCCAGAAGCCAGCTCTCCGGATTTCCGTAGTGTTCTGCAAGGATCACCGCATCAGGATTAGCCTCTTTTACCGCTTTTCGGAACTCTTTCCAGAAATGGTGGTTAAAATCATTGCTGTGTCCCAGATCTGCAGCCACATCCAGTCTCCATCCATCTACGTTATATGGTGGAGAAACCCATTTCCTGCCAACATCAAGGATTGTCCGGCAAAGTTCCTCAGATCCTTCGTAATTCAGCTTCGGCAAAGTATCATGGGTCCACCAGCCGTCATAGGTGGGATTATATGGCCAGCGATTCTGATCCTGGAAGCAGAAGAAAGAACGATAAGGGCTGTCCGCAGAAATATAGGCTCCTTTTTCGTATCCTTCCTGATTTTCATAGATCCGTTCTCTGTCCATCCATTTATTAAAAGATCCACAGTGGTTAAATACCCCGTCCAGGATCACTTTCATTCCTCTCCTGTGGATCTCTTCCACAAGCTCCCGGAAAAGCTCGTTGCTGGCCTTAAGATTCCGTTTATCGGTCACACGGCGGATATACTTAAGCGCATGGCTGTTATCCCGGTCTCCGGGGCTCAAAAGGCCGTCACAGTCCTCCACGATCTTTCCGATATGAGGATCGATATGATCATAGTCCTGGCAGTCATATTTGTGGTTGCTTGGGGAAACAAACACCGGATTCAGATAGATCACATCCACCCCAAGTTCCTGGAGATAATCCAGTTTATCCATAACTCCCTGAAGATCACCGCCATAAAATTCCCGTACCCCCATGACTGCCGGAATCTTTCCCCAGTCATCCACTTTCACGGAAATATCCCCGATATAGGAGTATTCTCCGGTTTCCACATCGTTGGAAGGGTCTCCGTTATAAAAGCGGTCCACATAAATCTGGTACATGACAGCACCCTTCAGCCATTCCGGCACATGATAATCCGGATAGATCTCAAATTCTGTCCGTTCCTCATGCCTGGTGCTAACACCATCTGTATCATAATAGCAGGTAACAAGCCCTGAATGGATTTCAAAATAATAGTGTACAATGTCCTTTCCCATTATGATCTGTGCAGTATAGTAATCAAAACTTCCGGAAGTCCTCTCCCGTTTCATTTCCAGATATTCTCCGTCATGCACAAGACAGACGTTGTCCACATTATTTCTCTGGGTACGAAAACGAATGGTCACGGTATCGCCTTCCCGTGGTTCTACCGGTGTTCGGTAATATTCCGTTCCGTCACTGAACATTGCCTCTTTATTTAATACCGGACTCATATTGAGTATATACTGCATCTTCTTTGCTGTCTCCATGCTTTCATATAACATTCTATTTTCCTCATTCCGTTTTTAGTACCATTCTCTTAAATATATTATCTTAATTTTTTCCATACCGCAAGCTTATCTACCGGTTTTCCACGACAAACGCATGAATGGTTAGCAACTGCAAATTCTATTTTTTTCTACTTTTT
>OLOA01003806.1_pt1 | contig 11955 bp, 7 predicted proteins | sample 1672201 | NCBI WGS metagenome assembly OLOA01 (sample SAMEA3136658, study PRJEB25190) | human gut metagenome
GCGAAACGGTCTGATACGCGCTCAGATCCGTGCCGAGATAGCGCATCATGGCGACAATGAACTCCTGCCGCGTCATGCTGGCGTCGGGGCGGTAATAGAGCTTGCCGTCCTTCGTGGAGCCTTGCAGCGTGCCCGCGTAATAGAGATCGGTGATATAGCTCTCGGCCCAGTGGCCCTTCGTGTCCGCGAACGGCTGCGAGGAGCCGACCGTGACCTTGAGCGTGAACGACGTTTCGCCATAGGAGGCGGTAATCGTGCCGGTCAGATCCGTGCCGGTTTTTGCGGCGGTGAAAACGCCGCTTTCGTCGATTGCACCGATCTCGCCCGTCACGGCCCATTCAAAGCTTTCATCGGCGGAATAGACCTGATTGCCGTAGTACCAGGCCGTAGCCGTCAGGTCTGTTTTGCTGCCGCCCGCAATATGCAGCGCGGTCAGGGGGGTGTTTTTGCCCTCCTGCTTGATGGTGATGGAGGTCGGCGCGGCGGGGATCTCAAACGTCGCGCTTGCGCGCAGGCTGCCCGCCGCCGCGGTGACGGTCGCCGCACCTCTCGCGCCGGGCTCGACCGTGACGGTGCTGCCGGAGGTCTGCGTGACGTTCGTGCCGCCGAAGGTCACGCTCGTCGGGACTGCTGCCGCCATATAGCTGCTGTCAGCGGCCTTGATCGTCATGGTGAGCTTCGCGCCGGGCAGCGCGTAGCCGCCGAAGGGATACAGATACAGCTTCGAGGCCGCGCCCGCGTCCTGCTTCTGGCGGACAAGGAAGATGAAGTTCGCGCATTCGCGCAGCTTTCCGTCCGACGGCACATTCGCCGTCGCGCCGGAGGCGTAGCCGGGATAGGTGACGCCTGCGGCGGTCGAGCCGCCGCCGTCGAGATTCAGGGCCGTCCGGCAGCCGAGCGCAAGCATCCGCTCGGCCAGCTGCGCAAGCGTCAGACCGTCGGAATTGCCCGCCTCGTCGCAGGTATACAGAATGAGCGAGCCGTCGTTTGTCACGCCGATGGCCGTGCGGGCGGCCATTTTCTTCGCGGAATCGAGTGTAAAGTCCGTGCAGACCTGCCCGTTTTCAACCAGCATATCACCGCCGCCTGCGGCGGAGGTCACATTCTCCCAGCCGGAGGCGCAGGTGACCTGAAGCGTCATCTGCTGGCCCATGACCATGCTTCTGAGCGCGGTGAGCGCGCTTTTATAGGCAGTATCGTTCGCAACAGCAAGCAGGAAGCCGTCTTCCGGGATGGAGCAGGACTTCGTATCCTCCACCATGCCGACGACCTCGACGGTCAGCGACTGCCCCAGGCGCAGCTCCGCCGCACGGGAGCCGACCGGGCGGACGATGACATGATAGCCCTCAATGGTATTCTTGGTGCGGGTGTCGTAGTCCTGCGAGTACAGAAGCACGCCGTTCTGCTCTGTCATGGCCTTGTTATAGTTGAGCACCAGCGGCGCATCCGCGCCGTAGTCCAGCGTGACGGCGACGGTCGGGTCGCCGATGAGCGCGGAGCCATCGGCCAGAAACCCCACCGCGTTGGCAGAGCCGCCGGAGCGCAGGATGCTGTTCGTGACGACGATGCCGTAGGGAATGCCGGTCGCCCGGTCAAAGAACGAACCGTTGATCCCCGCGACCATGCTGTAGCCCTGCTCCTCAAGCGTCTTGATGGTCTTGTTCATGGGGCTGGTGCCGTAGAGCGTCGAGCCGAAGGCGACGACGGGCCGCACCTGCGTCTCTTTTTTATAGGTAAAGATATTCTCATGCAGATTCGTCTGCTTGCCGGAATCGGAGGTAACGGCCTGCGTGCTGTATGTATAGACGGTCCCGTCCGCAACGTTCAAAGAGCGGCTCCCGACAGGCTCCGCCGCAGCCAGCACCGGCACGGCCAGCAGCGCCAGCGTCAGCACCGACGCGGCGATCCGCTTCAGCTTGTTTTTCATGATCTGTGGCTCCTTTCGAGGGAAAATGAGAGTAAAAAGGGGATACGCATTATGTTAACATGAAGCGCGAAAAAAGTAAAGAGCGCGCGCGGAAGAAATATTTTCTGCGCTGCGCATGATCAGCTCCATAGTCACAGCCGTTCCCGGCGAAGGAGCGCAAACCCCTTGCGCCGCAGGCACTCTACCGCGGGTAGACCGGGCGTTCGGACTTGTAGAGCGAAAATGGCGATTTTTGAATAGCATTTTGCGGCGCGGCGCGGTATAATATGCAGCAGAAATCAAGAACCGGAGGTCACACATGGAAAAACGTTTTCAAATCGTCACCGACTCCTCCTGCGATCTGCCGCAGGCACTGGCGGACGAGCTCGATCTTGCCGTCCTGCCGCTGCACGTTCTGATCGGGGAACATACATACGCCAACTATCTCGACGGCCGTGAGATCGGCTTCAGGGAATTTTACGACAAGCTCCGCGACGGCGAACGCGCCACCACGAGCGCCGTCAACGTCTCGGAGTTCACTGCCGTCATGGAGGAAAAGCTGAAGGCGGGCCTTGATATCCTCTTCATCGGCTTCTCCTCCGGTCTGAGCACGACGTACCAGTCCGGCGCGATCGCCTGCGGCGAGCTGCGGGAAAAATACCCGGAGCGGAAGCTCATCGCCATCGACTCGCTCTGCGCGTCTCTGGGCGAGGGCCTGCTTTTGTATCTGGCCGCGAAGAAGCAGCAGTCCGGCGCGTCCATGGACGAAGTCGCAGACTACGTCCGCGAGACGATCCCGCATCTTTGCCACTGGTTCACAGTCAACGACCTGATGTTCTTAAAGCGCGGTGGACGCGTCGACGCGGCGACGGCCCTTGTCGGCACGGTTCTGCAGATCAAGCCCGTCATGCACACCGACGACGCCGGAACGCTCAAGAACGTCACCAAGGCCAGAGGCCGCAAGGCTGCGCTCAAGGCCCTTGCGCAGAAGCTGGCCGACACGGCCATCAACCCGGCAGAGCAGACCGTCTTCATCTGCCACGGCGACTGCATTGAGGACGCAGAGTACACTGCCGAACAGATCCGCGCCCTGACCCCGGTCAAGGATATCATCATCAACTATGTCGGCCCCGTCATCGGCGCCCACACCGGCCCCGGCGTCATTTCCGTCTTCTTCGTCGGCACCCACCGGTAACGATACAGACGCATTGCGGCTCCCCGGACACATCCGGGGAGCCGCGTTTTTCATATCAATGAAGCTTCTATGGATCAGTCCTTCAGCGCCTCTAATGCGCCGAGCAGGAAGCGCCAGGTGCGCTGGACGGAGGAGATGGACATTTTTTCGCGCGTGGTATGGATATCGGCCAGATCCGGGCCGAAGGATACGCAGTCAAGACCGGGGAGCTGGCCCGCGAATAGGCCGCATTCCAGCCCCGCGTGGATGGCTTCGATCTTCGGGGTCTTGCCGGTCTGCTGCGTGTAGACGGCGGCGAGCTTATCGCGCAGCGGGGATTCGCGCCGGTATTCCCACGCGGGATAGGCCCCCGTCACACGAAGCGAACCGCCCAGCAGCTGTGACAGCGCGTCGATGCGGGCAAGCAGCATCTGCTTCTGCGACGAAACCGAGCTTCTGACCGAGCTGACCGCCGTCAGAACGCTGTCCGTCACATGGAAAATGCCGAGATTGCAGGACGTCTGCACCAGCCCCGGGATGTCCATGCTCATGGCCGCGATGCCGTTCGGCACAAGCAGCAGGAAGCGGACAACACGCAGCGTCGCTTCCTCCGTCAACGCCTGATCGCAGGCGGGGGCAGGCTCCAGCGAGACGGTCACACCGGGGTCGGCTGCGGCGTATTCCTTTCGGAAGTCCGCTTCGCAGGCCGCCGCGATCTCACGCGCGGCAGGCATATCCTCCTCCCGCAGGGCCAGAACGGCCTCGGCCGCATTCGGAATGGCGTTGTCCTTCAGACCGCCCGCGGCGGAAACGAGCCGGAAGGAAAGCTTGCACTGCACCGCGTTCAGCACGCGGCCCAGCAGGAGATTCGCGTTTGCGCGGCCCTTGTCGATCTCCTGGCCGGAATGGCCGCCGATGAGGCCGGAGACGGTCAGATGGGCGCAGGCCAGCGCGCAGGGCGCGCTCGTCAGGCCAATGGAGACGTTGGCGCTTGCGCCGCCGGCACAGCTGACGGTGAAGATGCCCTCGTCCTCGGAGTCGACGTTCAGCATACGGCGGGCGGAGAGCTGCGAAAAATCAAGGCCCTGCGCGCCCTCCATGCCGATCTCCTCGTCGACGGTAAACACGACCTCAAGCGCCGGGTGCGCAATTTCGCTGCTGTCCAGCACGGCCAGCGCCATGGCGACGGCAATGCCGTCGTCGCCGCCGAGCGTCGTGCCGTTCGCCGAGACATAGTCGCCCTCGACGCGCAGGTCGAGCGCATCCTTTGTGAAGTCGATGGGGCTTTCCGGCGTTTTTTCCGCAACCATGTCGAGATGGCCCTGTAAAATGACGGCGGGCGCAGCTTCGTAGCCTGCTGTGGCGGGCTTTTTGATGATGACGTTGTTGAGCGCGTCCTGATACACCCACAGACCGCGTTCCTTTGCAAAGGCGACGCAGTAGTCGCTGATGGCCTTCGTGTTGCGCGAGCCGTGCGGGATACGGGTCAGATCCTCGAAGAAATGAAAGACCGCTTTCGGTTCCAGAGTTTCCAGTACACGGGACATGATGATCGTTCCTTTCCGTTTATAAGCTTGATATGGTTATTCCGGCAGCTTTTCAAAGTCCTCCGCGCCGTGCTTGCACAGCGGGCAGATAAAATCGGCGGGGAGCGTTTCGCCCTCGTAGACATAGCCGCAGATCTTGCAGACCCAGCCGGTCTGCTTTTTGAGCGCCGACGGCTTGGGCTTGACGTTTGCAAAGTAGAAGCTGTAGGTCATGGACGGCGCGTTGGAGAGCACGCGGGCCTCGGTCACGTCGGCAATGAACAGCGTGTGCGTGCCGAGATCGATCTCCTGCGTGACCTTGCCGCTGACAAAGGCGTTGGTGGAGTACGGCAGGTAATACACGCCGTTCGTCGCGCGGGCCATACCCTTTACATCCGCGAACTTGTCCACGTCGCGGCCGGACTGGAAGCCGTAGTGCTGGAACAGGCCGAACGGCGCGTCGGTCGAGAGCATGGACAGATTGAACACGCCCGTCTTGCGAATCATGTCATGCGTGAAATTCGCCTTGTTGACGGCGATGGAGATGCGCTTGGGTGTGTCGGTGAGCTGTGCGGCGGTGTTGATGATGCAGCCGTTGTCCTTTTTCCCGTCGCGGGCCGTCAGGACGAACAGGCCGTAGGAGAACGAGAAGAACGCGTTCTTTTCAACCGGCGCGTCGGCCTTGTGCTCTGCCGGAGCAGGCTTCGGCATGGAATCGAAAATGGCCTGCGCCATAGCGTCAACGTCCGCCAGCTGGGATTCCTTGAGCGTGGACTTGATTGTGACTGTCTCGTCGAGAATTGTGCAGTTCTTAAGTTTCTGGAACTCCGCGCGCATCAGCCCTGCCGCCGTCGGGGCCCAGGAGCCGTTTTCCATGAGGGCGATGGTGCGGTTCTGGAGATTGTGGTGGACGATATCGTGCACCAGATTTTCCATCGTCACGAACATCCCCGCGTTGTACGTCGTGGAGATAAAGACCAGATGGCTGGCCCGGAAGCATTCGGAGAGGATATAGCTTGGATGCGTGACGGACACGTCGTACATCTGCACATTGCGCACGCCGAGGTCGGACAGCTTCGCGGCCAACACATTCGCCGCGTTTTCCGTGCCGCCGTAGACGGAGGCGTAGGCGATGACGACCGCGTCGTCCTCCGGGGTATAGGTCGCCCAGTGGATATATTTGTCGAGGAACCACGCGATATCTTTGCGCCAGACCGGGCCATGCAGCGGGCAGATCATCTCGATCTCCAGCCCGGCGGCCTTTTTCAGCAGCGCCTGCACCTGCGTGCCGTATTTGCCGACGATGTTGGTATAGTACCGGCGGGCGTCGGCGAGCCATTCCGTGCGGAAATTCACCTCATCCGCATACAGATTGCCGTTCAGCGCGCCGAAGGTGCCGAAGGCATCGGCAGAGTAGAGCGTTTTCGTGGCCGTGTCATAGGACACCATGACCTCCGGCCAGTGGACCATCGGGGCCATGACGAAGGCAAAGGTGTGTCTGCCGGTCGTGAGCGTGTCCATCTCCTTGACGAGCTGCACGCGGCTGTCCAGATCGAACGTGAAGAAGTTCTGCATCATCGTGCGCGTCTTGGCGTTGCAGACGATGGTTACTTCCGGGTGACGCAGGACAAGCTCGCCGATGGTCGCGGCGTGGTCCGGCTCCATATGCTGCACGATGAGGTAGTCGAGCTTCCGGCCCGCGAGCACATGGTCGACGTTTTCAAAGAACAGGCCGCTGACAGACTTATCCACAGTGTCGATCAGGACGGTCTTCTCGTCCAGCAGCAGATAGGAGTTGTAGCTCACGCCGTTCGTGAGCGGGTAGGCGTTTTCAAACAGATTCAGCCGCCGCTCGCTCGCGCCGACCCAGTAGAGATCCTCGGTCATTTTCTTGACACAGTACATAAATCGGATTCCTTTCAAATATAATAATAATTTCCATTATCACAATAACACAGGACGCGCAAAAAATCCAGCGGAATTTGCGAGGTTTCCGCGATTATTTTCCCTTGTTCTGCCGCCGCAGACGGTTCAGGTGGCGCTCAAAATAGCCCTGCGAGATAAAGCGGGCCAGAACGTACTGGTCGAACAGCGGTACAGAGCAGGAATAAAAGCCGAGCGTCTGCCGGTACTGCTCCATCAGGCGCTCCGGCAGCACCATATAACCCATACGCATGGATGGGGCCAGCGAATGCGAAAACGTGTTCACGTAGATCACGCATCCGCGCCGGTCCATGGAATAGAGCGTCTGCAGCGGCTTTTTGTTTTCGGAAAACTCCGAATCGAAATCGTCCTCGATCAAAATCGCGTTCCGCTCCGCCGCCCAGGAAAGATAGTCGCTGCGCTTGGCCGCTGACGTGGTGATGCCGGTGGGGAAGCTGTGAAACGGCGTGATGTGCAGGACGGACGCGCGTGCGTTTTGCAGCGCGCCGGCGCGGATGCCGTCTTCGCCCATGGGCAGCAGCTCACAGACCGCGCCGTTGGCCGCGTAGACCTGCCGGACCTTTTCATAGCCGGGGTCTTCCAGCCCATATACGCGCTCCCGGCCCAGCAGCTGCACGATCAGACCGTAGAGATATTCCGCGCCGGAGCCGATGACGATGCAGTCCGGCTGGGCCAGCATCCCGCGGTAGCGCAGCAGATATTCCGCGATCGCGTTGCGCAGTTCCGCACAGCCGTAATGCGGCGGCTTTTCCAGCAGCCGCGTACCGCAGTCGGCGATGACCTCGCGCATGAGCCGGGTCAGCGCGGAATACCGGAAGCCGTAGCCCGCAGGCTCCTGCGCGGCGGGTGCGTCGGCAGGCAGCATATGCAGCCGCGCCTGCGGCTGCGTGTTCTGCGGCAGGCGGGAGATGGCGCTGACATAATAGCCGCTGCGCGGCTTCGCTGTGAGATAGCCCTCGTCCACGAGCTGCTCATACGCGCCGGAGACGGTCGCGAGGCTGATATGCAGATGCTCCGCCAGCGCCCGCTTCGACGGCAGCTTCTGCCCCGGCGGAAGCTCGGCCCGCAGGATATCCTCGCGGATGCAGGTATAGAGCCGGTAATATTTCGGCTGATCGCCCGTTTGCAGATCGTAGGTCAGCATACGCTTACCATTTGTTTTCGACCTTCTCGGCAAAGCCGAAGAAGTCGCGCACGGGCAGGACCGTTCCGTCGTCAAGCGTGATGCGGCCCGTGAAATGGCCAAAGACCTGATGCTGATCGGACAGCACAACGCCTGCGCTCATGAACGCGCTGCGGTCGAGCACCGGTGTAAAATTCATATAGAACCGGTTGTCGTCGCTCGTGAAGACCCAGGGCTTCATGAAGTCCTCAAAGCCGTCTTCATCCATGGGAATTTCAAACTTGACCTCGCCCAGCTTGTGGATTTTTCCGTCGTAGAACAGCACGTTCTCCGTCGCGGCGCTGGTGTTGCCGAAACCGTAGCCGATGTTCCAGCCGAAGGGTGCGCCATCCAGCTCACCGGAGGCGCTGCCCCAGTACCACGTGTTGTGATACGTCCACACGCCGCGGCCCCAGTCGAGCACAGCGAAGAATTTGTCCTTCGTCAGCTCGTACCGGCGGCTGCCCAGCTCGATCCAGCCCTCGGCGCGCATACAGTTGATCTTCTGGTTGTAATAGAAATGTCCGGGCTTGTCAAAGGGCGTGGCGATGACCATGCTCTCGGCCGGCTCGTCGGTGAGCTTGACAATGCCCTCGATCGGCTCCTTGTCCAGAAATTTGTCCATGTGGAACGAGAGCATCCGCGCCCCGTCCTCGTGATAGAAGGCCAGGGCATAGCCGCTCCTTGAAATTTCCGACGCGCCCTCCGCGCTCGATTCCGGCAGCTGCGTCCGGCCCAGCGGCAGCGCACGCATCCGGCTGGTCGTTTTTTCCCATTTGCCGTCAAAGTCGAGGAAGGAAACGGAGTCGAGGCCCATATAGCCGTTGTCCGCGATGGTCAGCGCCAGACCGATATGGCCGTCGGTGATGAGATAGTAATCCCATTCCTTGATGCGCATCGCGCCGGCCTTGATGTCCGCGCGCCGGTAGACCGGGAGCAGGGAACGCGCCCAGCCGGGTTCGAGCAGATTGCCGTCGCTGCCGAGCAGCGGGCCGGAAGTGGTGATCTCATGCTGCTGTCTCATTGGATAGCCTCCTGTGATGTGTATTTTTCCAGAAACGCTGCCAGCGCCGCCTGCACGCGCGGGCGGTCGACCAGATAACTGTAGCCGTGCCTTGCCCCGTCGACGAGGATTAGTTGCTTTTCAGACGCACAGACGTCATAGGCGGCCTGCGACATGGAGCAGGGGACGAAGGTGTCCGCTGTGCCGTGGATGAACAGAATAGGGCACTTCGTTTTCGATACCGCGTCCAGCGTGGACGCTTCTTTGATGGAAAAGCCCGCGAACACACGCGTGCAGACGTCCATCAGTCCCAGCAGCGGCCCCGCCGGGAGCCATTTTACGTGCGCCCGCAGAACGCTTCGCATGATCGCCTCCGGCGAGGAGAACCCGCAGTCGGCGATCACGCCCCGCACGGACGGCGGAAGCTCCAGCGCGGAGGCCAGCAGAACCGTCGTCGCGCCCATCGAAAGCCCGCCCAGAAACAGCGGGTGCTCCGGGCCGAAGTGCTTTTCCGCGTACTGCGCCCACGTCGCCGCGTCCCGGCGCTCATGGACGCCGAAGGTGATGTATACCCCTTCCGACTGCCCGTGCGCACGCTCATCGACAGCGAGCAGATTATATCCGAGTGAATAGTAGTAGGGAAGGGCAATGGAAAAATCGGCTGCCCAGCTTGAGCGGTAGCCGTGGAACAGAAGAATCGTGCCCTTCGCGCCGGGCTGCTGCAATAGCTGCCCGTGCAGACGCAGGCCGTCTTGGGATGGCAGAAAGATATCCTCCGCGTCCTGCATCAGCGTGATACCCGCGAGAATTTCCTCCGTCTGGTCTTCCCTGCCCCATTGGGCGATGACCGCGGGCTTTGTAAAATCCGGGACGGGGCTGCGGCGGCAGGCAAACAGGAACAGGCCCAGCGCCAGCAGGACGACCGCCAGCAAAACGGCCAGAACGATCATAGCCGCCGTCATGCCGCGTTCCCCTTCCTTCCGAGCTTTGCGAAGAACGGGAACGTAAGTGGCCAGACAATGCCCGCAAACAGGACAAGCAGGAAATACCGCACAAAGCTTTCCGCCTGCGACCCGGCAAAGAGGGAAACCAGCAGCGGCTTCAGCCCCGCCTTGATGCCGACGATCAGCGCAAGGCCCAGCATCAGCTTCAAGACCTGTCCCCAAAACGGCGCGCGCACGTCAAAATGCAGCTTTTTCTCGTCGGCAATGTACACGATCAGAAAGCCCAGCAGCGCGCCCAGCATGGTGTACGCGTTTTTGAGGCCGTGCGTGATATTGGAAAGGTCCTCGCTGCCCTCCGGCCAGTCGCACCGGGCGAGGGACGAAGCATAGACCAGATATCCGCCGCACAGCACCGCCACGCCAAGTAAAAGCCACGGCACTGTCTTTTTTGCGGCAGATTCTGTCCGGAACGCCGGATAGAGCGCCGCAGCCAGCGCCAGCGCCGTCAGGAAGGCCACGCCGACGTCCAGCGGCGTGTGAACGCCCAGGTACATCCGCGAAAACGGCACCAGAACCATCAACACGATACAGACAATACGCGCCCACGTTTCCTTCCGGCTCGCGAAGATCGAGGCCGTCGTGCCGACGATATTCTGCGTGTGGCCGGAGGGGAAGGAATAGCCCGTCGCGTCCGCGCGGGCGGCTTCGACGATCTGAAAGTCCGGATCGAGCACCCACGGACGCGGAATGCGGAAGGCCAGCTTCAGAAACTGGTTGCAGACCGTGCCGAGCGCACCGACCAGAAAGACATAATAGCCCTGCCGCTTGTCAACGCACCAGAAGATCAGCAGCGCCGCCGCCATGAACGCGATCTCCGAGCCGAAATAGGTCAGACCCGAGAAAAACGTGTCCAGCGCTCCGCAGCGTCCCGCCGCGAGAAGCCGCAAAAAATCCATACCGGAACCTCCTGAATTGAGATACAGAATCAGTATACCACCAAACGCCGGATTTGCCAAGCATCTTGCATTTTCAGATAAATATAGTATGATATAAAAAAAGCAACGAAAGGTGTGCGAACCATGTTTTCCAATGAAGAACGAATGATCTACGCCAAGCGCCAGCTGGTCGAGGTGATCTGTCAGCTTCGTTTCCCGGAGATCCTGTCCATCGACGCAAGCGAACCTGCCGCGTTTCAGGACCGCATCCGCCGGGAATACCCGCAGTATGAAAAGAAGATCGAGCAGCTGCCGCCACAGATGGTGAACGGCAAGCCTGTTCCGCAGGGAACGGTCAACAACTATCAGTTCGTCTCTGCCGAGGGGCAGTGGAAAATCAGTCTCACCAAGGGCTTTATCGCCCTTTCGACCTACGGCTATACCCGCTGGGAGGAATTTGCCCAGCGGCTCGACCGCATTCTCGCGGTATTTATCGAGACATATCATCCCTCGTGGTTCACCCGCGTGGGTCTGCGGTATGTCAACGCCTTCCGCCGAGCGCCGCTCGGTCTGGAGGACTGCCTCTGGAAGGAACTCATCACGCCGGGCTTTTTGGGCCTGATGGGCGATGAGGACGCGCAGGAGCAGGCGTTCATGAAGAACGAGCTGACCGCGACCGTCCAGATGCCCGGCGGCGCGAAAGCCAACGTCAAATCCGGCCCGGGCCTGCTGCGCAAGGTCAACAACCGTACCCGCGAGACGACGGAGGAGCGCGTGTTCATGCTCGACCTCGATCTCTACATGGACAGCAAGATCGAGCTGAACCATACGGCCCCCGCCCTGAACATCGTCCACGACAACGCAGGCAGCCTCTTCCGCGCCGCCATCACCGACACCCTTGCGGACGCAATGGAGCCGCAGAAGGCTTGAACGGATAAAAAACGCCCCGCTGGCCGCAAAAATGACGGCAGGCGGGGGTTTGCTTTTCAGGAATGACGGGCTTTTGCGTAGTTGCAGACTGCGCCGTTGTGCAGAACGCGAAGCGGATGATATGAGGAAGGAATGAAGCATGGACAGCAAGAAACTCGAAATTTTAATGACAGCTGTTGATCTCGGCAGTCTTTCCAAGGCAGCGGAGGTCGTCGGCTATACGCAGTCGGGGCTGACGCATCTGGTTGACAGTCTGGAACGGGAGATCGGCATGACGCTTGTGCAGCGCGACCATAGCGGCATTGCGCTGACCGAGGAAGGCAAGGCGCTCATGCCCGCCATCCGCGAGTTTCTGCGCGCGAATGCGCGGCTGGAAAACCAGATCTCCGCGATCACGGAAAAATCGGCGCAGACCATCCGCGTCGCGGCCT
>OLOA01003818.1_pt1 | contig 11934 bp, 10 predicted proteins | sample 1672201 | NCBI WGS metagenome assembly OLOA01 (sample SAMEA3136658, study PRJEB25190) | human gut metagenome
AGCCTTCACATCCTCGCTGCGCTTTTTCAGGACGGCGTTTGCTGCCTATCAGGATCTGCTCCGGCTTGCCGAGGAAGGCGCGCAGCGCTATGCAAAGCTCTATGGGCCGATCACCAAACGCGATCTTCTCAACGCGGAAACGTATACCTGGCTGAAAAGTCCCTGGCCGTGGGAATACCGCGGCGGCACGGAGGGTTGACGCATGTTTATTTATAAGAAGAATCTTCAGTATCCTGTCCGAATTGCCAATCCGAACCCGGCGCTTGCCAAGGTCATCATCTCCCAGTACGGCGGGCCGAACGGCGAACTGGGGGCGTCGCTCCGCTATCTGAGTCAGCGCTTTGCCATGCCGAGCGATGAAGTCAAGGGGATCCTTACCGACATCGGCACGGAAGAACTTGGGCATCTGGAAATGGTCGGCTCGATCGTCCACCAGCTCACGCGAAATCTGACGCCGGAGGAGATCTACTGCGCACTCTGGCAAAACGGCTCGAAGCTCGAGCAGCTTGCCGTCGCGGTTTGATTTGATAAAACACAAAAAGAAAGGAATTTACAAAAATGAAAACTGCTGTTGTTTATTGGAGCGGCACAGGCAATACGGAGGCAATGGCGCGTGCCGTTGCCGAGGGCATGACCGCCGCGGGCGCAGAGGCTGTGCTGCTCACGCCCGCCGAGGTCGCACCCGGCGATCTGAACGCCTACGCCGCCATCGCCTTCGGCTGCCCCGCCATGGGCAGCGAGGTGCTGGAGGAAATGGAGTTCCAGCCGATGTTCGATGCCTGCAAGCACAGCCTCGGCGGTAAGCGCGTGGCGCTGTTCGGCTCCTACGGCTGGGGTGACGGCGAGTGGATGCGCACTTGGGAGAGTGACTGCGACAGCGCGGGGCTGAATCTCGTGTGTGAGAGTGTGATCTGCACGGAGACTCCAGACGACGCGGCGCTTGAGGCCTGCCGCGCACTTGGCAAGGCGTTGGCGAAGTAAAACGTTCCCCACCCAGCAAAACTGCACCTGGCAAAGCCGCACAACGCCTCCCTACCGGTACTCCCCGCGGCATTCCTGCTGCCGAGAGATCGATGCTCCCTGCGTTGTGTATAATCCCGCATGGCGGAACATTTTAAGAGAAGGTTCCCCTACAAGGCAATGTCGGCAGATTCCTCGGGTATCCCTTCGAGTACAGGCCTTACCTTGCGCAGGAACGTATCCACCTGTTCCGGACAGCGGCCAATATAATCCTCCGGCTTCAGCAGGGCGGTAAGATCCTCCTCATTCATGGAAAAGGCCGGCTCTGCCGCCAGCTGATGCAGAAGGTCACAGGGCTCCCCTTCCTTCATTTTTGCGGAAGCCGCATGCGAGCAGCGGCGGATCACCTCATGCAGCTCCTGCCGGTCTCCGCCGCGCTTGACGGCTTCCATCATCAGGTTTTCCGTAGCGATAAAAGGCAGGTATTCCCGAACGGCCTTGTCGATGATCTTCTCGTTTACTACAAGCCCGCGGGTCACATTTTTGCAGAGGCGCAGAATCGCGTCGGCGCAGAGAAACCCTTCCGGCATGGAGATGCGGCGGTTGGCGGAGTCATCGAGTGTGCGCTCCAGCCATTGAACAGATGCCGTCATGGGGGCATTTGCAGCGTCCAAAATAAGATATCGCGCCAAAGAGCAGATTCGTTCGCTCCGCATGGGATTTCGTTTATATGCCATGGCGGAGGAACCGATCTGCTCTTTTTCAAAAGGCTCCTCCAGCTGCCGGTCGTGCTGCAGCAGGCGAATGTCATTTGCCATGCGATAGGCACTCTGGGCCATGGAAGACAGGCAGTTTAAGATACGGCTGTCTACCTTCCGGGGATACGTCTGCCCACAGACGTCAAAGCAGTGCGCAAATCCGAATTCCGCACTGATCTGGCGGTTCATCCGGTCGATCTTGTCGGTATCACCGTCAAAGAGGTCCAGAAAGCTCGCCTCGGTTCCGGTGGTCCCGCGGCAGCCAAGAAATTTCATATGCGCCAACACATGGTCCAGTTCCTCCAAATCGGAGAGAAAATCCTGCATCCAGAGGGTTGCCCGTTTCCCCACAGTGACAAGTTGAGCAGGCTGATAGTGGGTATATCCGAGGGTGGGCAGCGACTTGTATTTTTCTGCGAAGGCGGCAAGATTTTTCAGCACACCCAGCAGTTCTCCGCGGAGATAACGCAAACCGTCCCGATAAAGGATCAAATCCCCGTTGTCGGTCACATAGCAGCTCGTGGCCCCCAAGTGGATCACACCCGCAGCGCCGGGCGCCGCTTTTCCGTAGGCATAGACATGTGCCATCACGTCATGCCGCACTTCCTTTTCCCGCTGCGCGGCACATTCAAAATCAATATCATCGATGTGCGCTTCCAGCTCCGCCACCTGCTCTGCCGTAATGGGCAGGCCAAGGTCATGCTCCGCCCGGGCCAGCGCAGTCCAGAGCTTTCGCCAGACCCGAATACGCTTTTCCTGGGAGAACAGATGCAGCATCTCTTCGGAAGCATAACGGGACGAGAGGGGCGATTCATATTTTTCGTACATCATGGACACTTTTCTCCATTTGGTTTTCTCAGCGGCAAACGCTGTCGTATTTTTTCTTTGTCGATCCTGTGCCATGCGCCCGCTCACCGCTTGATGTACGCATCTCGCTCCGCTCCGACGGATACGTATCCGATGTGGCAGCCGATGGCCTTTTCGATATACTCCACATAAGCCTGCGCCTGCTTGGGAAGTTCTTCCCACATGCGAGCGCCGGAGATGTCGCAGCCCCAGCCGTCCAGATATTCCGTAACGGGCTTCGCCGTTTCCAGCGCCGCGGGGAAGGGAAACGCATCCGTTTCCACCCCGTTGACTACATATTTGGTGCAGACAGGGATCTTGTCCATATAGCTGAGAACGTCCAGCTTGGTCAGTGCGATGGTCGTGGCGCCTTGGGTCTGTACGCCGTAGCGGGTGGCGACGATATCCAGCGGGCCGACGCGGCGGGGCCGCCCCGTTTTTGCGCCGTACTCAAAGCCGGCCTCCCGCAGCCGGTCGGCCTCAGGGCCGAACCACTCACAGACGAACGGCCCCTCGCCCACGCAGGTAGAGTAGGCTTTCACCACGCCAACCACTTCATCCAGTTTGGCAGAGGGAAGGCCGGACCCGACCGGCGCGTAAGCCGCCACTGCGTTGGACGAGGTGGTGTAAGGGTAGATGCCGTAATCCAGATCCCGCAGAGCCCCCAGCTGTGCCTCAAAGAGAATGCTCTTCCCGTCCTGCTGCGCCTTGCGCAGCCAGCTGCCGGTATCGCAGATGAAGGGCTTTAGCTTCTGCCCATAGGTATGCAGATAATCACACAGCTGCGCCATGGTATAGGGCTTTGCGCCGTAGACCCTGGTCAGGGTCAGGTTCTTCCATTCCAGCAGGTCCTCCAGGTGGCGGACCAGGTATTCCGGATAGAAGAGCTCGCCGGCCTGAATCGTCTTTTTCTGATATTTGTCAGAGTAGAAGGGGGCGATTCCCTGCTTGGTAGAGCCGTATTTTTTATCCTTCAGGCGCTCTTCCTCCAGTTCATCCAGTAGAATGTGCCACGGCAGCACCAGTGAGGCCCGGTCGCTGATCTTCAGGTTATCCGGCGTCACGCTCACGCCCTTTGCAGCAACGCTTTCCATCTCGCCGCAAAGACTCTTCATATCCAGCGCAACGCCATTTCCTAAAATATTGACCACATTCGGCCGGAAAATCCCCGATGGAAGCAGATGCAGCGCAAATTTCCCATATTCGTTGATGACGGTGTGCCCCGCGTTCCCGCCGCCCTGATAGCGCACCACAATATCATAGTCCCGCGTGAGCAGATCGACCATGCGGCCCTTGCCCTCATCGCCCCAGTTGATGCCAACAATGGCACAAGTTTTCATAAATTGACCTCCTGCATCATATCATTTCATCATTCGCAAGGCAAGCGCCGCTTTCGCGGCGCCGCCTTTTTTTCATCTTGTTCACCTGACGCTGAACAGCAGCTCTCCGTAAGTGGGGGACGGCCACGCGCTTTCCGCGGTCAGCGTCTCTGCTTCGTCTGCGGCAGAGCGCAGCACTGTCATTCGGGAGAGCATCTCGTCCCGAATAAAGTTTGCACCCTCGGTCACATCGCAAATGGTTTTGAATCTGGCAATCGTGCTGTCCAGTGCGTCGACCCTTGCGTCGATGCTCTCGGTCACCGCCGTCAGCTTTTTGACGAGCTTTGTTTCATAGCCGCAGCTGATTTCGCCATCTAAGGATTTTTTGTCGGCGGCAGCCCGGGCCACGTCTGCGGCATAGCGAGCAACGGCCGGAAGGATCTGCTTTCGCGCCATGTCGCTCATGGTCTGAGCCTCGATGCACACGGTTTTGCAGTAGTTTTCCAGCATGATCTCGTACCGGGAGCGCAGCTCCGCTTCGGTGTACACCCCGTGGGCCGTCAGCATCTCGACGTTCTTCGCTTTCAAGAGCTCCGGGATCGCGTCCGGCGTGGTACGCAGATTGAGCAGCCCCCGCTCCTCTGTGGCCTCCCGAATCCATGCATCATCGTAACCATTTCCGTTAAAGATAATTCTCTTATGCTCCTTGATGGTACGCTTGATTCGCTCATGCAGGGCGGTATTGAAGTCCTCTGCCTGTTCCAGTTCATCCGCATAGCGTTTCAGGGACTGTGCCACCGCAGCATTGAGCATGATATTGGCGCAGGCAATGGAATCGGAAGAACCCACCATTCGGAATTCGAATTTGTTGCCAGTGAAGGCAAAGGGAGAGGTACGATTGCGGTCCGTGGTGTCCCGGACAAAACGGGGCAGCACATCGACCCCCAGCTTCATCTTCTTTCTTTCTACATCGACGTAGGCGGAATCGGTCTCAATGGCATTCAGCACAGCGGTCAGCTCATCGCCCAGAAAGATCGAGATCACGGCGGGAGGCGCTTCATTGGCTCCCAATCGGTGGTCGTTTCCGGCCGTTGCGACAGAAGCTCTCAGCAGCCCCTGATAGTCGTCCACCGCCTGAATGACAGCCGCCAGAAACAGCAGGAACTGGGCATTTTCGTGGGGAGTCTCGCCGGGGGAGAGCAGGTTGACGCCGGTATCGGTGGAAAGGGACCAGTTGTTATGTTTGCCGCTGCCGTTGACCCCGGCAAAGGGCTTTTCGTGGAGCAGGCATACCATGCCGTGCTTAGCCGCCACACGCTGCATGATCTCCATGGTCAGCTGATTCTGATCGGTCGCCAGGTTGACGGTGGTATAGATGGGAGCAAGCTCATGCTGGGCAGGCGCCACCTCATTGTGCTCCGTTTTGGCAAGGACTCCCAACTTCCACAGCTCGGTATTCAGCTCCTCCATGAACGCGGCCACGCGCGGCTTGATGGAGCCAAAGTAATGGTCGTCCAGTTCCTGACCCTTGGGGGGCTTGGCGCCGAATAGCGTCCTGCCGGTGTAGCGCAAGTCCATGCGCCGCTCGTACAACGCCCTGTCGATCAGAAAATATTCCTGCTCCGCACCGACGGCGGGCACCACGCGCCTGACCTCATCATGGCCGAACAGCTTCAACACCCGAAGGGCCTGACGGTTCAGCGCCTCCATGCTGCGCAGAAGGGGTGTTTTCTTATCCAGCGCCTCCCCGCCATAGGAGCAAAATGCGGTAGGGATACAAAGCGTTTTTCCCTTGATGAAGGCATAGCTGGTGGGATCCCAGGCGGTGTAACCGCGTGCCTCAAAGGTAGCACGCAGGCCACCAGACGGAAAAGACGAAGCATCTGGCTCCCCTCGGATCAGTTCCTTTCCGGAGAATTCCATAATCACTCTGCCATCTGGCGCCGGGGTGATAAAGCTGTCATGCTTTTCCGCCGTGATCCCGGTCAGGGGCTGGAACCAGTGGGTGAAGTGGGTCACGCCGTTTTCGACTGCCCAGTCCTTCATTGCGTCGGCCACCGCATTGGCTACCGACAGGTCCAGCTTGGCCCCTTTTTGAATGGTGTGCTTCAGAGAGTGATATACCTCCCCGGACAGACGGGCTTTCATCACACGGCTGTCAAAGACCATGCTTCCAAATATTTCTGGTACAGTCGTCATAGTAGTGTCTTCCTTTCAAAGAAATAAAAAGAGACGCTGACGCTGCGGAAGGCTTTGCCTCCGAGACGCCAATGTCTCTTAACATTGCAAAATATACAGCCATCAGTTCGGAAAGTCAATTGTCGATTTGTTGAAAATCATTTTTGTCGAAATATCATTTTTAGCAATTTTGATCTTACAAATCCGTGTTTTTCCCCGTTTTATCCGCGAAGCAGGAACGCTTTGTCGCATCGGTTCAAGGGTCAGATCGCTTGGAGCTCCTAAAAATTTCACATCAAAAGAATAATTCGGGATAGAAAATTGACAGAAGGTGTGGTATCATATTTCATGTTTTGTGAAAGATCGCGGTTGTTTCATGGTAATTTCCTTGCCGCGATCGCCCCAGATATGAAAAAGTTTGATCGGCAAACGTATGGTCTGAATGAAAGGAAGCAGGTGAAAACATGAAGTACACGCCAGAAGAAGTGATCCAGTTCGTTCAGGAGGAGAATGTCAGGTTTATCCGTCTGGCCTTCTGCAATGTCTATGGAAAGCAGCATAATGTGTCTATCATGCCCAGTGAGCTCAAGCGCGCTTTTGCGTATGGGATCGCCTTTGATGCCTCGGCGGTAGATGGCTTTGGTGGCGAGATTCGCTCCGACCTTCTGCTTCACCCGGATCCTTCCACCCTGATCCAGCTTCCCTGGCGGCCGGAGCAGGGCAAGGTCATGCAGATGTTCTGCGATATTTCCTACCCGGACGGCAGGGCTTTTGAACGGGATACCCGAAGCCTTCTGAAGCGAGCGGTGGCAGACGCCAGCGCCCGGGGCTTCCAGTTTGCGTTCGGTGCGGAAATGGAGTTCTATCTATTTCGCCTTGATGAATGCGGTGAGCCTACCAGAATCCCCTACGACCATGCCGGCTACATGGACATCGTACCAGATGACAAGGGAGAGACGATCCGCCGGGAGATCTGCCTGATGCTGGAGCAGATGGGGATTCAGCCAGAGAGCTCTCACCACGAGAGCGGTCCGGGGCAGAACGAAATCGACTTTCGCTACTCAGCCCCCCTCACAGCCGCCGACAACGCCGTCACCTTTCACGCGGTGGTCCGCACTGCGGCAGCTCAGAACGGGCTCTGTGCCAGTTTCTCTCCTAAGCCGCTGGCGGATCGGGACGGAAACGGAATGCACATCAACGTCTCTGTCAAATGCGATGAGGTCGCCCAGCCGCTGCCCGGTATCATCGCAGGGATTCTGGCGCATATCCGGGACATGACCCTGTTTATGAACCCCTGTGAGGAATCCTACCGCCGCCTCGGCCATAACAAAGCGCCGCTCTACGTGACGTGGTCTGCGGAAAACCGTTCCCAGCTGATCCGCATTCCGGCGGCAGTGGGCGAATACCGCCGGGCTGAGCTGCGCTCTGCCGATCCAATGGCAAATCCGTACATTGCCTATGCGCTCCTGATCTACGCCGGAATGCACGGGGTCGAGCATGACCTGCAGCTCTGTCCCGCCTCGGATTTCAATGTCTATACCGCACCCGCCGAGGTGCTCAATGGTCTAAAGAAGCTGCCCGGTTCATTGTATGAGGCTGCCGCATTGGCCGAAGCAAGCGCATTTATCCGCAAGCATCTCCCGGAAGCCGTGATCTCCGCCTACTGTCATCGATAAAGAGCCCTGATTGGATCAGGTGAAAGGAGGGGAGAACATGATCTTTCAGGAACGGACATACAGCGTACTGATTGTCACCGCCACGGACAGTTTTACCGAGAAGATCATGCCTCTGCTCCCTGTGACGGATTACTGGCCGGTAACGGTGGTACGCAGCATCGGAGAGGCGCGCCGAAAAATCTCGGAAACGGCATTTGATATTGTGCTGATCAACGCTCCTTTGCCGGACGACTTTGGAATGCGTCTGGCCGTAGATATCTGTACCGGAAGCGGTGCAGGGGTTTTGCTGTTGGTTCGGAACGATCAGTTTGATGATATCTATGCCAGAGTCGTCAGTTACGGCGTGCTCACACTGTCCAAGCCCACCAGCATGCAAATGGTGGCACAAAATCTGCGGATCCTTTGCGCCACCCGAGAGCGCATGCGTCAGATGGAAGCCAAACAGGCTACCGTAGAAGAAAAGATCGAGGAGATCCGACTGGTCAACCGGGCCAAGTGGCTGCTGATTGAGTGCCTTGGCATGACGGAACCGGAAGCCCACCACTATATTGAAAAGCAGTCCATGGACCGGCGCATATCCAAACGGGAAGTGGCGGAAACTGTGATAAAAACATATCAATAGCACAAAGATCCCGCGGATCGCAATGTGCAGAATTGTGAAAACTCTGGTTGACAAATTGCCGTCAGCCGCAGTAGAATATGAATCGTTGAACGAAGGCGTTCGTCAGAGGACTTTTGTCCCCTGATGGACGCCTTCTCTTTTTTGAGTTTTCCACGGGAGGTCAACACATGACAAAGTATATTTTTGTGACAGGCGGCGTTGTTTCCGGGTTGGGAAAGGGTATCACCGCAGCCTCTTTGGGGCGACTGCTGAAGGCCCGGGGACTGAAGGTAGCGGCGCAAAAACTGGATCCCTATATCAATGTGGACCCCGGTACCATGAGCCCCTACCAGCACGGTGAGGTCTATGTTACCGAGGATGGCGCTGAGACAGATCTGGATCTGGGGCACTATGAGCGGTTCATTGACGAGGATCTGAACCAATATTCCAATCTGACCACCGGAAAGGTCTACTCCAACGTTATCTCCAAGGAGCGCCGGGGCGCGTATCTGGGGGCCACCGTGCAAACCATTCCCCACATCACAGATGAGATCAAACGGTTTATCTATAATGTGGGCAGCAAGACGGAGGCTGATGTCGTAATCACCGAGGTTGGCGGAACCATCGGTGATATTGAGAGCCAGCCCTTTATCGAAGCCATTCGGCAGGTGGGGCATGAGGTGGGGCCCGGAAACGCCCTGTATATTCATGTCACGCTGGTCCCCTATCTGAAGGCATCTGGAGAGCATAAGTCCAAGCCAACCCAGCACTCCGTAAAGGAGCTGCAGGGATTGGGCATCACGCCGGACATCATCGTCCTGCGCTGTGATGAACCCATCACCGATCCCAGTATTTTCCGCAAGATTGCAGGTTTCTGCAATGTGAAGCCCGACTGCGTCATTGAAAATCTGACGCTTCCCATTCTTTATGAGGCTCCTCTCTATTTGGAGCGGGCGAATCTGTCTGCGGTGGTCTGCCGAGAACTGCGGCTATCCACACCTGAGCCGGATTTGAGCCAGTGGCAGGCGATGGTCGCTGCCATCAAGAGCCGCAGCAAGTCGGTAAGCATCGGCCTTGTGGGAAAATACGTGCAGCTTCACGATGCCTATCTGTCTGTTGCGGAGGCCTTGCGGCACGCCGGGTTTGCCCTTGGTGCAAAGGTGGAAATTCAATGGATCGACTCGGAGACGGTCACGGCAGACACGCAGGACGAGCTGCTCTCCCAGCTTGACGGGATTCTTGTCCCGGGCGGCTTCGGAAGCCGCGGCATCGAAGGCATGATCCTGGCGGCTCAATATGCCCGGGAGCATCGCATTCCCTATCTGGGCATTTGCCTCGGTATGCAGATTGCCGTCATCGAATTTGCCCGCCATGTACTCGGTCTTACAGGCGCCGATTCGGGTGAATTTGCCCCGGAGTGCCGCCATAAGGTCATCGACTTTATGCCTGGTCAAGGCGAGGACATCGACAAGGGCGGTACCCTCCGTCTGGGCAGTTATCCCTGTGTGATCGCCGAGGGAACGACCATGGCGCGATGCTATGGAGACGCACAGATTTGGGAGCGTCACCGCCACCGCTATGAGTTCAATAACGACTATCGAGATGCTTTGCGGGCGGCGGGAATGACCATAAGCGGGCTCTCCCCTGACGGGAGATTGGTGGAGGCAGTGGAGCTGAGCAGCCAGCCCTTCTATGTTGGTGTGCAGTATCACCCCGAATTTAAAAGCCGCCCCACCCGGCCTCACCCGCTGTTTCAGGGTTTCCTCGCTGCCGCATTGGAAAGTGGGAAATGAGCGATTTGGGGTTCAGCAGCGACACAACGGTCAATGCTGCCGACAGAGCTGGGCACTGTCGGCAGCAGGGAGATCGTCCTTTCTGCTGAAGCAAAAAGGACACAATAAGAGGAAAAATGCGCAAAGAGCATCGGGGAGGAGGCACTGCAATACCTTAGCGCACAAAACAGCCCCGACGCTAAACGGTCTTCGCATTGCAAGAATATAATACGGGTGGTAGAACAAAACGCCGGAGAAGGAGGCATTTCTCCTTCTCCAACGATTCTTAGTTCGGAGTCCGCTTCTCATGCTGCATAGCGTTTTCGAGTGGGCGGTCAAGGATCGCCTGATTCCGCGCAATCCGACCGAGGACTGCATCGCGCCGAAGGTACAAAAAATCGAAATGCAGATTCTTCCACCGGAGCATATTAAGGATTATCTGGATACCGCCGACAAAAGAGGTCTCCTCCCCATGTTCTATCTGGAGCTGGTCACGGGCTTGCGGAAGGGTGAGATCACGGCGCTTCTCTGGAGTGACCTCGACGCAAGGAATAACACCATCTCTGTCAGCAAGCAGTCTGTAAAGAATCCCAATGGAGAACTGAATAGCGTGGACGTCAAAACCGTCAGCGGTAACCCAAGCCGCTGCGCTCTATCCCGCTCATAGGTGACACGATTCACTTCTTCAATAAAGCTTTTCTCCTTCGGCGTGGCGCTTGCCCAACGCACACTGTACTTGCAGCACAGTTGAAAGAATATCTCATAAAAACGTTCTTCCTCTGCATCCTTGTAATTCTACAGAGCTCCTTGTCGAGCCGTGTGATTATACAGGAAGGTTGCGATCTGGCCGCGGTTGATGGCGGCGTTGGGGTCCGCACCGTCGGAAATGCCCTTGTCCTTGGCCCAATTCTGTGCCTTTTCGTACCAGATGCTGCCGCCAGTCAGGTCCGCGTCATTCTGCCGTGCGAGGATCGTCCAAAGCTGCGCCCGGGTGGTGGAGTTGTTGGGCGCGTAGATCGTGTCGCTTATGAAAGCATACCTGAAAGTCGTCTTAGAATTTGCTGCAACAGTCTTTTGTGCTATCGCAACAAATGCGATTATTCTTTTCGTTGTTTATCTATTCTGCGGAACACTTGAAAGCGGAGCGGCAGCCTTACTATTCTTCATCCTTGGCTGCTTTGTGTTTCCTTTCGAATCCCGTATATTAGATTTTTGGGAGGAAAGAAAACATGAGAAAAAATGAAAGTGACCTTATACGCAAGAAGCTAAAAGAAGCCATCCTGAAAATGACACCATATCAGCAAGATTTAATGTTAGTGGCGGTAGAAAAAATGAAGGAAAAAAGAATCGCCAAATTAAACCCACACTAAGGCAAAAAGCCGCTCAAAAGGGCGGCTTTTCCTTGTCGGTATGAGTTTTTGTATAGGTTTTCTAAAGAGTTCAAAAACCGAGCACAATCCTTTTCTCTTTAAAAATCGCAAATATAAAGCAAAAACCGCTCAAATCAAACGGTTCATGTTCATAGGTACACAATGTGACCTATGGGGCAGACCGGACGGTACAGGGTACGAAAAAAGTAAGTCGAGGGAATTTCCCTCGACTTACTTTTTCTTTGATCCCAAGTTTATTTGAGCGATACATTTCAATTGGATGCGCAGACTTGATATGGGATATAACATTAGATGAAATTTCAGCCCTCTGCCTTTTCATTGGCAGAGGACCGTTTTTTGCTTAACAGTTATTGAGCATCCCTTAATTGCTCTACAACGCTGCATTTCGCTGCGTTGTCATACATCATGCAAGGAATCAGCCACCCCAGCAGAA
>OLOA01003822.1_pt1 | contig 11927 bp, 7 predicted proteins | sample 1672201 | NCBI WGS metagenome assembly OLOA01 (sample SAMEA3136658, study PRJEB25190) | human gut metagenome
TAAAGGTGCGAGTTATCTTTGTCAATTCTCATCTGTCCTTTCGTTGTCTTAGGGTTATCGCTGCTCTCTTTTTGTTCTTTTTATCTTTTTAGCAGAACATATTTTACACATATTCAATTATACCAAATCAAGCCCCGTTTGTCAACCGAAAAACGTCAAAAAGACGAAAGCAATAACTCACAAAGTCAACACATGATACTTGTGCGTTATCACAACAAAAAAACTGCGGTGAAAAATTCCACTGCAGTTTTTTAACACATATGCCTTTTTATCCTAGCGCCACATCAAGTATCATCATAAGCACAAAGCCCAGCGCACCCATTATACCGCTGACTGCAAGACCCCTTAAAAATTTTTGTTTTTTCATTAAAATGTTTTTTTATAATTTGTCAGACACCTTGTGTATTTTGGAGTTTTCCACAAAATCAAGGCGTCTGATTTATTCTAAATTAAACAACTGTTTTAATAAATTATTCCTCTGTATAAAGCGGTTGCATATTGCCGTCCCAAACAAAGACCTTTACCAAATCTCCGGAGCTTACAGGTAATTTAACATCGCTTCCTGTCTGCATGTCTGTAAGGCATTCGTCCCTGTATACTGCGGTGTATATTACGCTGTTGCTTGTGTCAACGCCGTCGGGAATAACTATCTTTGATAAAACAGAGTCATTTTCAATAACAGAATTATTTTTTATTTCATTCCCGTTTTCATCATATATTTTTAGCTGAGTATTTTTTTCCGCTTCTGATAATGTCACGTTAAATCCGAATTCTGCCGCATACTTTATCAAGGTTGATGAACTGCATGAATCCTGAGCAACACCCAAATAAACCGTTTCAGGCAGTGTTGTGTCTTCAATAATATACGGCTGTCTTATATTATCTGTGAAGTCAGTTCCGTTTTCCGAGACGGACATTGTTAGTCGCTGTCCCTTTCTTGTCATTCTCAGATATTTCGGCATATCGTATGTTATTGAGTCAACATTCTCTACCGGGGTGCCCTCAGCGTCAAACATATATGAGTTTGTAACCGCCGTTCCTTTTACGGGTCTTTCAAAAACCCTTATGTTTTCGCCATACTTCAGCCAGCTGTCCGCAAGAAGATACATTTCAGAACTGCTGTCCAGGCTGCTCCTCACCATAAGTCCCGACTTAACATTGTTTTCAAACTTAGGCACATTCTTGGTTTCCAGTATTATATCAAAGTCCCCTGTAAACTCACGGTACATAAAACCGAACGAATCCATCTTGCCGGCGCTGTTTCCGCCGACTGAACCGCTCGCAATAATGCTGAACCCGTCCTTGTTTTGAGTGTATCCGCCTTTATACGGCACACTGCCAATATCTGCATATAGCCACTCGCCGTCTGACAGCCCGCGGATATATATTATTGATGTGTCCGACGACGTGCTTTCACCTTTGTCGTTATAGGCGCGGCTTGTTATATAATGAGTGCCGGGAGATAGATTAATCGTTATGTTTATTGCCTCTGTTCCCTCTGACATCTCAATTAATTGTTCACCGTCGTAAACTTCAATTTTGGTTATTTTTGTACCTTCGGCAGGTTCGGATACAGCGCCGTATTCTATACTTCTTTTGTCTGTTGAAATATATGGAGTGTTGTCATAAATATTTGCATATCCGGTTACGGTTTGCGTTCCGTCCGATACTTTTGATATTGTTATTTTGGGATTGGTCGGCGTTATTGAATTTGTCCAGCCGGATTCGGTATACGACAGTTTTTCAATCTCATCAAACACATAAGCTTCAAGCCAGGTATATCCTTTGTATAAACCCTCTCTGATTATATCAGTTTCATCCGCGCCGCCCATATTGTTTGCTTCTTTCCATGGTTCGGAAATTTTAAATATTTTGCTTTCGCCGGACATATCAACGTATCCGCCGACCTCATATGCCTTATTGATTAAACGCCCGGTCTGATTTTTCATATCCTCAACCACACGTGCGTCTATGCTGTCTCGAACCGGCAAGACTGCCCCGGCGCTTTTTACAGATTTGTCATAAGCCGCCTCGGCGCTGACTTCATTCACTTTATACTCTCCCATGTCGAACGGTTCATTTTCCCTAACCGCGTTAGCCATGTTATGAATGAGCGCCTCGTCTGCCCAGTTGTCATTCAGGCCGTTATTGTTATTTTCTGATTCATAGCCGTAAACGTAGTTACCGTTTATATAATAGTGCGAACCTGTTCCTGAGACGTCAAATATCTTATACTTTGCCTTTGTGCTCGGACCAAACTTGTAGTATGAGTTCACCATATTGACTTTTGTATAAAAGTTTTCAGCAGTCGATTCGCCGCCGTAACTTGAATTGCCGCCCCAATTATATATTACGTTATTTTTTAGCTCAGTATAGCTTACATTGCTGGCAAGTCTTGGGTTTCTGCTGTCATGATGGGCTATAATATTATTATAGTAGCTTGTGTTGGTTCCTCCCCATATCGCTCCGTAACCGTGTGCGCCTTTATAATGGTTTGACAGACGCAGGCTTTCTGATATGAGACAGTTTGAAATTGTATAGTTACCGGTGTCAGCGCCGTCTGGATTAAGGCCGCCGTACAGGGACATAAGTTCATCAATCCCCCAGCTGACGCTGCAATGGTCTAAGACAATATCATTTATGTGCGCGCCGCCCAAACAGTCCCATTCACCTTCAACACTGTCTCCGGGGCGAACTCTCAAATATCTTACTATGACGTTATCTGCTGCCATCAGAACGTCGGTTCCGGCAATGGTTATTCCCTGCCCCGGCGCAGTCTGTCCCAGAATCGTTATATTTGAGTTGCCGATTTTCAAACGTTCGGTCAAGTTAATTGTTCCGCAGACATCAAAAACGACAATTCTGCCGGGACGCGATACGGCGTCACGCAGCGTTCCCGGGCCGTCGTTTGCAAGACTTGTAACGTGATAGACGCTTATGTTTTTATTTCCCCTGGCGCCGGTGGTCTTTTTTCCGCCGCCTTGAATTCCCGGAACCGCGTCAGGAGATACTGTATCATACTTTAGCCCGGCGCCGTAAAAGATAAGCCCATATTTTCCGGTGACATATATGTATACAGGGATTCCTTTTTTAACCTGCATAGGCTCAGTGGTTATCATTGTTTTGCCGTCAAGGGTGAACGAGCCTAACACTATACCGTCCTGCTTCACCTCAAAGCTTCTGAGACCTGATCCTTCCGCCGCCACGTTATACATATCAACAAACAGCATACTGTCGGTTTCAGGTATAATACTCACGGCGCAGTCGGGATTTTCAACATTTTTACATGGGCTTAGAACCGCCCGGTTGACGTAGGTTCTGCCCTCAAACTTTTTGATGCTGGGATTCACGGTAACGCTGCCGCCGCTTGCGTGAACATACAAATTATTAGGCAGAATAATATCTTCAGTGATTTTACCTTCTCCGACATCGCTGAAATCATAGAGGTCAGTTATCGTTGTTATATTTTCCGCGTTTACAGATACGGATATTAACAGTAAAATAACTAACACTGTAATCGGAAATATCTTTCTCATAATAAATCCTCCCAGTCAAGCAAAATTAATAATTTTATTATAACATAATTTTTGAAATTTGTATATAAGTAATAAAATTACAATTTTGCGACCTGTTATGACGTAAAAAAGTAATTTGCTAAAAGCATATTTACATAATCGTTTTATAATGTCTTCCTTGCTTATATAGATATATAATTAAAAATTGCAGGCGAAAATATAACGTGGATTGTCTGCACAATAGATTAGTAAAATCCATATTTAGGAATACTGAGATAGGAAAATAGTCTGCTATGATAATTATGCAATATTTTTTTAGTTTATAATATAACTGTCATATGCTCTAGGCAGTATTTTATTAAGCTAGGCATACCGGATATCAATTATTGTGATAGGTATTGAAAATAATACTATATTATGATATAATGCAAAAATTGTGATATAAAATTTTGTTTGGAGGAATAGAAATGGGATTATATAGCATTATCCTTGCGGCCGGTGAGGGAAAGAGAATGAAATCAAATATTGCGAAACCTCTTCAGCAGGCGGCAGGAAAAGCCCTTGTGGAATGGGTTTTGGATACTGCGGAAGAAACCGGAAGCGATGAAAATATCGTCGTTATCGGTCATAAGGCCGAAGATGTTAAAGCATATCTTGGGGACAGGGCGAAGTATGCCTATCAGTATGAACAGCTGGGAACAGGCCACGCTGTTATGCAGGGTATTGAAAGCATAAAGGACGTAGACGGCACTGTTATGGTTCTATATGGGGATTCGCCTCTGATAGAGGCTGAGACTTTAAAGAGGGTGCGTGAAGACCACAGCAAAAAGATGAGGGCCGCTACTGTAATTACTGCGATAGCCGACGAGCCGTACGGATATGGAAGAATAGTCAGAGAAAACGGTGAAATCGTCAGAATCGTTGAGCAGAAAGACGCTTCTGAGGATGAGCAGAAGATAACTGAGGTTAACTCGGGTATGTATTTCTTTGATATTCAAAAACTAAAAGAATCCTTGTCTAAAATTACTAATGATAATTCCCAGGGAGAATACTATATAACCGACGTAATTGAAATAATGCTGAGCGAGGGCGAAAAGGTCGGAGCGTATGTCACCGATCTTGAACAGACTATGGGAGTAAACGATAAACTCCAGCTGTCACAGGTCGGAAAGATTTTAAACCGCCGCAAAGTTGAAGCTTTAATGCTTGCCGGTGTTACAATTATCGACCCTGATAAAGTTCAGGTTACAACAAATGTTAAGGTAGGAAGAGATACCGTTTTGTATCCCGGAACAGTTCTTGAGGGAGACTCTGTAATCGGTGAAAACTGTGTTATCGGCTCCAACACATCTTTGAATAACTGCAAGGTTGGGAATAATACTAAGATATTGGAGACTGTGGGTATCGACAGTGAAATAGGCTCTGATACAAATGTCGGACCTTTTGCATATCTGAGACCCGGAACCAAAGTTGGTTCTGAAGTTAAGATAGGCGACTTTGTGGAGGTTAAGAATTCTACAATAGATGATGGAACCAAGGTGGCTCATCTGACTTATATTGGAGACGCCGACGTAGGCAAGAGAGTTAACTTCGGGTGCGGAACCGTTGTCGTAAATTATGACGGCGTGAATAAGCACCGTACAATTATTGAAGACGACTGCTTTATCGGCTGTAACACCAACCTGGTGTCTCCCGTTGTAGTAAGGCACGGCGCGTACACTGCGGCAGGGTCAACGATAACAGACGAGGTGCCGCCTGAATCTTTGGCTATAGCCCGTTCTAAGCAGGTTGTTAAGGAACAGTGGACGGCAAAAAGAAAAGACAGCAAGAAAAAATAATAAAATTTACTTGAGGTAAATATAATGTATATGATAGTGGGATTGGGAAATCCGGGCAGAAAATATATTAATACCAGACACAATATCGGTTTTGATGTTGTTGACGCGTTCTGTGCCAAGAACAATATAAAGTTTAAGTCAAGCAAGTTTAGGGCTGAGGTTGGAACGGGTATAGTATGCGGCGAAAAGGTGATTGCGGTTAAACCTACAACTTTTATGAATCTGAGCGGCGAGGCCGTTGCGCCTATTGCCGATTATTATGATATACCTGATGAAAATATTATTGTCATCTCAGATGACAAAACTATGAGTTTAGGAAAACTGAGAGTGAGACCAAGCGGCAGCGCCGGAGGGCATAATGGGCTGAAAAGTATTATACTCAATCTTAACTCAGACCAGTTCCCTAGGGTAAAACTGGGGATAGGGGGAAATGATATGGATGAGCATGAGGATATATGCAATTTTGTTTTGGGAAGGTTTTCTAAGGCGGAGACTGAAATCCTGACTGACACAGCGGTAAGAGCTGTGAAAGCGGTTGAGGAGATAATCAGGACAGATGCCAGGACGGCTATGCAAATGTATAACGGATAAGGATTGTATGTGATTGGCTATGAAAACAAACGGTTTTTATGAAGTTATGGAAGACCTTGCCGACTTTGAGGAGCTGGCAGGGGCTTTACAAAAAAATATTACGCCTATAAACGTAGCGGGTGTGTCGGACTCTGTGAGGGCACACCTGGCTTTTTGTGTGTCCGAAAAATTTCAGGCTCCGATTTTATTGGTTGCCGAAAACGAGGCTGCCGCAATGGAAATAGCCGACGACCTCAGATTTTTCTCAGGTGCGGAGGTTCTGTATTACGGAAACTCCGATATACTTTTTTACGATGTAGATGTAAAGAGCCATGAGATACAGAAGCAAAGACTTGAGGTGCTCGACTATTTGTTCAGAAACAAAGGCCGGCGAACCTATGTTGTGACCACGTATTCGGCTTTGCTCAGTGTGACTATACCGTTTAAGAAATATCAGGAAAACGTTATAACATTAAAAGTTGGGGATGACATTGAGTTAGAAACGCTGATCGGTAAGTTTGAAAGTTTAGGATATAAGCGTGAGGAATTGGTTGAGGGAGCCGGTCAGTTCAGCGTCCGCGGTGGAATACTTGATTATTTTCCGTATTACAGTCAGTATCCGCTGAGAATTGAATTTTTTGACACAGAGGTTGACTCGATAAGAACCTTTGACAAGGACAGCCAAAGAACGATTGACAGATGTGATGAGGCCAGGATAACTCCGGCAGGCGAGCTGGTGCCGGATGATAAAGAACGTGCTAAATTAGTAAAAAAGCTGAACAGCTTGCTTAGCGATACTGAGAAGCCTGTATCCGAAAAATCGGCTTCGGTGTTGAACAGGGATATTGAAAGACTTAAGCAGGGGATTAGATTCCCTTCAATAGAAAAGTATATTCCATATATATATCGTGAAAAGCCCACAATTTTGGATTATTTGGCAGATGATACAATTATTTTTTGGTGTGACGGCCGCAGAATAAGCGAGGCGTATGAAGGCGAGACGGTAAGGTTTGCGGAAGACATAACTGAGATGACTGAAAGGGGAATAATCCCCAAGGCGGATATGGAATACTTTTTGCCGCTGAAGAAGGCGGTAAAGCGGCTTACGGCGCATAGATTTGTCGGGGTCAGCGGTATTTCAAATTATTCAGCTGAATATAGGGCAAAGAGAACCTATGCTGTTGGCTCCAAGTCTTTGGCAGGTTTTCAGGGTAAGCTTGAATTTTTATATGAGTCTCTCAGATTTTATAAGTCCAGCCAATACCGTACGGTTGTGCTGGGCGGTTCTGAGATAAGGGCTAAGAATCTGCTGAACCAGCTGGAAAACGAGGGTTTTAACTGTGCGTACACAGACGTTCTGACAGAGCTTCCTCCGCCCGGAGGAATAGTTATAACCCACGGTTCTATCTCGCATGGATTTGAATTTCCTTCCACGCAGACAGTGGTGATTTCTGATAAAGAGATATTCGGGCATGAAAAGAAAAAAAGAAAGCGCTACGGCAAGGTTAAAGGCGAAAAGATTGACAACTTTACCGACCTGAATATGGGTGACTATGTTGTTCACCGAAATTATGGTATCGGTCAGTATATAGGCATTGAGCAGCTGAATGTTGACGGCGTCAGAAAAGATTATCTCAAAATAAGATTCAAGGGAGACGACTTTTTGTATGTGCCGACAGACCAGCTGGATATGGTCTACAAGCACATCGCCAAAGACGGAGCAAGAATAAAAATGAACAAGCTGGGCGGCGGAGAATGGAGCCGTACCAAACAGAGGGTAAAAGCTGCCGCTGCCGATATGGCTAAGGAACTTATAGACCTCTACGCCAAGCGTGCGAATACTCCGGGAATATCATTCCCAAAGGATGATGAGTGGCAGAGCGATTTTGAAGCAAAGTTCCCGTTTGAGGAAACTGACGACCAGCTCCGAAGCATACAAGAGATGAAAGAGGATATGGAAAAGCCGTATCCTATGGACAGACTGCTGTGCGGAGATGTTGGATACGGAAAGACCGAGGTTGCGCTCAGAGGTGCGTTTAAGGCGGTCATGGCAGGGTATCAGGTGGCGTATCTCGTGCCGACAACAATTTTGGCTACACAGCATTTTAACACGTTTAAGCAGAGAATGAAGGATTATCCGATAAACGTTGCAATGCTGTCTCGTTTTTGTACCGCGGCGGAAGAAAAGCGTATTGTAAAAGGTTTGGCAACGGGTGAAATAGACGTTGTTATAGGAACCCATAAACTGCTGGGAAAGCATATCAAATATAATAAGCTGGGACTTTTGGTGATTGACGAGGAACAGCGCTTTGGGGTTGCCCATAAGGAAAAAATAAAAGAGATAAGAAAAGAAGTGGATGTGCTGACGCTGTCCGCAACGCCGATACCGAGAACTCTTCATATGTCGCTGACCGGAATAAGGGATATGAGCATAATAAACGAACCTCCGGCGGAGCGGTTTCCGATATCGACTTATGTTCTTGAGTATGACGAGGACGTAATTCGGGAGGCTATAAATAAGGAATTAGGCCGCGGCGGTCAGGTGTATTATCTTTATAATAGAATAGACGGCATATTTAAAGTCGCCAACAGAATAGCGGAGCTGGTGCCGTCTGCAAGAATAGCCGTGGCTCACGGCAGAATGCACGAGAACGAGCTGGAGCAAATTATGATGGACGTGTCAGACGGAACTATTGACGTCCTGGTCTGCACAACGATAATTGAAACAGGGCTTGATATACCAAATGTAAACACAATAATTCTTGAAAACGCTGACCGCTTAGGCTTGGCGCAGCTGTATCAGCTGAGGGGCAGGGTCGGACGTTCAAACAGGCTGGCATACGCATATCTGACCTACAGGCGGAATAAGAGTTTAACTCCCGAGGCTGAAAAACGGCTGCTGGCGATAAAGGAGTTTACTGAGTTCGGGAGCGGTTTTAAGATAGCAATGAGAGATTTGGAAATAAGGGGCACCGGAAATCTTATAGGCGCCCAGCAGCACGGGCATATGGAAGCTGTGGGTTATGAGATGTACTGCAGGCTGCTTGAAGAGGCGACGGCTGAGATTAAGGGGATAGAGACGAAAAATGAGACCGAGACACAGATAGATTTACCTGTATCAGCATATATTTCAGATAAGTATATAAAGAATCACAGTCAAAGGATAGCAGCATACAAGCGGATAGCCGCGATAAAAAATCAGGATGAGCTGTATGACGCGTATGATGAAATAGAAGACAGATACGGAACTGTTCCGCCGGAGGTTGAAAACCTTATGGAGGTGGCCCTGATTAAGGCGTACGCTTCAAGTTATAATATAACCGAAGTTATAGGAAACTCAGAGAGGATAACGGTAAAATTTGACCCTGAAAATATACCCGATATGAAACCGTGTTTGGAACTGATAGACAAATATCCCGGAAAAATATCGATATTGACGCCCAATAATCCTAAATTGGCAATAAAACTTGTTCCTCTGTCCTCTGACAAAGGCGGGAAGAACTATTTGGCTCAGATAAAAGAAATGATGAGTTTTTTATCAGAACAAAGCAAGGCAAATTTGAATAAATTGTAAACATTTGAATAAGTTTTAACAACAATAGTGGAAAATTAACTTGCTTTGATGTATAATAGAAAAATATTTTGGGATTGTGTAGTTATGCAGGTCAATATTTTGGGACTGTGTAAGTATTCGGGCTGTCCCGGGTTTTATGAGATTTAAAATTATTTAAACATAACATAAAAGGAGAAAAAAAGATGGCTAATGACAAAAAGGACATTTTGAACGATGAAAAAGTTCAAAAGATGAAAGATGACGTAAGCTCTAAAATAGCTGACGCCGCGTCTGAAATCAAGGAAGAAATTTCTGAGGCTGATCAAAAGGCAAAAGAAGTTATAGGCGATAAACTTAATGACGCCGGAGAAGTGATTTCAGAAGCCGGAGATAAGCTTGAAGACTCTATTACAGAGATAAAAGCAGACGCGCTGGAAAGCGTTGATAACATTAAAGAAGTTATTGAAGAGAAGAAAAAAGGCGTCAATATTTCTGTCGGCGCTTTGGTTGGAATCATAGTTGGATGTGTTGCGGTTGCAGCGCTGATAGTATTTCTGATTATGAACTTTACGGCCGCACAGCCAAAGTATGGCAAGGCTGAGGGCAAGACAGTTGCAACGGTTAACGGTGAAAAAATCACAGATAAAGATTTAGGTTATTATATCTATGCTGAAGCTATGACTCAGTACTATGATATTGAAGGCGAAAGCGCAGACGGCGACCTCAGCAGTTTTGACTGGGATCAGGAAATCGACGGCAAAAAACTTTCTGATACTATAAAAGAAAATGCAATGAAAAATGCTGTTGCCGATATGGTTACAGGACAGCAAGGCGAAAAGCTGCTTACAGACGATAATGCTTGGACAGAGAAGAACGACCAGCAGATTCAGTCTACAGTAGACAGCTATGTTCAGCAGTTCGGCGAGGACGGATTCAGCCTGAGAGCAAGAAGCATGGGTATATCTTCTGCAAATGAATATGCTAGAATGTATACAACTGTTATGAAGGCGCAGAATGTTCAGGCGGCAATGGAAGAAGATATTTCAAAGTTTACTCCGGAAGGCGTTGACCTTCAGAATTATACACAGGATGACAGAGCGTCTGTTAAACACATTTTGATTGAGACAACTGACCCTGCAGCTGCAGATCCGGCCGCAACACCTGACCCAACAGCTGTTGACGACGCTACAGGATTAGCTACAGCTCAGAATGTTGCGCAGCAGGCTAAATCGGGCGGCGACTTTGACCAGTTAATGACTCAGTATAATACTGATACAAGCGAAACATCAGCCGGATATACCTTCAAAAAGGGCGAAATGGTTGAAGAATTTGAAACTGCAGCATTCGCTTTGAAGCTTAACGAGATTTCTGAACCGGTTAAGACCGATTATGGTTACCACGTAATCATGAGAATCCCTGGATTATATGAGATACAGGGTTACTGGGTTGAACAGGCTAAAGTAAGCGAAAACAAGGGGAACCTTGATAAGGTTTCAGTTAAGGCAATTTTGGATGATGTTCAGGCAGCAACAGAGGAACTTGAAAACGAGCAGGCTGCTGCAAGCGCCGCTTCAGGCGCCGGAACTTCTACATCAGGCGGAAACTCCGCAGCAGATGGAAACTCTGCAGCAGGCGGAGCTGCCGCTGGGGAATAATCCAAATATAAATTTTGGTTATATAAGATTGCACCGCTTAGGCAGTGCAATCTTTTTATATATTTGTAATAATAAAGGTTATTTTTTATAAACTTATATTATCTGAATTAAGATAACAAACAAATCATATAAGTTAAGGGGTAGGTTTATGCCTAAGTTATCTGAGCTTGAAATAAAAGAAATAAAAAATATTAAGTATTTGATAGTTTTGGGGTGCCGCTTGTTTGGCGTAACTCCAAGCCGATGCTTATATGAACGTCTCTCAGCCGCGCTGAAACTGGTTAAAGTAAACCGGGATATTATAATAGTCTGCAGCGGAGGGCAGGGAGATAACGAAGACACAACCGAAGCCCGGGCTATGAAAGATTTTTTTGTCAGTAACGGTGTAGAGGAAAGTAGAATTATCCTTGAACCGGATTCACACAGCACTTATGAAAACTTTGAATTTTCAAAAGAAAAAATATTAAAGACCGGAGGAAGTATAGAAAACAATTCCGCATTTGTAACCAACAGTTTCCATGTCTTTCGCTCTAAAAAAATAGCCGAGCTTATTGGATATAAAAATATTGTTGAAATTTCAGCATATACGCCGAAGGCTTCCAAAATAAGCAACTATTTAAGAGAGGGTTTATCTATTATAAATTACTATCTCAATCTGCGGCGGAAAATCAAAAAAATGCAAAAAAACAGTAGAGACTATGGTAATAATATAAAATATTAGTTTTTGATACTACAATTATGTTACATGACTAAAAAAAACTTGACGAATTATATGTTTATTATGTATAATAAACAC
>OLOA01003826.1_pt1 | contig 11921 bp, 11 predicted proteins | sample 1672201 | NCBI WGS metagenome assembly OLOA01 (sample SAMEA3136658, study PRJEB25190) | human gut metagenome
CCGGAAGCGACGGAAGAACCCACCGCCGAACCGGACGTGACGGAAGAACCCACCGCTGAGCCGGAAGCGACGGAAGAACCCACCGCCGAACCGGACGTGACGGAAGAACCCACCGCTGAGCCGGAAGCGACGGAAGAACCCACCGCCGAACCGGACGTGACGGAAGAACCCACCGTCGAGCCCGAAGCGACGCAAGAGCCCACCGCCGAACCCGAAGAGACGGAAGAACCCACCGCCGAGCCCGAAGCGACGGAAGAACCCGCCGCTGAAGGAAGAGTTCTTACCACCACCATCACGTCTATGCTGCCGGACGAATACACGCTTGATGTTGAACTGCATCTGGATGCGAACAATGTGGTGACGGAGTTGAAGCTGACGCTGGAAAATGAAATCGAAGGTCTGACGCAGGAAATGCTGGACGCCTTCGCGGAGCAGTTCGTCGGCAAGCAGCTGCCGGTTGTCCTGCACGCGGATGCGGATGAGACGACTGCGGAAGAGCAGATTGTCGAAGGCATGGAGAATCAGCTGGAGAACAGCCGCGGCATCGTTGAGATGCTGAACAAGCTGGCAGAGCAGTAATCCCCTGACACATCGCGCCGCCCCGCTGACTGAATATGGTTAAGCGGAGCGGCGCTTTTTTGCACTTGTGTTCCTTTTCAATCAATGGTATAATAGAAGTGGACGTGTATGTCCGAGCAGATATATCAACGATCGACGACCAATGGAGGCTGCACATGAAAAAATGGTTCTGTGCGCTGGGCATGATGCTGGCGCTGCTGATGTCCGTCGCGCTGGCGGACGGCGTGAAAGTCACCTTTGCCGAGAAAAACGGGCAAATCAACGGCGGCTATGATTATACGCTGAAGCTGAACGTGTCGCCCGCAAGCGACAAAGACCTGACGGTTTCCCTGACATGCGACGGCTTGGATGGCGCGTATTCCGTGGTCATCCCGGCAGGGCAGAAGAGCACCACGCTGACCGTTCCGACGCAGGTGGTGGAGGAGCGCGGCAAGGTCGTCTTTGAGCTGCAGAGCGGCGACGGCTACACCGGTGCAGGCAAGCACACGCTGACCATCCAGCGCCTGCCGAACGTGCAGTTCTATCTGGGCATTAACTTCGGCACGGTGGGCAAGAAGATGAGTGTCCGCATGACGGTGACGAATTCATCCACCATCGTCAAGGGCAACAACACCTTCCAGCTGCGCGATGACAAAGGTACAGTGCTGGCGGAAGCGAAGTGGTCGAATCCGAGCGGCGACATGAGCTTCTCTATCACCCCAACCGCTGATATGGAGGGCTACACCCGCCTGAGCGTGTGGCTGGGCGATCGCTGTGTGGCGGATGGCGGTTACCTGACCGTCGTTGCGAAGGGATAGCGCGCCGTCAAGAACGTGGAGACGGAGCGGAAACTTGTCGGCATCGGCATGGACTGCGGTTTCGGCGGTAAGAACACCGATCAGGTGCTGGAAGTGCTGGCGAAGCACAACACGAATATCACCTTCTTCATGACGGGCTATTTCGTCCGCACGTTCCCGGAGGAATCCAAGCGCGTGCTGGCAGCGGGCAATGAAATCGGCGACCACACGAACACGCATCCGCAGCTGACGAAGGAACGGCCATACAGCATGATGCGCCAAATCGTTTTTCCGGCGGAGACCATGGCGGAAACGCTGGGCGTCTCGCCGCGCCTGATGCGTCCGCCGTACGGGGACGTGAACAGCAACGTCATCAGCGTTTCGCGCGCGGAAGGCATGGAGTGCGTGCTGTGGAACATGAGCACGAAGGACTCCATCGGCAAATATACGGTGGAGGAGTGCATCAAGAACGGTACGACGCGCGCCAAGCTCGCGCCCGGCAATATTTTGCTCTGCCATCTCGACGCAAATCACAGCTGGGAAATTCTTGATGCTGTCCTGACCTACTACGAGGAGCAGGGCTACACCGTTCTGCCGATTTCCGCGCTGATTTACGCCACGGGCGGCTCGCTGCCCCCGATGCCCTCCACCCGCGAGGCACTGCTCTACACCGACGACTACTGGCCGAACTGGCTGGCAGAACGCGGCATTGAGATTGAGACGAAGGAATAAGCAAGCAGGCTGTCCGAGAAAAACGGGCAGCCTGTTTTGCAAAAGGTGGAATGCCGATGCACATCACTGACTGGAAAGAGAATTTTATCTCGAAGATGATTACGCGCGGGCGCGATTACTGGCGTACCGGGGCAGTGAAAGATCTGCACTGCACGCAGGAAAAAATCACTGCTGATGTAGAAGGCACGCGGCTGTATCGGGTTGAGATTACGCTGGCAGGCGATGCCGTGGCAACTCTGTCCTGCACCTGCCCCTTTGCGAAAGAGGGCGCAAACTGCAAGCACATGGCGGCGGTTCTCTTTGCGGCGACCCATCTGCCGGAAGCAGAATTGCCCGCGCCGGAGTGGGAGAAGAAGCTGAACAGCCTGTCCGCTGAAACGCTTCGGGATTTTCTTCGTCCGCTGCTGAAAAAGGACGAAGCACTCCGAAATCGGCTGATGCTGTGCAAGGGAAATGCACCTGTCCGTGCGGATGAACGCCGCCTCAATTGGCAGCGCACCCTGACGCAGACGCTTCACGCCGCCGAACGCTATTCCGAAAACGAGTATGACGAATACGCGGAATATGACGAAGAAGAATATGACGAAGAAGAGGAATCACCTGTTCAGGAACTGCTGGAGCTGATGGACGCGGAATTGGCTGATTTGCTGACACCGGAACATGCGATGCTGGCGTTTGAACTCGTTTGCGACACGGCAATGATGTTTGAATCCGCCGATGAAATTCTTGAACAGGAGGATATCGAAGACGCTTGCCGCGATGCATGGATGCGGATTCTTGCCATCGCAGCACCCGCCCAGCAGGCAGCAATGTACGAGTGGTTCGCCGCTGCATTCCAGACGTGGCAGCCGATGCCGTATTTCACCGCGCCGCTGGCGTTCTTATTTTCGTATCCGTGGGACGAAGCGATTCATCAGCGGAATCTTGCGCTGCTGGACGAGAAAATTGCCGAATGGAAGCCGAATGCGCAGGAACGCGGTGGAGGCGCGATGGTGAATCTGCTGAATCAGCGTGAAAAAACGATGCAGCAGCTGCACGCTTCGCAGGAGGACATCATCGGCTTCTGGCATTCGCATTGGGATGTGCCGTATGCGCATGACCGGACACTGAAAACGCTGATGGCGGCGGAAAAGTGGACGGAAGCCATCGATCAGGTCAAGGCGGATTTGCAGACCTTCGCCGGGGAATATATGCCATGCAAGCAGCGCCGCGAACAGCTGATTTTGCTCTATCAGCGCGCGAATCAGCCTGACCTTGCGCAGCAGGCGATTCGGCAGTACATTGAGCAGTACAATCAGTACAGCATGGAGCAGATTGATGCGCTTCGAGCGACGCTTCCCGCCGATGCGTGGCGCGACGAGGCGGAACGTTTGCTGAAACTGCCGACGACAAGCACTATCCGCCTGCCCCTGCTGGGATCCATTGAGCAGTGGGAGCAGCTGCTCCAGCGGATTCAGCAACACGGCAATTTTGAGGGACTGTGTACCTGTTTTGACCCGCTGATGGCATGGGATTCCGCCCGCACGCTGGCACTCTACCGCAACATGGTGAATCGCGCTATGCAAGGTGCTTCGTCGCGCGCCGCCTACTGCGAGATCATCCAACAGCTGGAACGCATGAAAGGCTCCGACGAGGGAAGAAAGATAATTGCTGACCTTGCTGAACAGTGGCGCAGGGACTACAAGCGCAAGTGCGCACTGCTGGACGAATTGCAGAAAGCAGGATACTGACAAAAAACAGGCTGTCCGGGCAAAACGCTCGAACAGCCTGTTTTTTTCTGATGCTTACTCCGCCGGGAACAGGAATCCCGCCGTCATTTCCAGATAGTTTTCGCCCGCGTAGTCCGGGAAAACCTCATGCATCTTCGCGATGAAATCCGCCGTGAACGCTGCCGGTTGCAAGCGTCACGGTGGTGCAGGTCGGGGTGCTCACTTCCGCCAGCGCAGCGGACAGCAGCAGCAAAATCATCATCAGCAGGGAAACCAGTTTCCTCATGGGTTCCTCCAAGGTGGGGCGTTCGGGGAAAGGGTTATCTTGTAAAGAATACACCATTTCTGATATGGGCGCAAGTACGCACTTTTTTATTAGCGAGGCACTTTTTGGTGACTGGGGGGGAAGGATTCGCTGCGAGGGCAAAAGAAAAGCACCGATTCTATCGAATCGATGCTAATCTGGCGGAGAGTTAGGGATTTGAACCCTAGGTGGGGTATAAGCCCACACACGATTTCCAGTCGTGCGCCTTAGACCACTCAGCCAACTCTCCATATGAAGCTCACATTGCGGCGGGTCATCCGCAACATTGATTATTATAGCGCGAATCGGGGCGTTTGTCAAGGGAATTTTCGTGATTTTTGCAAAAAATCCGCGCGAGTGAGGGCAAACGCAGAAAAAGGGCTGTGAGCGGAGAAAAGTGTCCGCGCAGCAGTCCTTTTGCGGTTAAATCAGGAACATCCAGCCAAGCATTGACACCATCGCGGCAATATGCAGCGTGCCGACGATTTGCAGGGGGAACATGACGAGGAAAATCGGGAGAATCGTGAACACGAGCGCCCAGATCGGGAAGCCAATCGCGCCGGTGATGATAGCAGCCATCAGCGTGATGTAGAACGTAATCATTCCCAAAGAACACAGGCGCAGGGATGCGCCGCTGCCCATCAGGTCAAGCATCATACCCTTGGCACGCTCGTCCAGCCCGTATTTGAGGAACATGTACTCCGCCAGCCCGCACTTCAAGTGATACGCGGAGCTGACGATGCACGCGAACGTCGTGCCGGCGAACAGAATTGCGCCGTACACCGGGGCTTTCTGGTACGCATACGCCGCCAGTGCCGCGTATCCGCAGAACTCCAGCACGACGGCAAACACGCCCAGCACGCCTGAACGCATCGCCACACTTGGCGAAACGCCCTCCATCAGCTTCACGGCGTAGTCGCCTTCCTTCAGCTTGCTGTAGTTGACGAGTTTCAGCGTGCCGTTGGGGAAGATACTCAGGATGCGGTCGCAGTGAATGTTAATTGCAACTAACCACTTCGGTTTGGAGCATAACACACGCAGCAATCCCTGTCAAGGGCGGACAAATGGTTTCGGAAGATTTTCGTTACAGCCAGCCGACCGCGTGCGCCGCCGCGCCGCCGACGCCGCAGAGCAGCATCACCAGAATTGGGTTCCATTTCTTCCAGCGCAGGACGAGGAACGCCGCGACCATCAGCACAATGCCGACGATGGACACGCCGCCGCCCGATTTCACCGCCGCGACCTGCACGATGCTCAGCGCCGCCGACGCAATCAGCGCGACGACCACGGGACGCAGCGCGCCCAGCACGTTCTGCATCGTCTGCCCGGAACGAAATCGCCCATACAAATAGGAAAGAAGCGTGACGAGAATCAGCGACGGCGTGATGCACCCGAACGTCGCGACGAGCGCCCCCGGTAGTCCGGCGCAGCGCATCCCGACGAATGTCGCGGAGTTGACCGCAATCGGGCCGGGGGTCATCTCGGCAATCGTCATTAGGTTCGTAAATTCTGCCATCGTCAGCCAGCCGTGCGACTCCACCACCAGCGACTGAATCAGCGGCATGGCAGCATATCCGCCGCCGACACTGAACAAACCGATTTGGAAGAAGACGAGGAACAGCACCATCATGCGGATACGCCCCCCTTTCGCGCCAGCAGCGCCCGGATAACGCCAATCGCCGCCGCGACGAGGATGACCACGATGACGTTGACGTGAAAGACAGCGGACGCCGCGAACGCGCCTGCCATCAGCAGCAGATTCAGCCAATCCTTCGACTGCACGACCTTGCCGCCAAGATTTGCCGTCACGTCGCAGATGACCGCCGCCACGCCCGACTGCATCCCCGTCAGCACCGCGCGTACCCATTCGTTCTCGGCGAACGCAGCGTACATCATAGAGATGATGCTGATGATGACAATCGGCGGCAGAATTGTCGCCAGCACCGCGACAATCAGCCCCGGAATCCCGGCGATGCGCCGCCCAACGAGGATGGCGCCGTTGACGGCAATCGCGCCCGGTGCGGTCTGCGCCAGGGCGGTCATGTCCAGCATTTCCTCTTCGGTCAGGTAATGCAGCTCATCAACGAATTTCTTCTTCATCAGCGATACGATGACGAATCCGCCGCCGAAAGTGAAGGTGCTGATGAGGAGCATGGAAGAAAAGAGCGTCCAAAGACGGTGCGCTTTGGATTCCTGCGGCATCAGGGTGGTCAGCTCCTTTTTGAAATTGAGTTTATTCAATAAAATATAATTTGTCTGCGGACGCGACAAGGGGGCAATAGAAACAGACGAAGTCTGCGATCGCCCCCTTGACCCCTTCGCAGCGCACGCCCATGTTACAGGTTTATTGTGTTGGTTGGGAAAACGATAGGTAAACGAACCATAAAACTTCCGATAGAATCCAAGAAGCATGGGTGTGCAGCCCGAAGGGGTGGAGGGGGCGAGCGGAAAGCCCCCTCCTCGCCTCCGCAGAGGCGAAACCCTCTGCAACATCAAAGGCAATACCGCACAATTCGTCGGCAGCGATGGCGATGCCTTTTCTGCCATCTGCTTCTTGCAGAAATCTCGATTTACCTCCAGTAAACCTTCGATTTCTGCAATCGCATCTGACAAAAAATGCATTCGCCATCGCACCAATTCATTTGTGCGGTATTGCCCAAAACTCAAGTTTGGAGAAGAAAATCAATCAGAATATCACTCCACAAACGTGAGTGTGTTGACATTGAAGACCCCCTTGGTGGTGAGCCGCAGTGCCGGAATCACCGGCAGACTCGCGAACGAAAGCGTCATGAACGGGTCAATGCCGCGATTCACGCCCTGCGCCCACGCGGCCGCCTTGCAGTGCTCTAACTTCTCGTTCACTTCCGGCAGCGGACGGTCAGTAAACAGCCCCGCCAACTCCAGCGGCAGACGAGCCTGCACCTGCCCGTTCTCCACGACGATGATGCCGCCGTGCATCTTTTTCAGCTCGTTGACCGCAAAGGCAATGTCCTCCGGCGATACGCCGCAGGCAATGATGTTGTGGCTGTCGTGGGCAATCGACGTCGCAACCGCGCCGCGTTGAATCCCGTAGCCGCGGACATAGCAGCTGGCGACATGCCCCGTGTCGTGGTGCCGCTCGCAGACGGTCATCTGGCAGATGCCGTTATCGACGCCTTCCGCGTGCCCCAAGTCTTCGGTCACAATCTGCCCGTCGATGAGGCCAATCAGCGGCGCACGCCCAATCCGCAGCTGCTCCGGCGTTACATCCGGCAGGTGGAACGTATCCAGCACGCCCGCGAGGATGTCCGGGTCAATGTCCGGCGCGGCGATCTCCACCTCGTGCCCGTCGTAAACCAGCTTGCCGCGCTTGAACACCATTTCCACATTCACATCATGCAGGTTGTCCAGCACGACGAAATCCGCCAAGTACCCCGGCGCAATCGCGCCTTTGTTGTTCAGCAGGAAGTAGCGCGCGGCGTAGTGGCTGGCGACCTTGATGGTCAGAATCGGGTCGGCACCGAGGGCAATCGCTTTGCGGACGATGTAGTCAATGTGCCCCTTGTGCAGCAGGTCGTATGGGTGCTTGTCGTCGGTGCAGAACATGCAGCGGTGCGCATACTGCTCCGTCAGCAGAGGCATGAGGGCTTCGAGATTCTGCGCCGCCGTGCCGTCGCGAATCATGATGAACTGCCCCTTGCGCAGTTTTTCCAATGCGTTGTCAATGGTGTCGCACTCGTGGTCGGAATAGACGCCGGCGGACATGTACGCGTTGAGCGCCTTGCCGGACAGCCCCGGCGCGTGGCCGTCAATCTTCTTGTGATGCGCCTGTGAAACGACGATTTTCTCCATCGTCGCGCGGTCGCCCATCATCACACCCGGATAGTTCATCATTTCCGCCAGCCCCAGCACGCGGGGATGGTCGAAATAGGCGTTGATGTCGCGCCATGTCAGCGTCGCGCCGTTTTCCTCAAACGCCATCGCCGGCACGCATGACGGGAGCATAAAATGCACATCCAGCGGCAGATTTTCTGTCGCCGCCATCATGTAGTCGATGCCGCCCATACCGCAGACGTTGGCGATTTCGTGCGGGTCGGTGATGACGGTGGTTGTGCCGTGGGGGAGCACCGCGCGCGCGAACGAGGTCGGGCTGACGAGACTGCTCTCCAGGTGAATATGCGCGTCAATGAAGCCGGGAGCGACGATTTTGCCGCTGACATCGACTTCCATCAAGCCGTCGTAATGGTCAGCCATGCCGACGACCAGCCCGTTGGCAACGGCAATATCGCCATGCTCAACCGTGCCGGAAAATACGTTGACATAATCGGCGTTTTTGAGGACAACATCCGCCTTCTCCTCGCCCAGCGCGACGCGGACGAGCCGCTGTTTCCGGCGAACCTTGAGCGCAATGCGTTCTGCGCGGGTTTTGACTTCGGACATCGTGGAACACGCTCCTTCCGTGATTCTGTTTGTCCTATTATAGCGGTTTGAAGGGGTGTTGTAAAGGGGAAAAGGAGAAGAAAGCGACAGTGCACTTGACCCCGTTTCCTCTTTCCGCTATAATAGAAGCGAAGAAACGGAGGTCTTTTTGCATGGATGCACAGCGGCTTCTTTCCGCCTGCGAAGGGGCGGGCATTGACTTTTTTACCGGCGTGCCGGATTCGCAGCTAAAAGGACTTTGCGATTCCCTCTACGCCCTCTACGGCGTTCATTCGCCCCGGCACATTGTCGCGGCGAACGAGGGCAACGCGATTGGACTCGCCGCCGGGCATTTCCTCGCGACGGGGCGTCCCGCGCTGTGCTATATGCAGAATTCCGGGCTGGGCAATGCCGTCAATCCGCTTGCGTCGCTGATGGACGCGCAGGTGTATCAGCTGCCGTGCCTGCTCGTCGTCGGCTGGCGCGGCGAACCCGGTGTGCACGATGAACCGCAGCACGTCAAGCAGGGGCAAATCACCCTGTCGCAGCTGGAGATTCTCGGCGTCCCCTACCGCATCCTCAGCAAGGATACGACGGAAGAGCAGTTTGCGGCGGATTTTGCCTTCCTGCGCGAACAATTGAATCAGCGGCAGTGCGCGGCGCTCGTCGTGCGCAAAGGCGCGCTGACCTGCTCACTCAAGCCCGCGTACGGCAACGAAAACACCCTCACCCGCGAGCGGGCGGCGGAAATCATGCTGAACGCGATGGATGCGGGCGATGTGGTTGTGTCCACGACAGGGAAACTCAGCCGCGAAATCTTCGAACTCCGCGAGAAGCGCAGCGAAGGTCACGAGCGTGACTTCCTGACCGTCGGGGCGATGGGACATGCAAGTATGATTGCGCTGGAAATCGCGCTGGAGAAGCCGAAACGCCGCGTCTGGTGCTTGGACGGCGACGGCGCGGCGCTGATGCACCTTGGCGCACTGCCGGTGATTGCCCAGCGCAAGCCGGCGAACCTCATCCACGTCGTCATCAACAATGCCGCGCATGAGACGGTCGGCGGGATGCCCGTGTGCGAAGGGGGACTGTGCGCAGCGAAGGTCGCATCAGCGGTCGGATACCCACGGGTGCTGAACGCGCGGGACGAATCGACGCTGGAAGCTGCCCTGCAGGAAGCGAAAGGCGCGAATCAGCTGACGATGCTGGAGGTTGCCTGTGCGGTGGGGGCGCGCGCGGATTTAGGCCGCCCGACGACGACGCCCATCCAGAACCGTGATGCGCTGATGGCATTTTTGCGGGAGGAAAAGGCATGATTGCATTGCTGCTCAATTCGGGGCTGGGGTCGCGCATGGGCGACGAAACGCGGGAGCATCCCAAGTGCATGTGCAGCCTGACCGAACAGGAAACCATCATCTCGTGGCAGGTGAAACTGCTGCGGCGCATTGGCGTGACGGAAGCGGTGGTGACGACGGGGCATCTGGCGGATACGCTGATAGCGTATCTGGAATCGCTGGACAGCGGCATCCGCTTCCACTTCGTCCATAATCCGAAGTATCGGGAGACGAACTATATTTACAGCATGTATCTGGCGCGGAATTTGCTGCGCGGGCAGGACGTCATCAGCCTGCACGGCGATTTGGTGCTGCATCCGACGGTGATGGATGCGCTGGCGGCGTCGGGCAGAAGCGTGATGGCGGTGGATTCCACGCTGCCCCTGCCGGACAAGGACTTCAAGGCGCTGATTCAGGATGGGCGTATCCGGCGCGTAGGTGTGGACTGCTTTGACGCGGGCAGCGTGGAATGTCAGGCGGCGTACCACTGGCAACCGGCGGATTTTTCCAGCTGGATGGACGAAATCGAGCGCTTTGTGGAGCGTGGGGACGTGAAGTGCTACGCCGAGAACGCGTTCAACGCCGTGTCAGGGGAGATTCCGCTGTACCCGCTGGAGTGCGGCGGAAGGCTCTGCGCTGAAATCGACAATCAGGCGGATCGGGAAGTTGTCTTGACTCGATTCCGTCAGGAGGTACTTTGAATGAAGCAGGTGTACATTTGCTTTTCAACGGATATTCTGCACAACGGGCATATCCGCATTTTGCAGCGCGCGGCGGAGCTGGGCGAAGTGACCGTTGGCTTGCTGACGGACGAGGTCGTCGCCAGCTACAAGCATTATCCGCTAATTCCGCTGGAGGAGCGCATCGCGATGTTTGAAGGGCTGAAGTACGTCAGCCGCGTCGTCGTGCAGGAAAGTCTGGATTATACGGACATCCTCAACCGCCTGCGCCCCGACATTGTGGTGCATGGGGATGACTGGCTCGTCGGCTATCAGGCGAATATCCGTCAAAAAGTCATTGAGACGCTCAAAGGCTGGGGCGGCGAACTCGTCGAATTCCCCTACACGCACACCGCGACCGAGGAGACGCTTTCGACCCTTGATCAGCTGCTCTCCCTGCCGGAGACGCGCCGGAGCCGCCTCCGCCGCCTGCTGCATTACAAGCCGTGCCTGTCCGTGATGGAGGCGCACGACGGCCTGACCGGGCTGATTGTCGAAAAGACGACCGTCGAAACGCCCAAGGGCCGCCGCCAGTTCGACGCAATTTGGGTCAGCAGCTTGTGCGACTCCACCGCGAAGGGAAAACCGGATATTGAACTGGTGGACATGACCAGCCGCCTGAACACACTGGAAGAAATCATGGAAGTGACGACGAAGCCGATTATTTTGGACGGCGACACCGGCGGGCTGGTCGAGCACTTTGTCTACAACGTGCAGACGCTGGAACGCACGGGCATCAGCGCCGTCATCATCGAGGACAAGCAGGGGCTGAAGAAGAACAGCCTGTTTGGCACGGGTGCGGGACAGAAGCAGGCGAGCATCCCCGACTTCTGCGAAAAAATCACCGCGGGCAAAAACGCGCAGAAAACGAAGGACTTCATGATTATCGCGCGCTGCGAGAGCCTGATTCTGGAACAGGGCCTCGATGATGCGCTGACCCGCTGCCACGCCTACGTCAAAGCGGGCGCGGACGGGATCATGATTCACTCCAAGGCGAAAACGCCGGACGAGGTGTTCGCCTTCTGCGACGCCTTCCGCAAGGACGACCCGAAAACGCCGCTTGTCGTCGTTCCCACAACCTATAATCTGACGACGGAGGATGAACTCGCGGCGCACGGCGTGAACATTGTCATCCACGCAAACCATCTGATTCGCAGCGCCTTCCCCGCGATGCAGAAGACCGCACAGGTGATTCTGGAGCACGGCCGCAGCCACGAAGCCGACCCGTACTGCATGTCGATTAAGGAGATTCTGACGCTGCTGCCGAATCGGTGAGGATGCAGGGAAGCAATGCCAGTACACTAACTAAAAAACTTACGCAATAAACCAAGCAGCATGGGAGTGTCCGCGCCGAAGGGGTCAAGGGGGCGATC
>OLOA01003835.1_pt1 | contig 11900 bp, 17 predicted proteins | sample 1672201 | NCBI WGS metagenome assembly OLOA01 (sample SAMEA3136658, study PRJEB25190) | human gut metagenome
TTTTATCACAAAAGAATTTAATTATTTTTTTAAAACAAAGTTTAATGGCTAGAGACGCTCCAGGAATGGCTGATATTGATTCTAGTTTTCTATTATTTTGTAAAGAAATTAAAAGAAATCATAAAGTGGTTTTATCTGGTGAATGTGCGGATGAAATTTTTGGAGGTTATCCTTGGTTTTATAAAAAAGAACTTTATAGTCTAGATTCATTTCCATGGATTAGAGATATTGATCAAAGATTAGAACTTCTTAATGAAAATATAAAAAAATTGAACATTAAAGAATATGTTCAAAGTAAATATTATCAATCACTTAATGAAATAGACTACCTCGATCAAAGCTTTTATGATACCAATAAAAGAAAGATGATTTATTTAAACATTGAATGGTTTATGCAAACACTCTTAACACGGAGTGATAGCCAATCTATGTATAACGCTGTAGAGCTTCGTGTACCCTTCGCTTCAAAAGAAATCGTTGAATATATGTACAATGTCCCTTGGACCTATATGTTTAAAGATCAACAAGAAAAAGCTGTTTTACGTGATGCTTTCAAAGACTTCCTTCCTCAAGAAATCTATAATCGTAAGAAAAATCCTTACCCTAAAACTCATTCTCCATTTTTCCTTACTTACATTAAAAATCTTCTCTTAGAAACACTTAACGATAAAAATAACATTCTTTATCAACTTTTTGATATTAAAAAACTTGATAAGTGCCCAACATGTAAACTATCTGCTGTTGGGTCTGTTCCTATATAAAATGTTAAACCACCTTGGTTTAATTTTTCTTCTAATTCTGGGCTTGATATATCTTTTATTAGTCCTCTCCATTTTAAATCTTCTACTAATGTCATCTTATTTCTCCTTTATATTTTTGCTTTTCTATTGTGAAATTATATCACTTTATTAGATAAAATGTCAATATAAATCATAATAAAGCCAAGAGGAGTAAGATATTACTTCTTTCTCCTCTCAGCTTTATTGTATTTACCAATTATACAATTATAGAATTAGTTGGGCTGTTCCTCATACTCCAGAATATAAATATACTGAAGTTTTTCATTACGCAGTGGCAAATTGTATTTTACAATGCCACGATTGTCATAAATTGCTGTGATAATACTTTCAACTCCTGCGCATTTTTCAGCATTAAACAAGTCGAAAGGATAAATTGTATATGCAACCTTGTCCAGCAACATAGAGCCATGCGTAATCATCATGCAAATTCCATCATCGGCAGTATAGCCTTCAGTATAGTATTTGCAAAGACCTTTTTTGGAGATTTGGTGCATAACTTCAGATTTGAAAACAAATGCGACTTTACCACCAAATTGTTCAACCAATTCCGAAACTTTTTCTTTGAATGTGTTACAATTCACTGTCAAATTCCGGAATTCAACATTTTCTTTTAATTGCATTTTCATGGATATACCTCCTTACATTTCACTGTAATGTAATGCGATTAAACCAATACTTTTGTACCAGTCACGTAAATTATAACACCTTTTTTTCAAAAAATCTATACTTTTATAGAACTATTAATAATTTTTTATTACAAAAAAGGCTAAAAGTATGAAATTTTTCAATACTTTTAACCTTTTTGCGATTAGATATTAGGATTCACATAAGCCGTTCCTTTAGATTCTTCAGGAAATTCAGGGAACTGATACAGGATTTCATTAAAGTCTTTGTTACTCTTTACCTGATACAAAATTCCCCAATTTTCTTCCATTTCATTCCAAGAAATAACCAAATTGTGCGTAGAACAAAAATGATGTCTTCCATCAGTGTTTCTGTTCAATTTGTTTTTGTGCAAGAATTTCTTAAGGTCATTGAGGTTAAACACAACAACCCATTTTTCTCTTGCATTCAAATTGCACCAATTGGAGATTTGGCGTTCCAATTCGTCAACCTCCAGGTCAAACCAATTAGGAATCCAGCTACTAGCATTCATGGCCATAGTTTTTCTCCTTTTGTTTCAAAGTGTTAATTCAATCATTCCAGTGAAACTTCTTACTGATTTCGGATTATTATACACATCCTTTCCATCCATTACAACTCTAAAAATAACATAATAATCCTTTTCAGGAAAATCAGTATAATAAAGTTGCATATGAATATTTCCATAAGTTCCACAAGCACAATTTATAGTACCGTGAAAACTCATATCTTCAATAATTTCTTGGGGCAATAAAGTACAAATCTCTAACTTACTTTCAGTTACAAATCCATCTAATTCATTTTTATTAATAATGATTTGATGATTGTTGCCTGCAATAAGAGAAGCCATTTTGAGAACACTCTTCAAATTGCCTTCTGCTTTAGATTGTTCCTTACCGTCATTTGTTATTGCACTAATCCTAGCCATCCTTGTGTTCCTCCTTGATGTCTATTTGAAAATGAATAAAACGAACCCAATAAAAAAATGCAACACGTGCTTTAGCACATATCGCATTTTATTATAACACATATTATTAATTTTGTCCATTATTTTTTATTAAATTATAAATATTTTCAATTTGTCTTACTTGCTTTAGTATATTTTCTAAAGGAATTATACTTTTTAAATTGTTCTGTATTTTTTTCCATTCTTTTGTCATTCCTTCAAAATCTTTGCTTTTTAAATACTCATTAAAGTTATCCACATATTTTCCTATATTGTGTATACTTCTCTCTTGAAAATTCATTTCATTTTTTATATTACTTGTAACATTATTCAAAATTATATCTTTCCCACCTGTTATTACAGATTTTATTTGACTATTTATTATTCCTTTTTGATATATTTTATTTGATGCTTTATCAATTAAATCTGAAAAAGTATCAATTACTCCTCCACTTCCAATTGCTGTTTGAACTTGTGAAATATTCTCAAATTTTCCGGTAAATATTCCGGAAATACTTTTTCCAATATCAACTACACATTCTGTTGCTGTATGTAAACCATCTTTTATTCCATTTTCTATTAAAGCATCTTTTATTTCTATAACCTGATTCTCTATTACATCTGGTAACATTGCCCTTAACCCGAAAATCTAATGCTTTATTTATTATTTTTCCAAAAGTAGTATCAAAAAAATTTTTTTGTTCTTTTTCTAATTCATTATTTATATTATTTTCTAATTTATTTTCTAACTCCATTTTTATTTTTCCTTTCTTATTTTTTCTACTATTGGACTTAAAACCCAAAAAGTACCATATAGTCCCTCAGAATTAAGCCACTCTGTCTGCACATCGTAATCATAAAAATTTTTATCAAGAAAATCATTTACTTTTTGAATTTCTGCTAGATCTTCTTTAGAATTGCTTGTACTATATCTTTCAATATTAATATTATTTTCAACAATATTAATTATCTGATCAGCTCCTCTATATTCTTTTTTATTTGTATATAAAAAATATGGCAATTTAGGTGGTTTTAAGTATCTTAATTCTTTAATATTAAAAGATGTTCCATCTTTAAACCACTGTTCAATGTTCATTTTCTATTATCTCCTTTACACCCTTTACAAATTTTGTTTCCGCTTCTATCACATTTTTACTTAAATAATTATTTCCATCTACTCTTCCTATTTCTTTTGGTGTTTTATTTCCTTTTCCAGAGCCAACTACCAATCTATGCCCATTTGCAAGTAAATGAGTTAATCTGTATTCTGGATCTTTAACATACCATGTATAAACTGCACTTGTAGATGTTTCTTTTGTTTTTTTATAAGTAATGTGTCTTTTATATTCTCCTGTCTTCTTTGGAGCGTCTTTTTTTGTGTTTTTTGTCAGATCTGCTGCGGTATCTTTTGCTAAAACTTTTACTTTATCAGTTACTTTTGAAGCAAAGCTATTTAAAATTTCCTGCATTTTAGGCGATAATTGTGTAACACTAATATTATTATTGATTCCCATTCTTTCCTCCTAAACAGTTATACAATCGGCAACAAAAGTAATTTTTAGCCTTTTTTCTTGTTTATCATCGACATTAATTATTTTAAATATATTGTTTTTATAAATAATTCTATATTGATTATTGTTAAAAATGGTATTTTCTAATTGACTTAAATATCTAACTTTAAAGTTATATGTGTTTTCTGTAATATTAGTTTTTGCATTAAAATATTCACGCCCACTAGATTTATTTACTTCTGCATAACACTTGTAATAATCTTTCCACTCTTCTGTTTCTAAATCTAATTTTTGAATTTTAATCGGTTTATTCATTGCCATTTTTCTTCATCTCCATTTTTAGCTGCCATTCTAAATCATTTAAAATTTTTCTTGTAGTATTTGCAATATTTTTTGAATCCAAATCTCTATAATCGTATAAATCAGAAATGACTAAAAGGGCTATTTGTTTAGCCCTTTCATCTTCTTTAGGATAATTATTGCCTATGGCACCTTTTAAGTATGTATCCGAAAATTTAATTAATCTATTTATATTTCTTTTAACAACTTCGTCTTTCTCAACTTCTTCTACTAAATATCCCATATCATCGCAGACATCTTGCAATGTTACTGGATATTCTATTTTGTTTGTTTCATTTTCAGCCATAAGCTTTCCTCCATTATATTATTTTAAGCAGTTTCTTCGGCTTCTGCTGTTACTGCTGTTACATCTATGTAACAATTTTCAAATGCTTTTTTGTCTCTAACCTCTACATCTTCTCTTTCAATTCCTCTAAATATTGTGCAATCATCTTCAAAAGCATTTATTTGTTCCTCATCTGTTCCTACAACAGCAGTATTAGAAGTCATAATGTTAATTTTCTTTCTATCAAATAAAACAATACCTTCTTTTAAATCTCCAATTATCATTGGTAATTTATTTGTTTCAGATGGCATATCATCATTTGGTAATACTACAAGTGGAACAACTGTTGCACCAGCTCTAATTTGCATTTTATTTGAATCAGTTGGATCAGGATTTAAAAGTGGTCTACCATTTTTATCTTCTAAATTATCTAAATAATCTAATCCATCATCATTTGTTAAAACTATTGATGTAGGTTTGAAAGCTTGTCCTAAATCTACATTTAAAACATGTTTTATTCCTTTTATACCTGCGTCAATTTTTTTGGCTTCTTTTGTTTTTATAGCGTCTAAAATCAAGTTGTTTCTTGTAACTCTTGATTCATCAGCTAACCAACCCAAAACAGTATTTACTAGATTTTCGTCGCTATCTTCTAGTAATTCATTTGTAATTGGTAAATATCCTGCATATTTTTCTATTGTATATTTTATTCTTGAGAATGAAGGACCATCATTTTTACCTATAGCAGATTTTTCTCCAACTTTTTTAAATCCTTTCTTTTGTTTTCTTGTTTTAAAAGTTCTTTCTCCAGACATTGCAGAAACACTTTCTACAGTAACATAATCCTCTAGTGATGATTTAGCTTCCCTTAATTCTTGGATTTTTGTTACTATATCATTAGGAACTGTGTATCCCCCTTCTGTTCCTGTTCCTTCATTCAATGTTTTTGCAACATTTCTGATAGCTTCAGCAACAGCTTTTATATTATCTTTTTGTTCTTTTGTTGCCTTTTCTTTTTTTGCTTCTTCTTCAGATGGTGTATTTTCCTCTTTTTCTTTTTCATACAATCTTTTCTCTAAATCGTATTCTTTTTGTAATTCGTCAGCCTCATCCATTAAAGCTGCTGCTTTTTCTAAATCTTTATTTTCTCCATCCATGCAATCTCTTGCATTCATTCTCTTTTGTGCTATTTTTGCTAATAATTCTCTCATTTTTTTATTCATAATTAAATACCTTCCTTTTCTTTTTGTGTAAATAAAAAAGAATCAAGCATTTTCATTCTTAATTCTAATTCTTTACTTTGTTTTTTTTCTTTTTCAATTTTATTTTCTGTTGTTTCTTCTGGTTCTAAATTCTTTTCTTTATCTTCGCAGTAATTCTTTGTTGTTCCTGCTCTTGGTTGTGCTGGAACAGCAACAAATGACACTTCGTATGCTTCTTTTGCACCATCTAATGTAAAATAACATATTTTTTTACCATTCGGTGTATCATACTCTTTGCCCCACCAATGCGAACAATATTCTTTTGTATTATCAACACCACATATTGAACAATACGCATGTTTAGGTTTGCAACCAGTAGAAACTTCTTTTTTTATTCCCGCTTTTATTTCTTGAATCAAATCAGCATTACTAGATGTTTTAACCATATAACATTTTGCAATAAGTTTTGTAAATATTTCTCCAGCACCAGTAAATTTTGTAGAATTTTCTTGTACTAATTCTGTATCATAGATTCTTGCAATTTGATTATCTGCTGTTCTATGATGGTCTTTTATCATAGTCTTACCAATATAAAGTTTTTTCAAGTCTTTCAACGCATTAAGATTAAAAGGCTCATAATTTCTATCGTCTAATTCATTATCGCCCATAATAATTTTAAAAGTAAAAACTTCCTCAGCTTTTAATGGACTCAATGTATGCTTGTTTATCAATTTTAGTTCATCTTCTGTAACTTCTTGATTTTCAACACTTGCAGATTTTTGAATTAAACCTTTTACTACGCCTTCTCCAATGCCTCTTTTATCGTTTTCTGGATCCATTTGTATAATTTTCCCTCCTCTCCATTAAAATTATTAATATATTGAGCACCTGTATATTCTACAGGAATGCTAGCACCATTACCTAACAATCTATCGCCACCTTCTTTTGCTTCTAAATCTAAAAATGCTCTAGCTTCGTTAGGTGTATAAATAAAGTTTGAAACTCCTTTGCTTAATGTTTCTATTTGTGTACTTTGATCTGCTCTTAATATAACAGCAACATTAAATTTAAAGTGCATTCCTTCCTTTTCCTCTTCTTCAGTTAAAAGTTTATAACTGATTTCCTCTTCATATTGTTTTATAATGTATAACATTGTATCTATATAAAAACTTAATTGTTGTGCTTCTGCACTTGAATAACTTGATTTTTCATAATCTCCAATTTGATATGGTTTTATTCCAAATGCACTTGCTATTTGTAATGCAGAATATTTTTTTACATCTATAAATTGATTATCTGCTAATTTAATATTTAAAGGCGTCAATGTAGCACCTAATGGCATTGGTATAATGTTTTTTATTTCTTCATCACTATATTTGCCTGTAGCAAATTTTTCAATTCCTTTTACAAACTCTTTAGCACTTTCATCATTTAAAGATGAAGTATATTGAACAACTGCTTTAGCAGTAAATCCATTATCGTACATTTGATTTACTAATTCTTGTGCTTTATTGTTCCCTGTAATTGTACTTCTTAACTTTTCTCTTACAGACATTCCACTTATTCCATCAAAAGAACTTGATGTTTTAAAATGTAATATTTCTTCTGAACCAAAGGTAAAAATTCCAGCAGCACATGTATATCTATAATAAATATCTGGAATATCACTTAAAATTTTATTATCATCGTACCAAATTTCTACATCTTCTGATGGTAAAATCCATAAACTTGTATTTACTTTTTCCTTTTGTTTTGTTGTTTTTATTAAAACATAAGCATTTCCATAATGATTTCTATTATATTCTACAGTAGACCAAAATGTAGTTGCAGTCATATATTTATTAGGTCTTTCATTTAAAACTTTATATAAAGAATGTTCTCTGCAAGCTCTTACTCCGTTGTTATCATTGTGTTTTAATAGCTTTAATGGTAACTTTCCTAAAGTTTCACTTAATACTTTTAAACAAGCAAAATATGTAGCTTCTGATAATTCGCTTCTATCTGTATCTTGTAAACCTAAAAAATTTATTAATGATGTTAATTGATCGTTTTTTGTATTGTTTGTAGTTAATGCTTTAATTGAATTTTTAAATTTTTCTAAAATTTTTATTTTCATTTACTCACCCCTTCCACTTCATCATTTGTAAATAATTTTCCATTTCTTTATCTATGTCAACACTTTCCTCTTCTTTCAGTTTCATATATGCAACATGTGCGTCTATACAAGCGTCAACTGGGTCAATTCTTTTCGTTTTAGCTTTCGGTTCTTTATCTACTTTTATTTCTCCAAAGCTATTAGAAACAACTTTAGCATTTGAGAAACTCCAACTAAGTAATTCATTTTCTTCGTCATATTCTATTTTGTTAGATTTTATATCTAATCTAACATCAACAGTTGCGTCATTTAAGAATCTCGCAGACTGTGTAATTGCAAGTAATGGTACTCCAAATTCTTCCAAGTCGCCTAAAAATCCATCTGCATTATGGGGATCATAACCAATAGCTTTTAAATCCAAATCATAAGCTGTTATTATTTCTTTTAAATGATTTATTATAAATTTGTAATCGTTCTTATATTCATTTGTACCTCCAGTAATTGTTATCAATCCATTAGATTCCCATACATCATAAGGTGCCACATCTGTTTCTATATGTTCTTCTAACCTTCCTTTTGGCATAAATGAATGTGAATACAAATAAAATTTTTCGTTTTCTAATGGAAATTCAAGTGAAATTGTTGTCAAATCTCCTCCACTAGATAAATCTATACCTGCATAACATGCTTTTCCTCTCATATCTTCTAAAGTTTTCTTTGTTCCACATTTTTTCCATTTTTCTACATCTATAAATTGGTCATCTGTATTATTTACCCACATATTAAGAGACTTTACCATAAAGTCTCTTTGTTCATTTCCTCCCATATCTTTAGCTGTTTGCATATCAGCAATTAATACTTTTAAAGTATCTTCTTTAGCCGCTAAAAATGGGTTTGCTTTTATTAAATTTTTTGGGTCCCATATATCATCGCCTTTATCCAAAGCGTATATGTCAACAAAAAAGTCATCTGCTATTGCCACACCTCTTAAAATATTGCAGCAATATGTATCTAATTCAAAACAAGGAGTGTTTATCTTGTCTCCTCTTGTTGTAATTATGCTTATTAATGTTTCTGGTAGGGATTTCGTACCATTATACAATGCTTTATATATTTGATTAGTCTTATGCTGGTGGTATTCATCTATACTTGCATATATTGCTCTAAATCCATCATCTAATCCACTTTCCTTACTCAAAGCTTCTATTGTGCAATGTGTTTGATTAGCAATTATTGTTGACTTATAATCTTTTACTGCAAACATACCATCTTTTTCGCTTGAAATATCTTCTCCTGCTAAATCTTCATCACTTTGTATAAATTTCGACATTTCTTCCCACGCAAGCCTTGCTTGTCTTTTTTTGGTTGCTGCGGTAAATAGTTTTCCATACTGATAGCCACTAAATCCTGCAATATATGTTCCTCTTATACCATTTTTAAAAGTTTTACTATTTTGTCTTGCCATTGATTCATAAGATCTTCTAAATCTTCTTTTTCCTTTTTGGTTATACCAACCAAACAAACAACCCATGTCAAATATTTGAAAACCCAATAATTGAACTGGTCTTTTTTCAAAACCTTCTCCTATTGTTAGCGTTTCAGCATATTCTAAAATTCTTTCTGATTTTGCAACATCCCAATAATATGGAAATTCCGCTGTATTTTGTCTTTCTAAATCCTTTAAATGTCTTTCACAAGCCAGTCTATGTAATTCGCCTGTTACAACTTCACGGTTTACAACTTTTCGAGCATATTCTGTTACTCTATCAATCATTAAATCACACTAAATTTTGCAAATTTATTTTCTTTTGGTTTTTCTGGTGCTTGAGGTACTATCAAGCGACATCTACTCGTAATTGTTAAACCTAATTTATCAGCACATGAATTACATTGCTTAAATGCTCTATCTTGGTGTATTAAGTATCTTTCTATATCATTAGAAAGAATACTTTGCATTTCCGCATTATCTTTATATTTTTTAGATTTCTTGTCTTTCATTGCCTTATTTAATAAATTAGTAAATTTCAAATAATTGTCTTGGGCAATTAAATAACGAGCTAAACAGTCTTCGTCTAACTCGCACATAATACCTATATCTAAAAGTTTTGTTGCAATTTCTGCAAATTCCTCTTTTTGTTTTTTATTCAAATAACTCGGGGCTTTAACATCTTTTATATCATCTGTATTTACTTCTGTATTTTTTCTGTTTGCTATTTCTTCTTTAGTAAGATGTTTTTTCCCTTTTGCTATAATAAGTTCTATTGGCTCTCTCTGTTTTCCATAACCTGCCATAATATCCCCACCTTTATTTAATACAAAAAAATTTGAACAACTGGAGCGTTTTATGGGGAGTTTTTTCTACGAAAACCTCCCCTGCACCGATACCCCTTATAGGTTCAATACTTTTCAGACCACCCCCTAGGGTTAATTGCTACAGCTGTTCGCTAAAAAAATAGCTTTATTTTTCATCATTTTTTGTAGTATTTTTCTTGTTTGCTTTAGTGTTGTTTTTTGTTTTTTCTTCTGTTACTTCTTTCTCCAGTTCTTCTTCTTTATTGTCTTCTGTTACTTCTTTCTCTAGTTCTTCTTCCTTATTGTCTTCTGTTATTTCTTTCTCTAGTTCTTCTTCCTTATTGTCTTCTGTTATTTCTTTAATATCTTCTTGATTTATTGTTTCTACTGTTTTATATATTTTTCTTTCTTCTACTAAATATTTTATTCTTTCTTCTGATAACACTATTCCTTCCTTTTTATATTCCTCTTCAAGGTTTGCTCCCTTGTCAACATGTCTATTTAATTTTATATCTGTATATCCTCTATCTGCTATATATACCATTTTACTTCATCCTTTCTTTTACTATATTATCAATTAATTTTTTTCTTAGTTGTTCTCTTGTTTCACTTTCTGTAATCTTCGAACCGACTTCCATGTCTACTGCAAAGACATTTACAATTCTAACTAAACTATTTCTATTATGCTCTAATTTATCATTGTATGTATTTAAGTAGTATTGTAATTTATTATCAATGCTTTCGTTTTTGTTTATTCTGTATTCAGTATCATTTTGTCCCGGTATCGTTAATTCAACACAAATACTTTTATTATTTTCTTTTGCAATTTTAAAAGTATTGATTAAATATTCTTTTGTAATTCTCTCCAACAATTTTATTCCCCCTTTCTTTTCTGGAAACGATTATGTCTTTTATCATGGTGTGCATGACATAAAGCTCTTAAATTATTGTAATCTAATCGTCTTAACCAACCTTCTGGTGTTTCTATAAATTGTAAGTGATGTACCTCTTCTGCTAAATGTATTTTATAGTTGCTATCTTTTTTATTTTCTTCTATACAATCTTCACATTTGTACGCATATTTCACATCATTATATTTATATTGTAAATCTTGCAAATATCTTTCTTTTAGCATTTTCCATTGTTTGCTTTTTCTAAATTTTACATATTTAGGATCTCTTGTTTTGTTATATTTCCTATTACTGCGTCGTCTTATTTCATCTTTCTGTTTATCAACTATTGCCTTACATTTGCTACAATAACTATTCGGATATTCAATTATTTTTCCACATTTTGCACACATTTTAACTATCATTTCTATAATTCCTCATCTTCATATCATTTAAGTATTTTGTTAAATATTCTTCTCTGTTAATTGGTTGTTTTTTATAATCATTGCATTTTACTATTAATATTTTTCTCTTTTGAATTTTAACAATCTGTTTTGAACATTGTTTGTTGGTGCAAGTAGAACACATATATTTTTCGTATTCTTCTTCCATAGATTACCTCACATATCAATAAAATTGTGAAGAAACATATTTGTTTTTTATTTTTTAAATTTTTAGGAGTATTTTTTGAAAAAACGCTTTTTATGGTATTACATTAGTTTTTTGGTTAAAAAACTCCACAATTTTATTTTATAAAAATAATAGCAGCAAAAGCATTAGTATAAAAACGCCTTTACTGCTATAAAAAAATAAAAGGGGAATATCCTTTTAGTAGAGAATGTTTATTGTTATTAAACTTTCTCCGACTATAATTATATAATAAAATTATTTAAAAAA
>OLOA01003840.1_pt1 | contig 11894 bp, 9 predicted proteins | sample 1672201 | NCBI WGS metagenome assembly OLOA01 (sample SAMEA3136658, study PRJEB25190) | human gut metagenome
TCGCCAGAGCACGGATGCCCAGCTTGCGGAGCCGATCGACCTGGTCTTTCATCAGGGCGATCAGCGGGGTGACCACGATGCATACGCCCTCCGAAGCCAGTCCCGGAATTTGATAGGTGAGCGACTTGCCGCCGCCCGTGGGCATCAGGGCCAGCGTATCGCGTCCGGCGAGCACCGAGAGGATGACCTGTTCCTGCACGGGGCGGAACGTGTCGAACCCCCAGTAGCGCTTGAGCAGCGCTGCGATCTGTTGCCGTCTGTTCGGTGCTGTCGATTCCATATACACAAAGGTAGTGTTTTTGGCTTTTACCCGAGCCCGGAGGGGATAAAAAGTGCGTCATATTAGGTTTCTCGAAATATTTTCCTATATTTGCACGTTGAAGAAGAAAACCGACCGATGAGAATCAAAGAGGAATATAAGGTCCGTGAAATGGCAGGCGAGCATATCGTGGTGATGCAGGGCCGTTACGGAGTGGATATGACCAAAGTGATTGCATTGAACGAAACCTCGCTCTGGTTGTGGAACCGGTTGCAGGGACGTGAGTTCGGTACCGACGATGTCCGCGATTTGCTCCTCGGCGAGTACGACGTGGATGCGGAAACCGCCGAGCGCGACGCCCAGGCGTGGGTCGCCCGGCTCAAAACGTGTAATTTAGTCGAAGAATGAGCGTAAAGCTGCGCAGATATATGTCCGTGTGGATGCTGCTGGTCGCCTACTGTTTCTCGGTAGGAGCAGCGGCATACGCCGTACTTTCGTGCCACTGTATGGGGCAGGAGAAAGGCGAGGTGCATATATGCTGCCGGGGTTGCGACATCCATACCGAATGCGATTCGCATTCGGCCGGTTTTAAGGCCGTTTGCTGCGGAGTGGATCACTCCAAGGTGTCGGAGCTATATACTTCCGTATCGTCTTCCCAATGGGAGCGTGATACGAAGGTCATGATCGTCGATCTTCCTGCCATATTGGCAGCGGAGATGACGGCGATTCCGTTCGATTCCGTTCATTGGGCGACGGTTTCTGAACGTCTCTGTCTGGCCCATAGCACGGTCCATCTTCTCTCTTCCGGACTGCGTGCTCCTCCCGTTTTCGTGTAACGACGCATGAAAAAGTGCAGTGCCTGCGTGTACTGTGTTTTTCCTGCAACAGGCCGGTTGCCCGATTTGCAACCGGATTGCAAGAATGGAATATTATTTTTGCATCATGTTTACACAATCAACGGAAAATCAAATGAAATTCAAGTATTTAGCAGTATTAGTCTTTTTTGTTGCATCGGCATTCGGCGCGGCTCGGGCTCAGAATGTCAAAGGTGTCGTATATGGAGCCGACACGGACGAGCCGCTGATCGGTGCATCGGTGTACTGGGCCGGAACGACGGTGGGAACCGGTGCCGATGCCGAAGGAAATTATACCATACACCGGGTTAAGGGATACGATATGCTGGTCGCCGGCTTCGTCGGATATACCAGCGATACGATTCGCGTCGAGAGCGGCGTGGAGCGGGTCGATTTTCGTCTGTCGAACGACGGGGTGGAACTCGAGGAGGTCGTGGTGAACAGTACGCTGGGCGGTAACTACGTGAAGCGGGACGGCATTCTCAAAGGGGAGATGATCTCCTTCGCGGGCCTCTGCAAGATGGCTTGTTGCAACCTGGCCGAGAGTTTCGAGAACTCCGCTTCGGTGACAGTCGGTTACAGCGACGCCATTTCGGGTGCGCGTCAGATCAAGATGCTCGGTTTGGCCGGCACTTACACGCAAATATTGGACGAAAACCGTCCGATCATGCGCGGTTTGAGTGCTCCCTACGGCCTGAGCTATACGCCGGGCATGTGGCTCAATTCGATCCAGGTGTCGAAGGGTATTTCGTCCGTGACTGCCGGACATGAGGCCATCACCGGACAGATCAACCTCGAGCACCGCAAACCGACCGACGACGAGCGGCTGTTCATCAACTTCTACCTTGACGACGAACTGCGTCCCGAGCTGAACCTTTCGACGGCGCTTCCTGTAACCAAGGATAAGAAATTATCGACGATCCTCCTGTTGCACGGATCGTTGGATACTCATTTGCTGGGCGACATGGACGACAACGGCGACGGATTTATGGATCTGCCGAAAACCCGCCTGGGAGCGGTTGCAAACCGCTGGCTTTATACGGCTGACAACGGAGCGCAGGTGCGGTGGGGCTTCAAGTATCTGGCGGAAAATCGCTTGAGCGGTCAGAAGCACTACAAGGCTTCGATGCGTGAAGAGATGGATACCGACTGGGACAAGGGGGCCATGTACGGCTCGCAGATCAAGAACCGCGAGCTGAACGCCTACTTCAAATTCGGTATGCCGGTCGGTCCCGGTGTCTATGACGAGGACCAGCAGGACGAGCTTCGTTCGAACATCGCTTTCGTGGCCGATTACGACCGCTTCCGCGAACGGGCCTACTTCGGGCTCAACGATTACGACGGTACGGACAACATGGTTTCGCTGAACATGATGTACAACCACTATTTCTCCTTCCGTCATTCGCTGATCGTCGGCGTGCAGTCGCATCTGCAATTCCTTGACGAGTCGCTGCTCAACCCGACGCCGTGGCTGGATGCCGCCGGAGCCTGGAATCTCGACCGTCAGGAGAACGAGGTAGGCGCCTATGCCGAATATACCTACACGATCAAGGACAAGCTCTCCGTAGTTGCGGGCATACGCGGGGACTACAACGGTTATTACGATAAGTTCTACGTTACTCCGCGCGGTCATATCAAGTGGAACATCACCCCGACGACGATCCTGCGCGGTTCGGCCGGGCTGGGTTATCGTTCGACCAACGTCATCACCGATAATATCGGCGTTTTGGCTACGGGACGGCATATTACGTTCGAAAGACCGACGGCTCTTTCGGCGGGAGCCGCCGCTGTGCGCGGACCTCTCAATCCCGGCTCTGCTTACGGGGGATATACGACCTGGATGGTCGCAGACGGCGGTGCGGGCAATTTCAAAGCGCTCAACCGGATGGAGAAAGCCCTCACCGCAGGCGGTAGCCTGACGCAGATTTTCACGCTCGTGAAAGAGGAGGACGCGACGTTGAGTTTCGACTACTTCCGCACGCAATTTTATAATTCGGTGATTGCCGATCAGGAGTATTCGCCGAACGACATTTATATTTACAGCTCGGACAAACGCTCCTTTACCGATACTTATCAGGTCGATTTTTCGTGGACTCCGGTGGAGCGGTTCGATATTTTCGCTACGTACCGCTATACGAACAGCCGTATGACGATCGATCGTCCGGACGGCAGTACGGCGCTCGTGGAGCGTCCGCTGGTAAGCCGTTACAAGGCGCTGCTCAACTTGCAGTATTCGACCCGCTACAACCGCTGGGTGTTCGATGTGACGGCTCAGCTCAACGGTCCTTCGCGCCTGCCGACCCAGACGGGCGACCTGGCCGATTCCGAGATGTCGCCGACGTATCCGATGTTCTTCGCGCAGGTGACCCGCAAAGTCGGCAAGTTCGATATTTACGTGGGCTGCGAGAACATTCTCGATTATAAGCAGAAGCACCCGATTCTGAATGCGGACGATCCTTTCTCGGCGGGTTTCAACTCGTCGGTGATCTGGGGACCTCTGATGGGGCGCAAGTTTTATGCGGGATTGCGTATCAATTTTTATTGATTGAAAGAACGAATTAAATTAGTTATACGACGATGAAAAAAATGATTTTGTGCTGCCTCGTGGCAGTATTGGGATGCGGGGTGTTCGCCGTGGAAGCGAAGACGCCGCAGAAGAAGGGCGAGATCGTTACTACGGTGTTCACGGTCGATATCGATTGCGAAAGCTGTGCGGCCCGCATTATGAACAACGTGCCGGTAATCGGCAAGGGGATCAAGGATATTCAGGTCGATGTTCCCTCGAAAGAGGTGACCGTGACCTATGACAGTGCCAAGACCTCGCCCGAGGAGCTGATCAAAGGATTCGGAAAGATCCGGGTCAAGGCGGAAGAAAAACCTGTCAAATAGTTATATATGGGTTAGTTAATTTGGATGGAGAGCCGGGGTTCCGAAAGGAATCCCGGCTTTTTTCGATCGGCGAATGTCCCCTCAGGGAAGAGGTATCCGATCGGAGCAAAACGGACGGGATGCATCCGTAATAAAGGAAGAGCACGCGTCGTACCATTGGTATTTTAGAACTTTTCCACGATCTTTGCGGCGGCAATACTCCACAGTGTGTTGTGTATTGGAAAACATTCACTAACTTTGCGGTGCCGTCCCCGCGGATGGCGACATATTGTTTAGTGAAAGTGTTTCGCTAATCCTTATCAAGAAAATTTGGCGATTTTTAGGAAACAAGGATGGCAATACGAACACTCATCACCGTGTATAGCTATATCGGTTCTCGATATACTGGGGTATTGTTTATTTGTTTCCGGGCCACGCCGAATGCCTCTTGATGGATAAACGAACGACTCCACGCTTTTCTTTTTTGTAAATGGGTTGAATCGGCGCCTGTCAGCAAGAAATTCGATTGTATGATAGAAGATCGCTGGAAGTGTCAAAACTGCGGAAATTCCGTGCCGGACGGATTGACTGTATGTCCGAAATGCGGGCTGGTTAAAGGTGGATTCGACGAGTTGCCGAAACATACGGCAGACGGTTTGGAGATAGCTCGGGTCGAACAGAAAGTCAAAGTAGAAATTCCGTTTATTTTGTATCTGGGGACTGTCTGTTCTATTATTTTATTGGCCATTGTAGTTTATATTTATGTGGCAATAAAATTATGAAATCTTTTATCTATAGGTATATTTTATATTTAACCGTCGTTCCTTTCATCTCTTGTAATTCGGATTTGCGTATCGAAGGAACGTATGATTTTGCCGATTCAAATGATCCGATGAAAAGCATCATTATCTCCGAAGCGGATCAAACAGGATTTGTTTCCATCTATTACGTAATGGAATCTCCGTATTCATCAAATGCCGAGCAAATAATTTTCGCACAAGATAGAAGTAAACCTGACAGAACATCCGATGGCGGGTTATTGCTCGAAAGTGAATGGGGACAATTGATCTTTGAAAAACCTCAATCCTTCGTATTTGTTATTTCGTCCGGGACGGAAATAAATTTCGGAAATGCATTCAGCATAACCGCACTATATGGAGAGCAAGCGCCTCGAGTCCCGCAAAACGTTACGTTCCGGGGCGGATAAACTGGCTGGGACGATGATTTCCAACTTTAAGAATACGCTCGAATTGACTCAACGGCGCGAATTGGAAGAGCTGAAACGACGCGAATCGCAACCGATCGTTGTCGAACCTTACCTGTGTAAATTCGAACTCGATCGTTGGGATCAAGTTATATTCACTTTCAAAGCCGACCTCCGGAATGTGTCGCAAAGCACATTTATCGACGCTGAATTTTATGAAGAATATATCGCAGGAGAAGATTGGGTTGGGGAACCTTACATCCGCGACCGATTGGCTGCATGGGTTTCCTTTTACTTTAATAAAGAGTACGTTTTGAGAAGAGACGAGGGGATGTTTTCCAGATACGAATGTATGTTTCCTAATGTTTCTTTCGATAATCCGTGGAAACCGCAAGAAACGAAGTCCTTTGAGGTTGTCATGTCGATTTATGACGACGATGCCGTAACCAAAGGTTTTACTGCATTCGATGTCAAAAGTTGTATCCTTCATTTCAATTTGACGGTCGAAGACCCTGACGGGCGGAAAATTCCGATGAAAATGAAATTCGATCTGGCGGATGTTTGGAAGGATTTTATTGACAAGTAGTTATTGGTTGATGATATTTTATTGAAGAAATTGCTCGTGGATTTTCAGAATATTAACGAGGTATAAGGCCCGGTAAACTGGTAAAAAGAATATCAGTGAAGTATTTATTTTGCTTTGTGCTCGATACGACAGGGGATTAGTGCTGTTCGAGGTGGAAAAGTATATGACCAAATTAAATAACGATTGACAATGAAAAAACTGTTTTTTGCCAGCCTATGGGTTTTGGCTTGTTTGACCGCAGCCTGTTCCGATGAAAAAGACGAACCGAACGACGAGTCCGGATCGATCGTCGGAGAATGGGTGTTTCAGAAGAACGAGTATTATCGGAATGGAAAAATGATCGATAGTTTTACGGCTGTGGAGGACGAGGATAAGATGATCGCTGTATTTCGGGAAGACGGGACTTTTCGTTATTACGATTTCCCGCCCGAAGAGTATTATGACGGGACTTATTCTTATGATGAAGCGTCGGGAGTGTTGGTGACGGACGACGGGATCGAAAAACAGAGCTGCCGGGCCGAAATAACCGTTTTGGAGATGAAATGGATTTATGATGAAGGCAATGACGAGATGCTTGTCGAATATTATACGCGCAAGTAACGGTTTTTGTCGGTGCGATTGAAAAAAGAGGCGTTGTTTATTGTTGTTCTCCGATGTAAAAAAGATGCGGGGACCGGATTTGTCCGGTCCCCGCATCTTTACTTGTCCCGTGCCGATATCAGTCGATACGGTATTTTTGTTTTGCACTCGCTTTGCGGAGCCTGGGTAGATTCGTTTTGCGGGAAAGCTATTTCTCTTTCGGTGCGACAACCAGTTCTTCGGCCCGTCGGAGCGCCGCATTGATATTCGGGCAGATGTTTTCCTCGCCCAGCAGGGTGTAGAATCCCGCTTTGTGCAGGACTTCGTGTACTTTGGGATTGACGCCCGAAAGGATGATGCGGGTATTTTCCTGTTGCGATATGCGGCAGAGGTTCGTGAGGTTATGGATGCCCGTCGAGTCGATGAAGGGGACCTTTCGCATACGGATGATCCGCACCTGTGCGTGGTCGCCGAGCTGCACCATCTGTTCCTCGAATTTGTTGGCGATGCCGAAGAAGTAGGGACCGTCGATTTCATATACTTCGACGCCTCGGGGGATGATGAGGTGCTCTTCGTGCGACTCGAGGTCCGACTCCTTACCGGGGTCTATTTCGTTGCGGATGACCGAGATGTCGGTAGTTTCCATCACGCGCCGCATGAAGAGCAGGCAGGCGAGTACCAGTCCGACTTCGATGGCCACCGTCAGGAGGAAGGTGACCAATAGCACCGCGACATCCGAGCGGGGATTCTTCATCAGAGCCCGGAACGTGCGCCATTCGCTCATGTTGTACGATACCACTACCAGCACGCCTGCCAAGCAGGCCATCGGGGTATATTGCGCCAGCGGCATCAGGAACAGGAAGATCAGCAGCAGTACGACGGCATGGATGACGCCTGCGACCGGCGTGCGGCCGCCGTTGTTGATATTGGTCATCGTGCGGGCGATGGCTCCGGTGGCGGGAATGCCGCCGAACAGAGGCGTCACCACGTTGGCGATGCCTTGGGCCATGAGCTCCTGGTTGGAGTTGTGCTTGTCCCCCGTCACGCCGTCGGCGACCGTTGCCGACAGCAGCGATTCGATGGCGCCCAGTACGGCGATGGTGATGGCTGCGGGCAGCAGTCCTTTCATCCCTTCCCATGAGAGGGCGGGGATGACCGCGTCGGGCAGTTGGGAGTTGATCGTGAATCGGTCGCCGATAGTTTCGACGGAGTCGATTCCGGCGTAGCGTTTCAGCAGATAGACGGCCAGCGTCATAACGACGATAGCGATCAGCGAACCGGGTATCTTTTTCGAGAAGCGGGGCGTGAGGGCGATGATGGCGACGCTGATAACGCCTACGGCCGTTGCCCAGAGGTCGATCGTCCCGAAATTCTGGAAGTAGACTATCCACTTCCCGGCGAAGTCGCCCGGCATTTCGGGGGTCGTGAGGCCGAACAGATCCTTGATCTGCGTGGTGAAGATCGTCACGGCGATACCGCTGGTGAAACCGACGACGATCGGGTAGGGAATGAATTTGATGATCGTCCCCAGGCGGAAGAGTCCCAGCAGGATCAGGAATACGCCCGCCATGATCGTGGCGACGGTCAGTCCCTCGATGCCGTACTGTTGGATGATGCCATAGACGATCACGATGAATGCACCTGTGGGGCCGCCGATCTGTACGCGACTGCCGCCGAGCGCCGATGTGAGGAAGCCGGCGATGATGGCCGTGATGATGCCTTTTTCCGGTGAAACGCCCGATGCGATGCCGAAGGCGATCGCCAGCGGCAGGGCCACGATGCCGACGATGATGCCGGCCATGAGGTCGGCGGTGAATTTCTCCCGGGAGTAGTGCTTCAGGGATGTGAGAAGTGCGGGTCTGAATTCGATCATCTCCGAATTTTTATTTTAAGGTTAATTTTAAGGTTGAAAAATGGTGGCGCAAAGGTAGTGAAAATGAGGGGAGGATAAAACAAACGGCTTCGTTTTTTATACCGCATGTATTCTGTTCATTGCGGAAATAAAAGACTATTATTCATATTTTCATTGTGTTACGTCTTTTTAGATTGGATTGGGAGCAGATCGATTCGTGTGTCTGCGCCGTATAAAAAGCCGGGGCGGACGATTTCCGTTTAAGAGTCTGTTTTGAATTTTATAAATGAGTTAGACATTGGCCGAGAGAAAATGTTTCGGCTTTTTTGAACCTCTTTTCTGCATCTTCTTTCAGCAGGTGCTGAAAATAGTTCGCTATTTACGCAACCTCCCCAAAAGAATCTACTCGAAAACAGCTTTCAAATAATCTCTACATAAAATTCGAGCAGGTTCTAAAAATTGAGATAGGGGAAAATGAGCACCTTTCGGCATGCAATACCGGAAGGTGTCATACGGATTTTGTACTTTTATCGAACGTTATTTTTTCAGTTTCGCCAACTGTTTTTTCAGGCTGAAACGGTCGAATTCGTCGATAAGGTTCGTCATCAGCTCTTTCACGCTCTCGATCTTTTCGGCTCGCCAGGCATTGACGCCGGCGAAAGCGTATCCTGCCGACAGGTTGCCTTTGAAGGCGTTGTAGAGAGCCATGATGATGCAGTAGGGGCTGTGGGTTACGTCGCAGGTCTTGATGCAGTTGAACGGACAGCTCTTGGGCTGTTTCAACCCTTGTTTCACCCGCTCCAGGAAAGAGTTGTGGATGGCCCGGCCCGGCATACCCACCGGACTTTGGATGATCTCTATGTCCTGTTGAGAGGCTTCGATGTAACTCCGCTTGAACTCCGTCGAGGCGTCGCACTCCTCCGTGGTGACGAAGCGCGTGCCCATCTGGACACCGTCGGCGCCCAGCTCCATGATGCGATAAATGTCTTCGCCCGTGTAGATGCCGCCTGCTGCGATGACCGGGATGTGCGTGTCGTGCGCCGTGCCGAAACGACGAACTTCCGAAACGATTTCGGGCAGCAGCCGCTCCAGCGAGAAGTGTTCGTCGGTGATCTGTTCCGGCTTGTAGCCCAGGTGTCCGCCGGCCTTGGGTCCCTCGACCACGATCGCGTCGGGAACGTATTTGTAGTTGGCGAGCCATTTCTCGCAGATGAGTTTGGCAGCTCGGGCCGACGAAACGATCGGAGCCAACTTCGTCTTGCTGCCTTTGGTCAGGAACGACGGCAGGTTGAGGGGCATACCGGCCCCCGAGAAGATGATGTCGGCCTTCTCTGCGATGGCCGTTCTGACCATGTCTGCGAAGTTGGACATGGCCACCATGACATTGACGCCGATGATGCCTTTGGTCTTTTCACGGGCTTTGCGCAGCTCTTCGCGCAGGCCCCAGATGCTTGCCGTATTGTAGTCTTTGGAGTGTTCCCGGTAGATGACGCCCAGTCCGGCCGAGGAGATCACTCCCACACCGCCTTGATTGGCTACGGCCGATGCGAGTCCCGAGAGGGAGATGCCTACGCCCATACCGCCCTGAATGATGGGAAGACGGGCCAGCAGATCGCCGATTTTCAATGTTTTCATAGTTAAAGTTGCTTTGAATTTATATTTTTCCTTTCTCTCCGTACGTCGTGCCCGCCGATCGTGTCGTATCGTTTGTCGATTCGGCTTTTTCGTAAGGTTCTCCTTGAGCGGATGTTTCGATCGGTTTCAGGTTTTCCCGAAAGGCGGCTCTGTGCGGGGAGAGAGGAGCTTTTTGTAAGTTTTGGATCCCGGGTGTCCGTAAAAATATTGTATGTAGGGTCGGGACAGTTTGTATTTCTGTTATTGTTCCGCTGTCGGTGCGATGGTCAGTTCGAGCTCCTCGAGCCGTGCCACGGGTGCGATGTCCAGGGTTGCGATATTGCTGTTCATGTAGCGGTAGTATCCTGCCAGGGCGATCATCGCCGCGTTGTCGGTCGTGAACTTGAATTCGGGCAGGAAGGTGCGCCATCCCCGTTTCCTTCCCTCCTCCGTGATGCCGTTGCGGAGCCCTGAATTGGCCGATACGCCGCCTGCGATGGCGATGTCGCGGATCCCGTACTCCTTGGAGGCTTTTACGAGCTTGTCGAGCAGAATTTCCACGATGGTCGTCTGCAGCGAGGCGCAGAGGTCGGCTTTGTTTTTCTCGATGAAATTCGGATCTTCGGCCATTTCGTCCCGCAACGTATAGAGGAACGAGGTTTTGAGTCCCGAGAACGAGTAGTCGAAACCTTCGATGCGGGGTTTGGCGAAGCGGAACGCGTGCGGATCGCCCTCCTTGGCCAGTTTGTCGATCACCGGCCCGCCCGGATAGGGCAGCCCCATGACTTTGGCGCACTTGTCGAACGCTTCGCCCGCCGCGTCGTCGATCGTCGTGCCGACGATCTGCATGTCGAGCGGACCGTCCACTTTTACGATCTGGGTATGTCCTCCGCTGACCAGCAGGCAGAGGAACGGAAAGTCGGGGTGCGGAAGCTGTCGGTCGGGCAGGTCCAGAAAGTGGGAGAGGATGTGCCCCTGCAGATGATTGACCTCCACCAGCGGAATGTCGTGGGAGATCGAGAGTCCTTTGGCGAACGATACGCCCACCAGAAGCGATCCCAGCAGACCGGGGCCGCGCGTGAAAGCGATCGCGTCGATCTTGTCGATCGTCACGCCGGCCTCTTTCAGGGCCGTATCGACTACCGGGACGATATTTTGCTGGTGGGCCCGGGATGCTAGTTCCGGGATCACGCCGCCGTATTTTTGGTGCACGGCCTGCGAGGCGATTACGTTCGAGAGGAGCGTCCGGTCGCGGATGACTGCGGCCGAAGTGTCGTCGCAGGAAGATTCTATGCCTAAAATGGTGATGTCCATGTGGTTTTTGTGTGGCAAAAAAAACTTTACAAAGATAGTGAAAGCCGAGAGAAAATGGGAACGAGTTCCCATTTTTTCGAGGCGCATCCTATCCAAGACTATGTCAAAGATACGAATAAGCCGAGCGCAAAAGCAAATTTATTGTGTTTTGCCGAGGCGGAGTATCTAAATGAAAACAAAGATACGGAATAAAATCCGAAATGATTCGCCGATGTCCGTATTTATTATCGGGCGGTGGCCGATGCCGGGTCTTTGTTCGGGTTTCGGAAAAGCGTCGGAACATGATTGGCAGCAGGTTTGCGGTTCCGTGTCGTATCGGACGCGGATTTTTGCCGGTTGTGGCGGCAAGTTCTTCGAACGGGGACTTTTAACGATAAATATCCGGTCTGCCGGATGTTAAATCCCGAAATTTGCTTAAATTTGCAATTTATTAAAAACGGTTTTGTCGGATAATGCGCAGGATAGTGAACATACTGGCCAAGATGGTGTCGGCGATCGTGCTGGCGCTGATCTTTCTGCCTCTGTTGGTCGCCCTGTTGTTCGAGATTCCTGCCGCTCAGAATTTCGTCGCTCGGGAGGCGACGGAAATAATCTCCCGCAAGCTCGGTACCCGCATCAGTATCGACCGGGTGGATATAGGCTTGTTTTACCGCGTTTCGCTCGACGGATTCTATGTCGAGGATTTCCAACGGGATACGTTGCTTTATGCCGGCCGTCTGGATGCCCGCATCAAGAGCCTCGGCCTGTTCGGGGGAGGGCTCGTT
>OLOA01003842.1_pt1 | contig 11888 bp, 8 predicted proteins | sample 1672201 | NCBI WGS metagenome assembly OLOA01 (sample SAMEA3136658, study PRJEB25190) | human gut metagenome
CCGCCATATTTATACAACCAACCATATGGGGATCAGATAGCCGAACGGCCCAGAATGTTCCCAGATATGTACCTTCAGTATAACCATCCCACCAGCAAAAGTCAACAAAAACCCTTCGACAAAAACCGCCATCCCCACACCACCAATACCACATCCCACAGCATCCACCACAGCGCCGATGTCAACTCACCTCACAACGCATCCAGCGCAGCGCCGATGCCACACCACCTCCCGGCAAACCACAAGGAAACTCAGCCTTTGCAGCCATCCAGCGCAGCGCTGATGGCTCATCCCCTTCCGGCAAACCACCACCCCTCACACCCCCAAAAAAACAGAACGGACAGACTGCCAGCGGGACGGCTGCATGGTCGGGACCCGGTGCGTCGGAGTAAGCCGCTGGTCATACTTAGCGCCTGAGGCTTCTGACGGGAAGGTACTCTGCGGCCACAAGCCGCAGAGTAAGCCCCATCTGTCTGAGCCAGGTACGCATCAGCGTACATGGCGAGTTATGGGGCGCCCTGCACGGCAGAAGACTCAGACGCTTAGTATGACCCGGCGAAGCGACCGCCCCCGGCACGTACATGCAGCTGCCCCGTCAGCCGTCCGTCCCTCCCACCACCCACAAAAAAAAGAGCCCCCAGGCACACACCCGGGGAACTCTCTCAATCATTCAAATTCAATCATCCAACACGCAGCCGAAACTTCTGAATCTCCTTCTCACTGGAAACCCTCTCGATCTCAGCACCAAGACTCCTGAGCTTCTCCTCAAAATTCTCATACCCACGCTGAATATAAACAATATCATCGACAACCGTAACACCCTCTGCAGCAAGCCCCGCAATAACAAGCGCAGCACCCGCACGAAGATCCGGCGCACTCACACGCGCACCCGTAAGCTTCTTCACACCATCAATAATAGCAGAGTTCCCCTCCACCTTAATGTTGGCACCCATACGGGAAAGCTCATCCGCATACTTAAACCGGTTCTCAAAAATACTCTCCGTAACAATACTCGTACCCTCAGCCAAAGCCAGAGTAACTGCGATCTGCGGCTGCATATCCGTCGGATAACCAGGATAAGGCAAAGTCTTTACATGAGTACGATGAAGTTTATGCGGCGCACGAACACGAACCGCATCATCAAACTCCTCAACCTCACAGCCGATCTCCTCAAGCTTGGCAGTAGTAGCTTCCAGATGCTTCGGAATAACATTACGGACAGTAACATCACCACCCGTAGCCGCAGCAGCAAACATAAAAGTACCTGCCTCAATCTGATCCGGAATAATAGAATACTCTGTACGGTGAAGCTTCTCAACACCACGGATACGGATCACATCCGTACCAGCACCCTTAATATTCGCACCCATACTGTTCAGGAAATTGGCCACGTCAACAACATGAGGCTCCCTTGCAGCATTCTCAATAATGGTACGGCCGGCTGCCATAGAAGCAGCCATCATAATATTAATCGTAGCACCAACAGAAACCACATCCAGGAAAATGTGGCTGCCATGAAGATTCTCAGCCTTGGCAACAATAGCACCATGACGGATATCAACCTCCGCACCAAGAGCACGGAATCCCTTCAGATGCTGATCGATCGGTCTGCTGCCGATATTGCATCCGCCAGGAAGCGGAACTTCCGCATGCTTGTACTTGCCAAGCAAAGCACCAAGAAGATAATAAGAAGCACGGATCTTCTTGATATATTCATAATCAACACTGAGATTGCCGATGGTAGAACCGTTGATCTTTACAGTAGATTTATCGACACGCTCAACCTGAGCACCTATCTCTGAAATAGCCTCAAGCAGAACATTGATGTCCCTTACATCTGGCAGATTCTCGATTAATATTGTTTCATCAGTCATAATGGCTGCTGATAATATTGCAAGAGCAGCATTCTTCGCACCTGCAATATCCACTTCTCCAACCAGAGGATTGCCGCCTTTAATCACATACTGTTCCATAACACACCTCTATTATTTTACTCCTCTATGAGCAAGAAACTTTCTCTGAATTTACGACGGAAACATACGTTCCGCAACACCGTTTTTTAGGTCAGTTGTATATTATAACACATATTTCGGATTTGTAAACTATTTCTCTCCCCGTTTCAGTGCATCAAGCACGATCTGAAGGCTTCCCTCCAGATCTTTGTCTTCTTCGTCTACAATAATATCCGCATATTTCTCATACAGCACTGTCCGTTCCTCATAAAGACTCTCCAGTGTCTGCCCTTCTTTCAGAACAACTCCACGGTCTTTCAGATTGCCAAGACGCTTGGACAGCAGCTTCAGAGAAATCTTCAGATATACCACAACTCCTTCTGATTTCAGATGCTGCATTGCCTCATCACAATACACGACACTGCCACCTGTGGCAATGACCGTATTCTCAACCTGGATAGACGCATTCACACGATTCTCCACCGCCTTGAATCCGTCAATTCCATCCTGCTCAATGATCTCACTTAAAGTTCTCTTTTCTTCCTTCTGGATCAGCAGGTCTGAGTCAATAAACTGGTAACCAAGCACTTTCGCAAGTACAACACCGATGCTGCTTTTTCCCGCACCAGGCATCCCTATCAGTGTAATATTATTCATACTGTGTCCTTTCATTTTAACATAGCTGTAACAAAATCTCAACAATCGTTCCTGTGCCGTGTTATTCTCAGCGTTTCTTCTTACCGTTTTTCTTCTTCACGCTGTAACCAAAAGTTCCCACCTTCCGGCCACCAGCCAGATATTCCCCATGGGAATAAACCAGAAGTCCCGCATCATTGAGATGGAACTTGTTGTTTTTGTCCATATATGCTTCATCCGCATGAACCGCAAGTACATCTGCAAGAAACATATCATGCGATCCCAGTTCCTTCACCTCTCGTACTCTGCACTCGATGGAAACCGGTGCTTCCCCGATCATCGGAGCAGAAACATACTGTGCTTTCTCTTTTGTAAGATTCAGTTTTTCGAATTTGTCAACATCCCGGCCGGACCGGACTCCGCAGAAATCCGTCGCAAAAGCCAGTTTTTCTGTTGTAAGGTTAATAACAAACTCTCCCGTTTTTTTCAGCATTCCATAAGAATAACGGGATGGTCGGACTGAAATATAAGCCATCGCCGGATTCGTACAGACCGTTCCTGTCCACGCAACGGTAATAATATTGTCGTTGCCCTCTCCGTCCGTGACACTGACCATCACTGCCGGCAGCGGATAGATCATATTTCCCGGTTTCCAAATCTGTTTTGCCATTGATCCGGCCTCCTTATGCGTAATCGCTGTTCATCAGCTGAGCAGCCTCCATCATCGCCGGAATCAGCTGTTTCTTTCTGGAAACCACACCTGGCAGACAGAACGCATCTCCGTCCGGCTTCTTCTCAAAAGCGATCTCAGCCATCTGCTGGCTGCCCTCACCATAAAACAGAAGCTCTGTAGATTCCTCCAGAATATTCGTCAGCATAAAGTAAACTCTCGTGATATCGTGACGTCCACACTCGCTGACCATAAACGGCATCAGCTTCTCCTTGATCTCTTTCAGCTCTTCGCTGTCCATGGAACTGATCTGGCCCACACCAAAGGAAACATTGCCCTCGCCAATAAACTTCTTGTAATCCTGGTAAAAAATCTCCTCCGGGGATTTATCTTTCAGATTACTTCCTGCTGAGAACATTTCTCTGGCAAAATCCTCGATCTTGATTCCCGCGATCAGGGCAAGAGCACTGGCAGCGATCTTATCCGTCTGTGTACAGGTCGGTGAACGGAACATCAGCGTATCTGAAATAATGGCCGCACAGAGAAGTCCCGCAATTTTTTCCGGAATCTCCAGACGCTGCTCTCCGTAAATCTCATAAAGGATTGTACCCGTACATCCCACAGGCTCATTACGGAACGCTACCGGTGTCATGGTCTGCAATGTTCCAAGCTTATGATGGTCAATAATCTCAAGAATCTCCGCCTTCTCAATATTATCAACAGCCTGATCCACCTCATTGTGATCTACAAGAACAACTTTTTTCTTGTGCATGTCCAGGAAATTACGTCTGGAAATCGTTCCGATACACTTTCCATGAGGATTGATAACCGGGAACGCTCTGTGGCGGTTTTTGACCATAACATCCTGGATATCATCTGTAAAATCCTCGGTATTAAACGTAACCATGTTATCCCGTTTCATAACATAGCTGACCGGAATACTCTGATTGATCAGACGGGCGATGTTAAAGGTATCATAAGGTGACCGGATGATCACGATATTTTTTTCGTGGGCCAGCTTCACAACCTTCTCGGAAACCACAATGTTCAGCCCTACAATAATACAGCTTACATTCTGGCTGATGGCCTGAAGATGATCCTCCTCACGGTCTCCCATGATGATCATATCATTCTCCTCAATAAATTCCTCCATCATCTTCGGATTGGCTGTTCCAACAAGAACACGTCCCTTGACAAAATATCCGTGGCCATTTCCTTCCACCACTTCTCCGCCAACCGTCTCCGCAATCCTCTGATACTGTGTCCGCGCATTGGAAAGCAGATAACTGTCTGTGGTATCCATATAAGTCTTGGCAATATCTCCGATGGTCACAAGACCTTCCAGGCATCCCTCCTTATCACGGATCGGAAGGGATACGATTCCGTTCTCCTGCATCAGATCCCAGGTATTTTTCAGTGACATGTTTTTGTCTGCCTGGGGACTGAGACGGATATCCATATCCTTGACCTGTGTTCCGATATTTCCCAGATAAGCCGGCGGCTGTACACCAAAACGGTTCAGCACATATCTGGTCTCCTCATTGATCTGACCAGCTCTCTTCGGAATATATCTCTTACTCTGTGTAGTCCTGTTTTTAATATCCGCATAAGCGATCGCCGAACAGATGGAATCCGTATCCGGATTCTTATGTCCGATTACAAATATTCTCTCCTGTTTCTTCATTCACATCCATCCTTTTTCATCCAAAAATATAACAATTAATCAAGTTTGATGTTCGCAAAAAGTGAACCAAGAGATGTGGTTGCCTCTTCTCCTGACTCCGGCAGTTCAAAAGTCTCTTCCTCAACTTCCTTCGCCATCAGATCCGATGCCTCTTTGATACTCAGGCTCAGCTTGCCATCCTTGATCGCAATTACTTTCACCTTAACCTTGTCTCCCACACTTATCGCCTCTGATGGCTTCTTAATTCTTTTTTCGCAGATCTGGGAAATATGAACCAGACCGGAAATTCCGTTTCCAAGATCAACAAACGCACCATAAGGCTGCAGGCTCTCAACCGTTCCCTCTGTCACGAAACCAACCTCAATATTGGAAATCTTGTTTCTGCGCTCCTTCTCTGCTTTCTCACGGAGAAGTTCCTTTGCAGAAAGTACCAGTCTCTTTTTCTCTTTATCTACATCAATTACCTGAACCTGAAGCGGCTTGTTCAGGTACTCTTCTGTATCCTCTACATAATTCAGCGCAAGTTTGGATGCCGGGATAAAACCTCGAACACCTTCCACATAAGCAATGGCTCCGCCGTTTACGATTCCCTTTACAACAACATCCAGTGCTTCCCCGGATTCCTGAAGCTCCTTCAGTTTATCCCATGCAAGTACATCTGCTGCCTCTGCTCTGGAAAGAAGAATATTTCCCTGTCCGTCATCTTTCCTAAGAACGGTTGCCTGGATCTCTTCTCCCGGCTGAACTGCCTCTTTAATATTAAATCCCGGCTCTCTGGAAAATTCCTCTGCCGGAATGAATCCCTCAGCATAATATTTAAGATCAAGAACAACTCCTGTCTCATCCACACTGACCACTGTCCCGGCGATGATATCACCTTCCTCAATTTTCTTAAAAGAAGCCTCCAGCTCCTGCTCAAAATCTTTCATAGACTCCGCCATTTCCTGACCTCCGTTCACGCTTCATCTTTTCATCATTTACTTCCGGCCTTTTTCTTATTCTTTCTGCCGGATTTTCATTTTAATCTTAATTATTATAGCATGGGCAAACCACCGACGCTATTATTTTTTTGAATGCAAAACAGCCTCTTTATACAAAAAAAACTCCGCACATTGGCAGAGGCTACATTTTCTGATATTTTTCCCCATAAAACGAGGAGTGCCCCGGTAGTGGCTTACCGGGGCGATTATTATGAAAAAAATTGTATGTGTAATGATACAGATACACACCATTACAGCGTCTTTCGTAGTGTTCTTTCGAACTGTTATTATAGTATCAGATAAATATGAACAAATTATGAACAGCTCGTGAACTTTTAGCGTATTTGCACAATTTCTTTTCTGTTTTTCCTCTTTTTTTATAAAAACGCCACATTTGCTTTATTGACAAGCGTTCTAAATATTGTACATTTTGTACATTTCCAGTAAACTTAAGAATAATAATCCCAATAAAAGTGCCATTCTGAACACCTTCCTCCTACTGACGGGAAAGCATACCCTTAATAAACTCGATCGCTTTCTCAAAAATATTCTTTACATCAGACTTTGTAACACCCATATCTTTCAGAGTACTGTATGCATCGCTTACATAACCTTTAATCTGGTCATCACTGATGTCGATTCCTCTGAATTTGCTGATAATATTCACGAGAGAATTCTTATCATCCTCAGAAAGTGTCACACCATAATGATCTGCTGCCTCATCAATTCCCTGTGAAATCTCATCATCAGAAATCTGATTGGAATCAAAAAGCCCTTTTACATAAACAATAATATCTCCAACTTTATCCGGGTCAGACGCAAGAGATTCGATCTCATTATCCTTAAGAATCTCCTCTGCCTGGCTCATAACAGAGCTGGAATCAGATGCCATAACCATCATTGGTGAAGTACATGAGATAATTCCCGCAACGACCAGTGCTGTGATCCTGTTCATTTTTTTCATAATAAATCCCTCCAAAAGAGCCTTGGCTCATTATACGTAATCTGCAACTGTTTCCAGTTCCATAATTTTCAGTTCCCTTTTAACGCCACTCAGTATAACACACCACCCTACCCTTCTGTAAACTGGAATTTTCCCTTTTTTCAATATTTCTGGTCAGACTTTATGTATATCCCGGAAAATATATTCACAATCTTTTCATATTTTCAACAAACTTTCCTAACATCTCCTTTATAGAATAAATATTGTAAATTTTTCATTACTTACTTATGTCTGACACCTCAGACATAACCTCCTTTCTATGACAAGTTATATAGATCCGGGTGGGATACCTCTCCAATTGTCCCGTCCGGAAACGCAAAAAGAACCCGGAACAGCTGCCCGGGTTCTTTTTGTGTAATGTTTTATTTATTATTCTTTTCTTCAGAGATACAGTTGGCAAGCATTGCAAACTGCTCCAGTGTCAGCGCCTCTCCTCTGATATTCAGCGGAAGCCCGCACTTCTCGAATATATTCTCGATCTCTTCTTTTCCAAGGGAAAAATCTCCGGAATTTTTGATGCCGTTTACAAGGGTCTTTCTTCTCTGGTTAAATGACGCACGGATCAGCCTGAACATGAGGCGTTCATCCTGCACCTCAACCGGCGGTTTCTCATAACGTGTCAGTTTGATCACCGCACTTCCTACCTTCGGCCGTGGCATGAAACAGTTCGGCGGCACGTTTGCAACAATCTCCGGCTTCGCATAATACTGGACAGCCAGGGAAAGCGCGCCGTAATCCTTGGTTCCAGGTCCTACCTGCATACGGTCTGCAACCTCTTTCTGTACCATAACCGTAATGGAATCCACAGGAACATTCTTCTCAAAAAGTCCCATAATGATCGGTGTCGTAATATAATACGGCAGGTTCGCAACCACCTTTACAGGCTTTCCGCCATTTTTTTCATTGGCGATCTTTTTGATATCTGTTTTCAGGATATCGTTATTGATCACCGTTACATTATCCCATTCTTTCAGGGTATCCTTAAGAATCGGGATCAGGGAACTGTCGATCTCCACAGCAGCCACTTCTCTGGCCGCTTCCGCAAGATACTGTGTCATGGTTCCGATTCCGGGACCAATCTCCAGTATAAAATCATCCTTCGTAATTCCGGAAGAATCAATGATCTTTTCCAGAACATGTTCATCGATCAGAAAATTCTGACCAAACCTTTTCTGGAAAACAAAATGATACTTTTGAAGGACTTCAATGGTATATTTCGGGTTACCAAGATAAGGTCTGGCCATATTTTTTACCTCTGCTTTTCTGTTTATTTTCAGCTGAAATCCTTTTCAAGAAGTACGGTGAATCCATCACGGTCCACACGCTTCTTGGAGCGTTTGAATAATCCGCCCTGTGCTTTTGCCATGGCATTATCCAGCATGGTCTTCACAGTTCCGATGCACACCGGCTGATCTTCCTTCTGGTTGATTCCGATCAGATTATACAATGCAAGCATGCCCATCTGATCAATGCGGAATCCATTTTCCATGGTATAAACCTTGGCAAAATTAACAAGTTCATCATTTGTAAATACAGGAATATTGATCATGGATGTAAATTTCTTCGCAAGTTTCGGATATCTTGCGATCAGCTTACGCATGCCGATCTTTTCATCCTCAAGGATCACGATCATACTCTTTGTATTTCCATTCATTACTTCATCAAGCTCATCTGCTGTTTCCTGAGAAAGCTGGTTTGCGTTCTCAATAACGAGGAAACCTCCTGCAAGCTTGGATGCAATCTCTGCAATATTTTTTCCGTTAAGGTCTTCCGCAAATATGTAGGCAACCTTGGATGCCTCAATATTCAGCTCTCTGCAGATTGCCGGGATAAGGCTTGAGATCAGTCTTGTCTTTCCTGTTTCTCTGCCGCCCATAACGATCACATTTCCAGTCTGGGAAGTTTTGTCAGCCGCACCTTTCTGTACATCGCAGAGTACATCCACCAGCTGCTCTTTCATTCCCGGAACTGCTACAAAATATGTGAACAGCTGCTTCTCTTCATCTGTAAGCTGTCTCTTTCTGGAAATAATAGTGTTCGGATCGATCTCCGGCTGCATATCCTCGATAAAGCGCTCCAGCTGTTCTTCCTCGCTGAGTTCTTCTTCCTCATCGTCTTCCGGCTCATCTTTGAATCCGAAATCATCGTCACTGAATTCTTCTTCCTCATCAAGAGGTGTCTCATCTTCGACAGGTATCACAACATCGTCTGTCAGTTTATCCGCTCTGCGATCGTCACTTTCATCCTCAAGAGAAAAGTCTTCATCCTCAAGGGAAAGATCCTCCGGCATTTCCTTAAGTTGTTCCTCTTCTTCCAGATCATCAAAACCGTCGAATTCGTCCTTGGTATCAGGCTTCTGCACGCCTGTGGGACCATTCAGGAATTCTGCTTCCGCAGCCTGCATATCTTCTTCTGTAACCGGCTCTTCATCTTCATCCAGAACCAGATCCGGAATTCTCCTGTGCGCCGACTCACTTACATCTTCTGCCTGCTGTGCGGAAATCTGTGCCATGATATCCTCAATATCCGCTGCATCCGGCTCCTCCGGAACAAATTCATCTGCCGCGATATCCAGATCTTCTTCGTCTTCTGTTTCCTCGGTTACTTCTGACTGCTGTACATCCGGAGATTTCTCTTCCTCCGGAATATTGATTCCCTGCTCGCTTGCAGCTGCAAGAATGGTATCTTCCAGATTGAATTCCTGCTCTTTCTCAGGTTCCTCGTCTGCTTTTTTATCCTTGGCAACTTCCGCCGCGATCTCATCAATGCTTCCAAAAATTCCGGATGCGTCCGGAATACCGGCAGCGCTGCTTGCATTTTCCGGATCTACATTGATCATAGACTTCGGGATCTTAAGCTCCGGCATACGGATCGTTGCTGAAAAATCAGGCTTGCCGTCTTCATTAAGGGGAACTCCTGAAGTTTCCTTCGGTTCCTCCACGGAATCTTCCTCAACGATCTCAGAAACACTTTCAACTAATTCCTTTTCCGTCGCCTTCTCTGCTTCCGCCTCTTCCGCTTCCTGATAAGCTTCTTCCTCTTCGTCCTGCGGTTCCTGTGTCCGGGCATTTAACTGTACGGTTCCGGCAGACAGATTATCAATACCGGATGCCAGAAGTTCCTCACCATCTCCAGCCTCAGCAGTTTCTGCCGCCTCTTCTTCAGAAGCGTCTTCTTCGGACTTTTCTTCTGTGGCAGCAGTCTCAGCTTCCGGAGTTTCCTCCTCACCAGACTCCTGATCTGCAGAATCCTTGGCAGCTTCAACAGCTTCTGTCTCAGAAGTTTCTTCTGTGTCATCCTGCTGTTCTTCTTCCACGTCCTCAGTTTCTTCCGCAGCCTTCTTATGACCACCGAAGATATCACGGATTCCCTTGGAAATCTTCTCCTGGAAAGTCTCTGCACTGTTCAGATCATGCTCGTCATCTACCTGGATCGTATCTGTAACCGGTCTGGACTCCTCATATTCAGTTTCTGTAACAGCTTCTGTTTCCTTGCTCTCCCTGATCTCCTGAGCCTTTTCCGGCGGAATCAGTTTCGGGATAAAACGCTGTTCGTATTTCTCTTTTTCTTCTCCTGTGAGAACTCCCATACGCTGTTTCAGGTCAAGGGCTTTCATCACATAAGTTCCGTCATTGAACCAGAGAATCATCTCATTGCAGAGATCCAGGCACTTCTGCTTGTCTCCTGCCTTATAGTAGAGTTTAGCCAGTTCATAGGACCAGCGCTCTGTAAACTCTTTCTCCTTATATTCCTCAAGGATACGGATCTGTTCATTCAGAGATGCATTCTTCGCTCTGGCAATTTTATATCGCAGTATATACTGGCTGTTATCACTACCTGCCACCTCTCTGTACTCGTCAAAGAATTCTGTGGCTTCACTGATCTGTCCCATTTTCAGGGAAACTTCGATCAGACGGTAAAGTATGTTCTTGCCGATCGTCGCTCTGTGATAAGCAAGAAGAAAAATTTCCTTGCTCTCTTCATAGCGCTTGTTAGCTGCGTAGATCTCGCCCACAACACAAAGCGTACGGACATTCTTTACGCGACGCCAGTCAATGCTGTCTACGATCTGCATGGCGCCTTTGTAATCCTGGGCTTCAACCAGCTTGTTGATCTGTCCCAATTTGACGCGAAACTCCTCTTTATCCAAAATATTCACCAACTTTCCATAATCAGAATCAGTTTACCATATGCATACGGGCTTGTCAAAACCCTTTAGGCATATAAACATGCCCCTTTACCACCTGAAAAACCCTGTTGATCTTGAACTGATGGCTGACAAAATCATCCAGTCCTGTACAGGTGATCAGAGTCTGTATATCGTGGATACTTTCCAGCAGATATGTCTGCCTGCTGCTATCCAGCTCCGAAAGAACATCATCCAGCAGAAGCACCGGTGTATCCCGAATCTTTTTCTTCACCAGATAGATCTCCGAAAGCTTCAGGGAAAGGGCCGCAGTCCTCTGCTGCCCCTGGGAACCATACCTCCGGATGTCGATCCCGTTGACCTTTACGCAAAAATCATCTCTGTGCGGTCCCACGGAGGTCAGCTTCATCCGAAGATCCCGCTCCCGGTTCCTGGAAAGCTTATCCTCAAACTCCGCCGCCGTCACACTTGGCTCGTACAGGATCTCCAGCTCCTCGATCCCGCCAGTAAGGCCTTTATGAAGCCCCCTTGCGATCTCGTTAAGCTCCTCCACAAAGGCTTCCCGCTTCCCGATGATCTTCTTTCCGTAATCGACCATCTGCATATCCCAGACATCTAGGGTACTTTTCAGCCCGGGGTTCATATAACAGTCTTTGAGAAGACGGTTTCTCTGGTTCACGATGTGATTGTAGCCGGCCAGCTCCGTGATATAAACACCATCCAGCTGACAAAGCTCCGAATCCAGAAAACGTCTTCTCTCTCCCGGTCCATTCTTGATAATATTAAGATCCTCCGGAGAAAAAAACACAAGATTTA
>OLOA01003843.1_pt1 | contig 11887 bp, 10 predicted proteins | sample 1672201 | NCBI WGS metagenome assembly OLOA01 (sample SAMEA3136658, study PRJEB25190) | human gut metagenome
AGCAAGACACGGAAAAGCATTCGCTGGTCTGCTTAAGAGATACTTCGGAGAATAATTCTATCGGAAAATCGCATAAAATAAACCTTTTAAAGGGAGAACCTCAATGGTTCTCCCTTTTTATCCGTTCGTATTTTCATCATTGGAAGCTTAACTGCATTTCGCCTGAAGTCTGGCAACCTGATCTGTCAGAGCATTCATCTTAACTTCATTAATCATAATCCTGTTCATCCAGGTAGCCGACACATCCATCTTATTGATAAGATTCAGATGATTCTCTGCAAGGATAGAAATATTCCTATCCGTTATGTTCTCCAAATGCAGTTTGATATCTGCAAAGTTATTTCTGGTCTCTTCTTCAAAACGCTTCTGACTTTCTTCCATTCGGTTCATCTGGCTTTCGAATTTATCCATTTGGCTTTCGAATCCATCCATTCGGCTTTCGAATTTATCCATTCGCGTTCCAAGTCCTCTGACCTCCGTCAAAACGGCTTCCAGTATTTGTCTGTCCGTCACCAATTCCACCTCCTCTGTAGCCCGTATCGTTCTTTTGTATGTGATTGATTATATCATATCTATAAAAATATGTCTATAAATAATCCATAAACATACGATGCAAAATAATCTGACAGTTACTGTTCACTCCGTTCTCAGTAACATAGCCAAAATTCATTCCAGATTACCTGCGGCAATGGAATTTTGGCTTGTATGTCTCGGGATTTTGGCATATTCATGTCAAAACATCTCGCAGGATAGTGGTGTGTGAACAGTAACATCTGACATTCTATTTGTTATTATCATTCATCTTCGCCTCAATCGCCGCACCAACCCTGTTATAAACAGTCACAGCATCCTGAATATGCGGAATCGTATTTCCATCTGCTCCTGAAGCACCAGCGGAAACAAAGATATATTCCCTGCCCTCAATCTCCGCAAAACTCACCAGACAGTGCCCTGCCTCACTGGTATAACCAGTCTTGCCACCGAGGATTTTTCCACCAGTGACTGTCGGATCAGACAAATTTTTAAACATTGTACTGTAGTAAGTAATTCCATCCGGGTGGATATTGGTAACTCCGGTAGAATGTCTGGAGGTCTCCACAATCTCACGAAACGTATCATTCTTAATGCAATACTTCATCAACACCGCAATATCCTTAACCGTACTGTAATGATCCGGGTTATGCAGTCCTGTAGAGTCACAGAAATGGGTATTCTCCATTCCAAGCTTCCTTGCTTTCTTATTCATCAGTTCCGCAAAATCCGCCTCTGAACCACTGATTGTATCTGCCAGCGCAATACAGCACTCTGCCCCCGAAGGCAACATCGCACCATAGAGAAGATCAATCACCCGAACCTCTTCCCCCGGCTGAAAACCTGCCTGTGTAGCATCCTGCTCATATAATCCGGTGAACATCTCATTCGTCAGAGTAATTTTCTCATCCAGATCATCAAAACTCTCAATTCCCAGTATCACAGTCATAATCTTCGTCATAGAAGCCGGATAAATCTGAGCCTCCCCGTTAATCTCACCCAGAATCTTACCTCCCCTGGCCTGCATCAGAATCGCATTCGGACTGTTGATCCCACTGATATCCACTTCCTTCAGAACCGGCTGCTCAAACTGCTCAAACCACTCCTTCACGCCCTTATTCCATCCGATCATGATCACCAGCGCACAGATAATAATCACCTCAACAAACACACAAGCCACAATCCTGCCCCGGTATCTCCACGCATAACTTCTTCCACCGCTCTTTTTCCGTCTCCTGCCAGCCACAATAACGCCTCCTGTTTCTTCTCTTAATTCCCCTTACTATAACACACCCTTACCAAATCTTGTAATTTTCCATTCCTGCACCCATACATTTCATCTTTTCCCCTATCTCCAATACCTTCCCTTTCTCTTCTTCCCGCGAAACCATTTACAGCACAGGAAAATATTTGTTTTCTGATACATCTACAGGAGGTGTAGCAATACTTAGCTTCCGGGAATTTGCGTTATGCTGGAAAAATTCACTGTCTGAGCGAAGCGAGTTTGAATTTTTCCGGCATGGTTTTAGCAAATTTCCGGAAGCTTAGTATTCCTGCCTCCGCAGCCGTATCAGAAAACAAATATTTTCCTGCGCGTCCCCATACCCGCCACCTAAAGAAACGCAAAAAGACCCCCGGAGAATCCCCGGGAGTCTTAAATTGCTAAAATCTATTATGCTAATTTCATCGGGTTGATCTTCACACCAGGTCCCATTGTCGGAGCAATAACAACGCTCTTTAAATACTGACCTTTCAGTGTGCTTGGTCTAGCCTTAACGATAGCATCGATCAGCGTCTGGAAGTTGTCGCTTAACTGTTCCTCTGTAAAGGATGCTTTACCAACCGGAACATGAATGATGTTGGTTTTATCAAGACGGTACTCAATCTTACCTGCTTTGATATCGTGAACTGCTTTAGTAACGTCCATTGTTACTGTACCAGCTTTCGGGTTTGGCATTAAACCTTTCGGTCCAAGTACACGACCAAGACGACCTACAACACCCATCATATCTGGAGTTGCAACAACAACGTCAAAGTCTAACCATCCTTCGTTCTGGATCTTCGGAATAAGATCCTCAGCTCCTACGAATTCAGCACCTGCTGCTTTTGCTTCTTCAGCTTTAGCATCTTTAGCGAATACTAAAACACGAACTTTTTTACCAGTACCATGTGGCAAAACTACTGCACCACGGATCTGCTGGTCTGCATGACGTCCATCGCAGCCTGTACGGATATGAACTTCGATAGTTTCGTCAAATTTAGCAACTGCAGCTTTTTTAACTAAGCTGATAGCTTCTGCGGTATCATATAATGTAGCGCGGTCTACTGCTTTAGCAGCTTCCACGTATTTCTTTCCTCGTTTCATTTCTATAACCTCCTGTGGTATTTGCGGGGAACGCCCTCCCACTTACTATTTAATATTAAAATTAATCAACTACTTCGATTCCCATACTTCTTGCAGTACCAGCGATCATGCTCATAGCTGCTTCGAGGGATGCTGCATTTAAGTCTTTCATCTTAAGTTCAGCGATTTCCTGAACCTGAGCTTTAGTAACCTTAGCAACTTTTGTCTTGTTCGGTACGCCGGAACCGGATTTGATCTTAGCAGCTTTCTTAAGAAGAACTGCAGCCGGCGGAGTTTTGGTTATGAAGCTGAAACTTCTGTCTGCATAAACAGTGATAACTACAGGAATGATTAAGTCTCCCTGATCTGCTGTTCTTGCATTGAACTCTTTTGTGAACTGAACGATATTTACACCGTGCTGTCCAAGAGCTGGACCTACAGGTGGTGCTGGAGTTGCTTTACCAGCCGGAATCTGTAATTTGATATATCCTGTTACTTTCTTTGCCATTTTTCGGCACCTCCTATGTGGTATTGGCGGGGGTTTATGGTCCCTCCCACGATATTGTTACCTTTGCTTGTTACATCTGTTTGATTTCTGCGAAACTAATTTCTACCGGCGTTTCGCGGCCGAAAAGTTCAACATTGATCGTTGCTGTCTGTTTCTGCACATTAAGGGCAGTGATAACACCAACGGTATCTTTCCAGGCACCGCCTGTGACAACAACTGTATCACCCTCTGCGAAATCGACCTGAATTTCCTCTTTCTTGATACCAAGAGGAAGCATCTCTTCCTCGGTCAACGGTACCGGCTTGGACCCTGGTCCAACGAAGCCTGTCACACCTCTGGTGTTACGGACAACATACCATGTATCGTCATTCATAACCATGTTGAGAAGTACATAGCCAGGAAACATTTTCTTCTGAACCTGTTTCAGAGCCCCGTTTTTCAGCTCAGCCACTTCCTGCAGCGGAACACGAACTTCAAGGATCTGGTCTTCCAGGTGTCTGTTTTCGATGGTTTTTTCAATATCGACTTTTACTTTGTTCTCATACCCGGAATAAGTATGAACAACATACCATTTCGCTTCTGACATACAATCACCTTATCCTTATTTCATTAAAAGATTAATGCCTTCGAGAATAAATGAATCCATGACGCTGATCAGTACGCAAAGCACGATCGACACGCAAACTACCACGATAGTCTGCTTAATCAGTTCATTGCGGTCTGTCCAGACAATCTTCCTGAATTCTGACTGAAGTCCCTGAAACCAACTCTTCTTCTGGCTCTTGCCAGCAGATTTTTCATTTCCTTGCATAGCCTGACCTCACAATTCTCTGTGAGTAACTGTTTCGTCCAGTTACCTTGGATTACTTTGTTTCCTTATGCAGAGTGTGTTTGCGGCAGAACTTACAATATTTCTGAGTTTCCATTCTCTCAGGATGGTTCTTTTTCTCCTTAGTCATATTGTAGTTACGCTGCTTGCACTCGGTACATGCTAATGTAATCTTAACGCGCACAACTTCCACCTCCAGTGTTTTCATTTGCATGGTCACTTCTCTATTCCCTGAGCCGCTGAGGACGCGGTTTCATGATGTATCCGTCATCACTTTCGGGCATAAAAAAAAGACCTAACTTCCATGTCGCTCGTCAAGTTTATCACATAACGGGCATAGAAGTCAAGCCTTTTTCATAAATTAATCCCTGATTATTCCTTAATATGCCAGGTTCCTTTTCCGGTTCTTTTTACCTCATAAAGCTCCTTATCTGCTCTGGCATACAATTCCTGAAAAGAAGTCTCACTTCTGCCTGCCAGAATGATTCCCATAGATGCAGTGATGGATACAGACTGGCTGCCATCACTGTAGGTCAGATGCAGACGCCTGGAAAGCCCCTCTGCAAAGGATTCCACTTCCCGTTCCGGCAGATTCTGAAGGAACAGCACGAACTCATCTCCTCCCAGACGGCAGATCACATCCCGGGGTCTGCAGTCATTTTTCATAATCTTTGCCACATCCTGGAGTGCTCGATCCCCCCACATATGTCCCAGCTTATCATTCAGGCTTTTAAAATTATCCAGATCCACGATCATAAATGCATGCACCCGTCCCACTCCCGGGGAGGTCAAAAGGATCTGCTCGATCTGCTCAATACCAGCAGCCCGGCGCAGTACTCCTGTAAGAGGATCCGATTCATTTGTGGTAATATCCTCAATAGAGCCTACCATACGGGCCACCTTTCCCATATTATCAAAAATATTGGTGGTCAGTACATGCAGATACCTCTTCCTGCCCCCTGACCACAGAACAAACTTGTGTTCAAAGTTAGGCAGTTTATCATCAACGCTTTTTAATATCACTTCAATCTCTGCACAGGTACTTGGATTGATCTCCTGGATCTTCTTCATCAGCACAGGAATACTCAGCTGTGCCTGTCCCAGTCCCAGCTCCTTATATTTTTCATTAAGGAACTGTATCAGTCCGGTTTCCACATCATAAGTAAAGATGCAGACGTCATTATTCCTTGCTGTGACTCTGTAAGTCTCCTCACTAAGCTCCAGACGCTTGTTCAGGTTCTTTATGTAGATCCTGTCATCACGGATCATCCGCAGATATATCCACACAACCACCAGAACCGCCATGATCAGCTGAAAACTCAGAAGGTACAGATATTTCTGATAATAGGTACTGGTCTCCAGAACTGTTTTCTCCTTCATGACAGTGACCACATTCAGCTTCTGGCCATTTGCCTGGACAATGGCATATTCCCTTGCCACATCATCCTCTGTTTTCGCTGCACTGAAACACACCTTCATGTTCTGACTAACCCTGAATCTGATATTTTTCAGTTTTACACTGAGCTCTCTGCCGGAAAGATCCGTATACAGGTTATCACCGGAAACTCCTTCATAATCCTGCTTTACAATATAGGTACCATCCTTATCTGTCACATAGAGATCTCTGCGCTCCCTATCCTCTTCAGAATCTGTAAAAATATTCAGGCTGTCCGGAGATAAAACTCCACAGATCACACCCTTGATCTGATCACTGTTGTCATAAACCGGAACTGACAGAACCACACCGCTTTTATAAGCAGAACCATTTTTTCCGATTCCACGGTTTCCTGCCAGGCTGTCCTTAAAATACTGCTGGTTCTTCCAGCTACCGATAAATTCAGGATTTTTCCCCTCCAGATCCAATGCACGGATACAAATAAAGTTTGTATCTTCCGTCGGGAAATTCCGTCCGATCTTTTTCTGGGTTTCCTGGCTGTTCATGGGCAGATTCTGTACAAGCCTGGCTACATTCTCCAATGTATCATAATATCTGTCCATTTTATATTGAAGCAGCCGGGCATTCTGCTGTGTCCATTCAGCTACGGACTCTCTGGTCTTATTCTTCTCCCCCCGTTTCAACGTTGCATTAAAGCAGGCCAGGGCACCGACACAGACTGCTATTGCCAGCAAAATAGCCACCAACAGCACCCTTGTTCTTTTTTTCTTGTTATACGGCTTCTTCACAATGCTTCCTTTCCTTCACACTCTGTGAGATAAGTATGCCCTTAAAAATAATCATAGCCTCCATGGATGTCTACAATACTTCCATTCATATAATGATTTGTCAGGATACTGTAAGCCATATCTGCCACATCCTTAATCTCACCGAAACGATGGAGGGCGATCTTACGGTTGATGCGGTCGTAGCTCTCCTGGGTACGGTTCTCATGCCATGGAGTCTGAATAAATCCCGGTGCTATGGCATTGACCCTGATTCCTTTTGGCTCAAATTCCTTTACCAGCGACTTGGTAAGGAAATGAATGGCTGCCTTGGTCACTCCATATACTACAGATGAAGAATATGCCTGCCGTCCTGCGTAAGAACCCATAAAAAGGACACTGCCGCCCTCTGTCATCACCGGCATAAATTCCTTGATCATAAATACCGGTATAGACAGATTGGTATTTACAATATGATTCCATTCTTCAAAGGTATAGTCCTGAAATTTATCATAGGTGCTGATTCCCGCATTGCTGATGAGCCAGTCTACATGTCCTGCGCGGCTCTTCACTTCCTGCACAAAAGCCATCATATCCTCATAGGAAGACATATCAGCCTTCAAAATGATCAGTTTTTCCTGATCCTCCGGGCTCAGACTCTCCCAAAATGCATTAGCCTTCCCGGCATTATGAGCATATGTGGCAAAGATCAGATCATCCCTGTCTGCATTTGTCAGTACCTTCTCCACAATCCCCCGTCCAATTCCGGAGGTACCTCCTGTAATTACAGTTACTCTATTCATAACGTATCTATCCTCTATTCTAACTCTGTCAATCTGATTGACACCCGTGCCGTTATATCCCCGGATTCCGGCAGCTTACAGTGCCATCAGATGGTCATACACACTTTTCGGCGCATATGGCTGCTGGTTATGGATGGGCTCACCCAAACAGGTCTTGGGATAAGCGAAGGTTCCGTGCTCCAACATAACTTCCAGAAGCTTTGGTCCCTGTCCCTCCATAAACTGCGGAGCCTCCTCTTTTACATCCTCACAGTGCATACGGCAGGAAGGGATTCCATATGCTGCTGCCACCTTTGAAAAATCGCAGGATGCAAATCCGCATCCATCTGTAGTTCCTGCAAAAAGACAGTCAAAGTAATCTCTCTGGAGATGGCGTATCATACCAAGTGCCTCATTGTTCATCACCATAATTTTCACCGGCAGATTTTCACGTTTTACCCACTCCAGCTCCTGGATATTCATCTGAAAAGCTCCGTCCCCACAGATGCAGGCAGTTGGTTTCCCGGTGGCATAGTAAGCTCCGATGGCTGCAGGAAGAGCATAGCCCATGGCTCCATGTCCGCCGGAAAAAAGCAATTTCTGACCTTCGCGGTTTTTGAAGGACTGATAACTCCACACCATATGCTGTCCTACATCCACTGCGATGGCACCTGTATCCTTAAGCATATCACTGAGCTCCCCGATCATACGGTTAGGATATCTCTCAGGAAGGGCATCATCCACTGCCTGAAGATTCTCCCTGATTTCACTGCATACCACCATCCAGTCACTGATACCCTCCTGCTCTCTGCAAGGCACTTTATCCAATGCCTGGATCAGGGTACCTGTTTCCGCCAGGATCTTGATCTCATTTTCTCCATTTTCGTGAATATTCCTCTGAAGATTGTAGGGATCAAGGTCTATACGGATGATCTTCGCGCCTTTTGCAAATTCATTCACTTTGGTACCGATCTGTCTAGTACACAGTGAAATGCCGAAACACAGAAGCAGATCACTTTTGGCATTGGCGATCATGTTTGCATATCTGTGGCCATAGGCCCCTCCGATACAGCCAAAATTCTGTGGATCATCATAAGCCAGAACCGACTTGGCAAGTACACTGGTAATAATCGGAATCTGACGGCTTCTTGCAAAACGGATCAGCTTTTGCTGACTGACAGCACTGTCTACCCCATGTCCCAGCATGATCACCGGCCGTTTGGCCTGTTCCAGCTCATCACAGATTGCACGGACTGCCTCATCTGTACCATGCAGAATGTGTGCAGAAGCAGTTTCCACTGCCTCTTCCATCTCAACACCACAGACATCCCCTTCAAACTCCATGTCATAAACAGGATTCTCCACTTCCCCACGCTGGATATTCATAGGCAGATCAATAAGCACCGGGCCTCTCCGTCCCGTAGTCGCAATATGATAGGCCTTGTTCAGCTCTGTCACAATATCCTCCGCATCGCGGATCTGTACTGCATACTTTGTAATAGGCTTTGCCATAGCTACAATATCTGTCTCCTGAAATCCCTGCTGGCGCAGGCCCTTGATTCCGGAATATTCATAGGTATTGAGCTGTCCTGTAAGGAAAATCACAGGAAGAGAATCATAATAAGCATCTGCCACACCACTGAGGAGATTTACAGCACCCGGGCCGCTGGTAGCGTAAGCACAGGCACATTCCTCCTTTGCCTGGGCATAACCACAGGCTGCAAAAGCAGCTCCCTGCTCATTGTAGCTGGAATGGTTCTCTGTATCCGGATTTCTCTCTATAGAATCCACCAAATGGGCGATCATCGTTCCCTGATAACCGAAAAAATGACGGATTCCTTTTTTCTGTAAAAATGCAACAACATAATCTGAAAGCTTCATAGTTTCCTCCGTTATCTGCTTCAATTTTCTGCTTTATATGATCATTCCGATCTCTTCTCTCTGCACATTCCTGCCTGTTTTCTCCAGTACATCCGTATAAATATCCAGTATCTCTATATCCTCTGCACAGATTTCACCCTTCTCCAGGCTTTTCTGCATCATCTGATAATATGGACGGAATACCTTCTCCAGAGTCATATAATCCTCGTTCTTGTACAGATTTCTGATGTAATCCTTTCGCTTCACATAAGAAAGCCCCAGGTTCATCCTCTCTCCACAAAATTCCACATAATCCCAGCACTGATTAAAATATGCTTTCATACCTTTGCTTTTACCCAATCTGGAGAGATTTTTCTGCCGTTCCCTGCAGTATTTCTCAAAATCCGTACTGTCCTTCCAGAACTGCATATAGCTGACTCTGGCGCTGACCACCAGACGGGCAGGAACCATATAACGAGGTTCTGTCATATTTCGCCAGCCTTTTCCATAGCTTATATTCAGATAGGTCTCCACATCCCCGGGAGCAGGAAAGGATTCCCCCTCCAGCACAACCTGACGGGTGTTTTCAAAAACAGCAACGGGATAACTGTGACTTTTCCTGCCATTCATCAGGGTATATACCTCTGTGGGATTCTCCTGCTGCTTCTTGCATAAACTATTGTAGATTCCTGCTGCCACCTGATTTCTGCCCTCAATTGCACACAGAAATTTCATCCAGGCCTTGCTCCAGGTAAATTCTGTATCCCTGACTGCATTGCCCGGTGCATGGATCTGGCGCCACTCTGCTTCTTTTTTTATCAGACGGTTCTCCCTGTGCTCAGATGCTGCCGGGATCCGCAGAGGCAGAATATTGATCCCCAGACCCGGATAAGCATAATCTCTGGTTCTGTCCAGATCAATACATACTGTATCGGTGTTCTCATATCTCAGATAAAAACCCGGAAAATATTTGTGGGTTTTCATAGATTCCAGCGCCCTGTGTTCTCCCGGATCCTCCTCCACTGCCTGACAAAACCGCTCCATATCCGGAACCCGCATAAGCACAGCTCCTGACTGAGGATTCTGAGGAAAATTGCCTCCCTGCACAGCGCACCAGGTAAGGCGGGGAGAAAGATAATATTTTATATTATGTTTCCGGCAGATCTCATCTACCTCTTTCAACAGCGAAAAAATCACTTTTTGCTTTTTGTTCAACTTTATACAGCCTTTCTTTTATGGATTCATAATGTCTTCACCAGCCCCTGTTATCTATACCAGACGGGCTGCCAGTGCCTGTATCTCTTCCAGAGTTCCATATTTACCCAGCCAGCTGTTCATTGCAGGCAGCATGTCTGCATTCTTTCCAAAGTTACGAATCTGGCGGCTTCCATTGTCCAGATCACTGATAATGATCCGGTACAGCTCTGTTTTCAGATAAGGCGGAACTGTATATTCCAATGCTTTCCTATAATTTTCAAAAGCTTCTCTGGTCTGTCCCTGTTTGCTGCGGATATCTCCCACCAGCTTATACACATAAGGCTTTTCCTCCTTATGGATCTGGCGGCTCCGCACCTTCTCAGCCAGCCATTCCAGCTCACTTTCCTCGCTGATGCATGCCAGATCTGCCCTGAGTGCAGCAAGCTCTCCTGGATACCCCAGACGTTTCCAGGCTTTCGCCAATGCTTTCCTGTACTCTGGATTCTGCTCTTTTTTATCACCGGTACCCATAGGCACCTCTGTTTTTTCCAGGATTTCCCTGATCAGCTTCTCAATCTGGCTCTGGGTACGGACACAGGAAATCTTTGCCAGATACCAGCCGGCACGGATATCTTCATCCTCAGGCATGATCTTCTGCCACATTTCCATGGTCTGCAGAGCTTCTGTCCGCTGTCTGCTGCCGATCATTTCCTCACAGTTCCTGAGTATCTGCCCTTTATAAGACCGGAACAATTTGTCCATTTCCAGCCACACAAATCCGTTGGCAGTATTCTCCTTCACTCTGGCATAAAGCTGTAAAGCCTTCTGTCCGTTTCCCTTCATCCACAGGATGTCTGCCAGATACTTCATAAAATATCCATCCTCCGGAAAAAACCGCAAGGCTTTCTCCAGAAACTGCTCTGCCTCCTGCAGGTTCTCCCCTGTCTTTTCCATCAGAAGCCTGCATTTAAGCTTCATCAGACCGGGATGACCGGGATATTTTTCCAGAAGCTCCTCACAAAGCTTCCTGCATTCATCCATATGCCCTGCTTCATAATGCTCCAGACCTTTGCGAAACAGGAGGATATCTGTTTTCAGACTCTCCATCTCTCCTGTGAGATGGTCTGCCTTTTCCCTGATTTCCAGCATACGAAAGGCTTTGGAAATCCGTTCTGTATAAAAGAGGGTTTTTACTGCTGCCAGGAACACCTCATCCGGAATATCCACCAGCACCGGATGATAATATGCATAAATATGGTCAAAATCCTCCCTGCCAATAAAATCAGGGCTAAGCTGTGCCTTATAATATGCAACAAAAAGATTTCCCAGTTTCCGATAGGCACCCTTTTCCATCAGTTCCTGCAGATTCAGTCCGGATTCCCGGATGGCTTCCCTGAGATCTGCTGCCACACAGCCAGCCTTGTATTCCAGACCTTTGTGGCTGACCCTGTGATTCTCTCTGGCAATACGCATATTGTACAGCTTCTGTCTGATAGCATTTCTGTTCAGTCTACCCCTGTTCACACCAGACATGTAATCCTCCCGGAATTCCTTATAGGTAGCCCCTTCCACGCACACAGTCCGGTGTCCCTCACGTTCTGCATATGCCGGCATATAAGACCACTCATCTCCATAATACTGAGTCAGATATTCACTGCAGTGGTTGGGGATCATTA
>OLOA01003846.1_pt1 | contig 11877 bp, 10 predicted proteins | sample 1672201 | NCBI WGS metagenome assembly OLOA01 (sample SAMEA3136658, study PRJEB25190) | human gut metagenome
TTTGCTTCCGGTCACGATAAAGAGGAAAGGACGCTTTCGCCCGCCGAAAGCCGAAATCATATCAAATGTCAGAAAACACGTCATACATACTCCGCGCGATGACCTCCGACGGCAGCGCAAGGATAACCTTCTGCGATCTCACCGACACCGTCAGGCACATGGCGGAAATACATTTACCTTCAAAGACAATGACCGCCGTCCTCGGCAGGGTCATGTGCGGTGCATCGCTGATCGGATCGCTTCTGAAGAACAAGGAGGATTCGCTCACGCTTCGCATCGACGGCGACGGATCTGCGGGAAAGATAATCTGCGTGAGCGATTATCTCGGAAATGTCCGCATCTGCGCCGATCACTACGGTGTCGAGCTTCCTCCGAACGCAAGCGGCAAGCTTGACGTAGGCGGCGCGGTCGGGCGCGGCACGCTTTATGTGATACGCGATCTCGGGCTTGCGGAGCCTTACATCGGAAGCGCCGCGCTCGTATCGGGCGAGATCGCCGAGGATATAACAAACTACTTCGCCGCAAGCGAGCAGACGCCGACCGTCTGTGCGCTCGGAGTGCGCGCCGATACGGAAAAGCGCTGCATCGCGGCGGGCGGATATCTCGTACAGCTTCTTCCGGGCGCGGACGAGGGGATCGTACCTGCGCTTGAGCGGAACATGGCTTCCATGGAGTCCGTGTCAAAGCTGATAAAGGACGGCGTGAGCGGCGAGGAAATCGTCGCGCGCGTGTTCGACGGAATACCGTTCGATCTTTTCGACAAGTTCGAATGCGGATACGTCTGCAGCTGCTCGCGTGAGCGGTATCTGTCCGCACTGCGCGGTTTGCCCCGCGCCGATATCGACGAGATGAAGGCGGACGGGCAGCCGATCGAGGCGCTGTGCCGATTCTGCGGAAAGAAGTATTCGTTCTCCCCGGACGAGATCGGCTGACGCTCATCACATCCGACGGCGCGTCCCCGAATTCGGTGCGTACCGTCGGCGCAAGGCTGCAACATAAAGAAAAAAACCGTTTCCGAAGCATCCGAGACTGCTTCGGAAACGGCTTTTTATTTTGTACCTTTACAGATCGAGCTTCATATCCTCACTCTTGTAAAGCTTCAGCTTGAGCATAAGCTCGCTCAGCGCAAGCGTAAGGACTGCCGGGATCACAACGCATATCAGCACGAGACCGATCCACTGAAACGCGCCCATCTCGCCCTCGGCGCCGATCACGCCGAGAGGACCGACAAGTCCGCTCGTTCCCATGCCCGCGGAAACTCCGGTGTTCTTCAGTTTGAACACAACGGTCGAAAGCGGTCCCGTCACCGCCGATGTGATTATCGTCGGCAGCCATATCTGCGGGCGGCGGATTATGTTCCCCATCTGGAGCATCGATGTACCGAGCCCCTGCGCGATAAGTCCGCCCCAGCGGTTCTCGCGGAAGCTCATCACGGCAAAGCCGACCATCTGAGCACAGCAGCCCGCCGTTGCGGCGCCGCCCGCAAGTCCCGCAATGCCGATCATCGCGCAGATCGCGGCGGACGATATCGGCAGAGTGAGAATGATACCCACGACAACCGAAACGATGATGCCCATGGCAAACGGGCGAAGCTCGGTCGCGGTATTTATGAAATCGCCGAGATAATACATCACATACGCGATCGCGGGGCATATCAGGCGGGATATCCCGTATCCCGACAGGATCACCGTAACCGGAGTGACGATTATATCGACCTTTGTCGATTTATATACGAGTTTTCCGAGCTCGGCGGCGACAAGCACGGCAAAGAACGCGCCTGCGGGTCCCGCGGTATAGTTTATCACCGAGCCGTCCGCAAGGTGAATCTGCGCGCCGAGCATATATCCGATCGCGCCGACCGCGACCGATGAATAAAGCACAAGCCCCTGTGCGCCGAGTGCGAACGCGGCGGCGATTCCGATCGATGCCCCGACCACATATCCGTTCTTTGCGAACGCGGCGATTTCTCCGAGAAACTCAATGCCGAATTTTTCGCCGATCGTACCGAGAATCGTTCCTATGAGAAGGGAGGCGAAAAGCCCCTGTGCCATTGCGCCCATCGCGTCGATAAAGTAAAGCTTCAGCGACGGTTTAACGCCTTTCTTCAGAAAAAATGCCTTGATCTTTCCCATGCCGGTATCCGTGCCCCCGATTCGCGGGGACTTTCCTTTCAGCGGATTTTATGCCGCGCCGAGCGGTGATTCGTTAATTTATTCTACAGGATTTTCCTGTCATTGTCAATTGACATATTGCAAGATAAAAGCGCATCTTCGGGGAATTTATTGTACAATGACTTGCACAGGGAGACAAAATGATGTATCATTGAAGTAAATCTTCAAAATTCCGCGTTAGGCGCAAAAGGAGGACAAAGTGAGCAGCACAATATGGAACCCTTGGCACGGATGCACCAAGTATTCCGAAGGATGCGCAAACTGCTATGTATACCGCCGCGATTCGTCCGTCGGGCGCGACGCATCGGAAATATACAGAACCCGTTCCTTCAATCTTCCGATAAAGAAAAAGCGTTCCGGCGAGTTCGCGATCGCCGCATCGACAAGCGTGTTCGCCTGCATGACCTCGGATTTCTTCCTTGATTCCGCCGATGTGTGGAGGGACGAAGCGTGGGATATGATCAGGCAGCGGAGCGATCTGCCGTTCACGATAATAACGAAGCGGGTACTGCGGATAAAGGACTGCCTGCCGTCCGATTGGGGCGACGGCTGGGACAACGTATGCATCTGCGCGACCATGGAAAATCAGGCGAGGGCTGACGAGCGCCTCGGCGAATTTCTTGCGCTCCCGCTTAAGCATCGGCGGATAATATGCGAGCCGTGTCTCTCAAAGATCGATTTTCGCGGGAAGCTCGACGGACGCATATCGGGGATCACAGCGGGCGGCGAAAGCGGACCGAATGCGCGCATCTGCGATTTTGAGTGGATACTTTATCTGCGTGAGCAATGCGAACGCGCCGGGATCGGTTTTCATTTCAAGCAGACCGGCGCCAAATTTCTGAAGGACGGACATCTTTACAGAATCGCAAGAAAAAATCAGCACTCGCAGGCGCGGCGCGCGGGAATTAATATAGACAAATAAAGAGTGAATCGGAAAGTCTCCGCCGATGCTCGGAATACGCAAAGATATACTCCGCCGCACGCCTTCGAAAGCCGAACAATATCGCAAGGCAAAACCAATCAGAATTGCAAAAGCAAAGCCGAAGAAAAACACAAAAACAGGGTGCCGCACTCCGCCCCCCTGTTTCGATAGGTTACGATTTACTTGATAACGTTTTCCCAGCCGGAGAGATGACGGATAAGGTAAATGAGATCCTTGGTGTCGATCTTGCTGTCGTTGTTGAGGTCTGCAACATCTTCGCAGAAGCTGATGTCGCTCCAGTTGTTGAGGAAGCGGATGAAGCAGATGAGATCCTTCATGCCGACGGTATCGTCGCTGTCAACGTCTGCAAGGAACGGAAGAACATGAGTTTCTTCTCTGCCGCAGGTGTCGCACTTAACGTCCTTTTTACCGTGAGTGGTAAGGGTGGACTTGGTAACGATCTTGCCGCTGCCCCACTTGTGACCGAATGCCTTTACAACTGCGTCGGTGTACTTGTCATGGCAAAGCTCACATCTGTGAACGGTGTATCCGTCATCGTTGCAGTCAGCATCCTTGGTAAAGTCTCTGTACTTGTGGTCAAGCTTTGCAACGGTCTTGGTCTCGATAACCTTGTGGCAGTCTGCGCAAACGATTTCGGAAGAGCCTTCGTTGTAGCAGTCGGCGCTCTTGGTGATAACCGTGGTGGTGTTCTTGTGATCGCAGATCACGAGCGTTCCGCTGACGGTCTTGCCTGCAACAGTTGCGCTGATCGTCTTGGAGCCGCTCTCGCCAGTGCCGACGGAAACGGCAGCGTATGCATAAAGTCCGTTGTAGGAGTGACCGATATTGGCAACCTTGGTAACGCTGCCGAGAGAGATCGTTGCGTCGGTGTTCGTAAGCATGCCGTCGTTTGCTTCGATGTTCACAGCGATGATCGCGGTGGAGCCTGCCTCAGCGTATACGGTGGGGATAACTGCGTGAGCCGCGGTCTCGGTGAGAGCGTATCCGGCTCCGGAGAAAGCGGAAGCCGCGCCTGCGGAATGTCCGATCTTGAAGCCGTTCTTGCAGCCTTCAAAAGCCTTATCGCCGATTGCGGGGCAGTGATCGAGCATGTTAGCTATTGCGAGGTTGGAGCAGTTCCAGAAAGCCTTTTCCATGATCGTGGTGCAGGTGGTGGGAATGGTGACCTCTGCGAGGCTTACGCAATCCCAAAAAGCTGCGCTGCCGATGGTCTGAACTGCGCCGAGAGTAACGGAAGCGAGGCGAGAGCAGTGCCAGAAAGCAAGCCCGGAAACGGTCTTCACCTTCTCGCCGAATACTACGTTGGTGAGCTCTTCGCATCCTGCGAATGCCATTTCACCGATAGTCTCAACATTGTTTCCGATAACAACGGAGGTAACTGCGGAACCGTTGAAAGCATTTCTGCCGACAGCGGTTACGGGGTAGGTACCCTTCGAGTCCTTGACGTACTCGGGAATGGTGACCGCGCCGTTTCCGGTGTAGCCGGAAGAGCAGCTGTCGGAATAGGTGTTGACGCCTACGGTAGCCTTACCGTTTGCGATCGTGTAGCTTACGCCGTTCGGATCCTTACCGTCGGTAAGGTTGAAGGTCTCCGCTGCCTTCGGGAAAGTATAGGAAGTGGTCGCGGTAGCGGGGATAACCATAACCGCAACAATCATCAGTGCGCAAAGAAGTACTGAAATGATTCTTTTCATGTTTTTCTCCGTTCTGCCTTTATTAGGCATCTTTCTCATTTTTTATTGACGAGCGTCCTTATGATCATGACGAGATCCTTCATGTTGAAGTTTCCGTCGCTGTCATAATCCGCGCATACATCTGTCTCGATATCCCACCCTGCAAGGGCGCGGACTGCGAGAACAACATCTTTCATATCGAGTGTGCCGTCCGAATTGACATCTCCGGGGAATGCGTCGCCGAGTGTTCTCGGATTATTCGCATAGGCATCGGCATTCTCGGCGGTATCGAAAAATCTGATCGCCGTTATCTTTATGCCCTTGCCCTCGGGAATAGCCCCGTCGGAGCCGTTCAGGACGAGTTTTACACCGAATATACGCCCGTACCAAGCGTCAAGATCGCTCAGTTTGACAACGATCGTCTGCCATTCTCCCGTACTTTCGAATTCAAGCTGTTTATAAGCCTCGTTCGTTTGTGTGTAAGTATCCCCGACATCAACAAATATGCCGAGCTTTATATCCTGCGCAATTCCCGTATCCGCGCGAACCGTAATCGCCGCATATCCGTTCGAGGCGGCGTTTGCGCCGAGGAACGCGAACTCCACGCTCGGATCAAGTCTGCCCGTTGCGGCAAGCGCAAGAGAGTATGCCGATATGCCTGCATTTAACCCGTCTGTCTTCTTAACCTGATCTATCCTTTCAGCACTGTCAAAGACATACGCATTTTTTGCGGCGTGCCCGTACGAAAGTATCACCGAATTCACAACCGCGCGTTCTTTGCCGTAATTTCCGTCCTTATCCTTGTCGCACGGACGACCGGTAAGCTCGTATCCGCCTTCGCCGTCGGTAACGCTCATCGACGCGCTTCCGCCGCCGTCAAGGAGGAACGCCGTAACTATTCCGAGATCCTCGCAAAGGGAATGAAGATCGGAGACCGCAAATCCCACGCTGTATCCGGTAGACTTCTGACGTCCGTAGCTTGTGAGCATTACGACTTTTCCGTCTGCCTTTATTCCGAGTATCGAAGTCGGATAGTTGACCGTGTTGGGAAGAAGATTCTGCTGAACATCGCCGTTTATCACGATCGGCATATGTCCGCCGACGCAGTTCGTGACCGTCTGCCATTTTTCGGTGTTGCCCATATCGTCGCGGATCGACACCATCACGCTGATCTCATCGCCTATCTCAAACGAGGTGAGCTTTGAAAGCGCGCTTCCGCGTGCCGTGAAGATGAGGCGTCCTTCCTTCATCGGGAGTTTTTCCTCGCCGGGCTTCGTTATCGCCGCAACGGTTCCGCTGACGAGCGAGCCCTGTTTTATCCTGTATCCGTCCGGGCAGTCAACGACGACCTCGTATGCATCCGAAAGAGCGTAGTTTGAAGCATAACCCTTATCGGTGTACATCACAAGTGCGTTGTTTGCGGGCAGGCGGTTTATTCCGTCAACTTCGCATACGGTATCTTTTGTGCGGTCCTTCAGTCTGACCGTTGTTATTATATTGCCGAGCATCGCCTCGCCGTCGGAACTTACGCCGAACGACTGGAACGTGCCGTTGTACGGGGTCTCCTGCACCATGTTGGTCGTGCAGATTATCTCTCCGCCGTACATTGAGAATCCTCGCGGAAGCGCATACGCCTTCGTGACGACCGCATCCGAGTAACCGTCAACGACGGTTCCCGCACCCTCGACGCGTACATGATACGACGGGATCATCCACATATCGCCGTTCACCGCGGCAATTGCGGTTTTGTCTCCGGCATTCTTTTCGTTGAAGCGCTGCATCGTATTTCTCGGAGTGACAAGCTTGCTTGCGTAATCCCCGCCGCCCGTAACGTCGAAATACAAATCCTTCTGTTTCGGATCAAATTCAACCGTGCTGAATTCCTGAAGTCCGTAATCGGATTCCGCGGACAGTGAATATTTGGTGAGCGTAACGCCCGGATAAAGAGTGCTGACACTGCGCGATGTTTCTCCGCTCAGCGTACCGTCAGACGACTCGGCATAAGCAGTAATTACAATACCCGAAAATACAAGGCTCAGTGCACAGATAAGCGATATGAATTTTTTCACAGCTGCTCTCCTTTCCCGAAATCCGTCCGATTCCACAATGGTCCTGTCTAAGTATATCACAGCCGAAAAGAAAACGCAAGACTTTTGTGCAACATTTTTGACAAAAATTCATTTTGCGGCTATTGCATTGTTTTATATGCTGTGATAGAATTTATAAAGCGGGCGCTTGTCGGATTCTTTTTTAAATTATGTGGGGGTTTATATGAAAAACGTCATGCTCGTAGGCGATTCCATCCGCCTCGGATACGAAGGAAGAGTCAGAGAGCTTCTCGGCTCCGATGTCACGGTGTTTTCGCCCGGCGAAAACTGCCGCTTCACGAAATTCACGCTTTGGGGAATGTTCAGCTGGATGGAGGAATGGGGAAACCCGCACATCGATGTGATCCATTGGAACACGGGAATATGGGATCTTCACCGCTGCACTGCCGACGGCGAAAACTTCACCCTTCTCGACGAATTCGTCGATGTCAACCGCCGTCTTGCGATACAGATGGAAAGCTATTCCGAAAACCTGATCTGGGCTACGATCACGCCCGGCGGGCGAGGACTCGACAGGCACGAGCCGATAAACTCCCTGATAAATTCCGTTCCCGACGCCAAGAAGGTATATCTCACCGACTGCGAGAAGCCGTGGAACGAGGATGTCGTCCGCTACAACGAAGCGGCGGCAAAGCTGATGCGAAGCCGCGGCATCCGCGTAAACGATCTGTATTCCGAGATCGCCGGCGACACCGACCGCTACATAAGCGGAGACGGCATCCACCCGACCGAGGAAGGATACGAACGTCTTGCAAATGCGGTCGCGCGTGAAATAAAGGCGTTTCTCTGACCGCCGCACGTCGCATACTGTTTTCACGCACATGTACACATATGTAATTTATTGAAAGGTTTTGCGGAAGCATCCGCGTCGGTCACATGGTATTTTCAAGTCTCGAATTTATTTTCGTATTTCTCGCATCCGTGCTCGCGGTCTATTACCTCGTGCCGCCGAAGGCGCGCAACATCGTGCTTCTCCTGTTCAGCCTTGTATTCTACGGCTGGGGCGAGCCCGTTTATGTATTTCTGATGATTGCGACGATAACCGTCGATTACATCTGCGGCTACATCATCGGGCGCGATCTCGATTCAAAGCCGAAGCGGGCGAAGGTCACGCTTATCGTCTCGATCGTGATAAATCTTGCGCTTCTCGGCGTATTCAAGTATTACGATTTCTTTGCCGGGACGCTCAATTCGCTGCTCGGCAGGGGAGTTTTCCCCACGCTCGGGCTGACGCTGCCGATCGGAATATCGTTCTACACGTTCCAGGCGCTCTCCTACGTCATCGACGTATACCGCCGCGACGCGCGCGTTCAGAAGAACATCGCCGCATTCGGCACATACGTTACGCTCTTTCCGCAGCTTATCGCGGGACCGATCGTCCGCTACGCCGACGTTGACGATCAGCTGCGCGAGCGCACGCATTCGCTGACGCTTTTCGCCTCCGGATGCCGCACTTTCATATGCGGACTTGCGAAAAAGATCCTTCTTGCAAACGCAGCCGGCGCAATGTGGAATTCGCTTTCCGCCGCCGCGGAGCCGGATGCGCTCGGCGCGTGGCTCGCCATCGTATTCTACACCTTCCAGATATACTTTGATTTCTCCGGATACTCCGACATGGCGATCGGTCTCGGAAAAATGTTCGGGTTCTCGTTCCGCGAAAACTTCTACTACCCCTACGTTTCCGAAAGCATCACCGAATTCTGGCGAAGATGGCACATCTCCCTTTCGACATGGTTCCGCGAATACGTCTACATCCCGCTCGGCGGAAACCGCCGGGGCGTCGGAAGAACGTACTTCAATCTGTTCTGCGTATGGCTTCTGACGGGACTGTGGCACGGTGCAAGCTGGAACTTCGTCCTCTGGGGACTCTACTATTTCGCGCTTCTTGTAATAGAAAAGACCTTCCTACTGCGCCTGCTTGAACGCGCGCCGAAATTTCTCCGCCACATCTACTCAATGGCGGCGGTCATATTCGGCTGGCTGCTGTTCGTGATCGAGGACGTATCCTCGATCGGGGCTTACCTGTCACGCATGTTCGGCGGCACCGGGGTATTTGCAACGCAGATCACCGTATATGAGCTTGTGCGCAATCTCGTGTTCCTCGCGATACTAATTCTCGCGTCCACTCCCGCGCCGAAAAAGCTTTGGTACAAACTGTACTCAAAGGGTACGCCGTGGAGGATCGTGCAGTCCGTCGTGTGCGCGATCGCGTTTGTCCTCTGCATAGCATACCTCGTGGATTCGTCATACAACCCGTTTCTGTACTTCAGATTCTGAGAAAGGAGTGATTCAATATGTTAAAGCACGATGAAGCCGATCTCGTCGCCGAAAAATATCTCAATATGCAGCTTGAAGCTAAGGACCGCCCGGGCGATCTGACCGTGACCCTCGCCATCCTCATCATCATCGCCGCTCTTGCCGCCGCGTTCTGGATAATCCCCGACCGCGCCTCCTCCGAAGAGGAAAACCGCGTGCTCGCGCAGTTCCCCGAATTCTCGCCGGAATCGCTGGAATCGGGAAAGTTCACCTCCGATTTTGCGTCGTACATGGCGGATCAGTTCCCGATGCGCGACACCTTCGTCGGCATAAAAGCAGCGGCGGAGATATCCATGCTGAAGCTTGAGAACAACTCCGTAATGCTCGCGCCCGGCGATACCCTCGCGGAGCGCTTTGACACCGTGAACACCGACAACGTAAAGGCGAACACCGACGCAATAAACGCTTTCTGCGGCACGCTGAACAGCCGCGGTGTCACCGCGCGATTTGCGCTCCTGCCGCGGTCGATGGATATTTTCGATATCCCGGTATACGGTCGCGGCGCGTCCGAGAGAGAATGGCAAAGCGTGCGCGATATCGCCGGAGACGGCATGATCGATATGCGCAGCGTATTCGACGCGCACAGCGGCGAATACATCTACTACCGCACGGATCACCACTACACGACGCTCGGCGCGTACTACACATATGCTGCGCTCGGCGACAGCCTCGGCTACACGCCGAACTCCGTTGAGCACTACAAACGCACGGAGGCGTCCGACTCCTTCTTCGGCACGACCTACTCAAAATCCGGAATGAAGTGGATCTCCCCCGACACCGTAGAATACTTCCGATGGGACGGGGACGACAAACTCTCCGTCACGGTCGCCGAAACGGGAGAGGTGAGAGACGGACTTTACTTTGAAGAATACCTTTCCTCGAAGGACAAATACGCATCGTTCGCGGGAGGAAACTTTGCCCGCATCGATATCGCCCGTCCCGGCGAGGTGCGCGAAAAGCTCCTTATCGTCAAGGACAGCTTCGCGCACGCGCTCGTGCCGTTTCTCGCGGAGCATTTCGACATCACGATGATCGACACAAGATACTACAAACGACCCGTTATAAAGCTTGCGGAGGACGAGGGCTTCTCCCGCGTGCTCGTGCTGTGCAATCTCGACACGCTCTCGTCGGCAAAGCCGTTTGAGATACTGCGCATGGGTCTGAAATAACCTTTCTCAGCCCGAGGCGGAAACGCATCGGGCTGTTCTTTCTTTCACGAAAAAGCGTGTGTTTTTACCTCTTGGCACGAAAATCCGACCTGTCGGCAAAAACCTCTTTACAAAAGAAATTCTTTCGGTTATACTTGAATTGTAAGATAAAGCAAGGCAGCATTTTATAAGACGGCTCCGGCTGATACTGCGGCTCCGTCCCGAAACGGTGGGGAGTAAGATGAAACTTCGGATCGAGATCATGGATGAAAAAGAAATCAGCGAAGGCGCCGAAGAAGAGCTTGTACTGCGCTGCCGTTTCCCCGACGAGAGGATAATGCAGCTTCAGCGCTCGCTTGCCGCGATGATCGGTGCGGGCGGTGAGATCTGTCTGCACCTCGAGGACGAGGAATTCTTCGTTCCGTACGGCGAGACCCTCTTCTTCGAAACGGACGGTGCGCGCACCGCGGCGCATACGGCGAAGGCGATGTACTACACCGAGCTTCGTCTGTGCGAGCTTGCGGACATCCTCCCCTACAGCTTCATCCGAGTTTCGAAGTCGTGCATCGTCAATTCCGCCGCAGTAAGCTCGATCACGCGGAACGTAACGGGATCAAGCGAGGTCCGCTTTCGCGGCGGCAAAAAAACATATGTCTCAAGAAAATTCTACAAGGATCTGATCGAAAGAATCAGGGAAACGAGGTTACGGTAATGAAAAAATTTGCAGACTGCGAGGTTAAAGTAATGAAAAGATTTGCAGGTTCAAGCATCTTCTGGGGCGTGGTGCTCATATGCACAGCCGTGCTCCTGATATTCAATTCACTCGGCATCAGCGTCGGATATCTCGACGGCGGCGGACTTCCCGTAGTGCGCATCGTGCTCGGCGTGCTATGTGCGGCATGGCTCATAACGGAGATCGTCAAGCTCCGCTTTGCAAGGATATTCTTCCCGCTCGCGTTCATCCTCCTGCTCTTTGAAGGAGAGCTCGCGTCAATGCTCCATGTGCCCGGCAAGGACATATATTCCTCATGGACAATCCTTCTCTGCGCCGCACTGCTGACCGCCGGGGTCTCTCTTCTCACGCACGGCAGAAACCGTCACTTCAAAATCGGCAAGAACGACGGCACGCTGAATGTTGAGTTCTCCGACAAGACGGCAGAGCACGACGACGGCGGCGATATCACCTGCCATCTCTCAAGCGTGACAAAATACATCGACTGCACGAACTTCACAAAGAAACAGATAAACTGCGACAAGGGAAGCGTGGAGATATTCTTCGAAAACACCGACCGCTACACGGGCGGCGAGCTTGTGATTGCAAACAACATGGGCTCCGTTGAGATCCATATCCCCGAAGATTGGTACACAGTCGGCGATATCATAAACAGCCTCGGCTCTGTCGAGCTGCCCCGAATGACCGAAAAATCGGTCAAGCCTCTTCGCATCAGCGGAGCAAACAATGTCGGCTCCGTGGAAATATCCCGATAAACGAAAGACGCGCCGCGCAAACGACAGACG
>OLOA01003849.1_pt1 | contig 11871 bp, 8 predicted proteins | sample 1672201 | NCBI WGS metagenome assembly OLOA01 (sample SAMEA3136658, study PRJEB25190) | human gut metagenome
AATAATAAAAATTTTTAGCAATACTTAATCACCTGAAAAAAATATATAGGAATTCTTAGCCTAAAATTTATCAACGTTAGAGTTAAGTTTTTGCAAATATTTTAGCAAACAATAATCCTTTATTAAAGAATAAAGTTATATTATTTAACTGATAACTTTATGACAGCAATATTAACTGCTTAATACAATTTTCTCAAATGATATACCGTTAAAACTCAACCGCTATTTTCTCTCATGATACTTTTATCAAAAATCACATAAAGCGATTTCCTGACTTTTAGCAGTTGCCATATTTTAATATAAATTCATAAAGATTCTACGCCAATTATCTCATCTAAAACAACTCTAATTGATTATTTCGAGTTTTCAGAACTTCTCACTCCATCGTAAAGATAAAGCGGAAATCTCTGCGTATAACAATCAGTCAAATCTATAAGACTACTCCGTCTTTAAAGATAGAAATTTCACGATAACCGTTCTTCTCATTATTTGTTTGCCTTCCGTTTGCTACGTCTATAACAAAATCAAACAAATCCTGAGTGAGAACTTCACCGTCTACTATAGGTCCTGCATTAAAATCTATCCAGTGCGGTTTTCTTTCAGCCAGTCCTGAGTTAGACGAAATTTTTACAGTTGGAACCGGTGCTCCCAGAGGAGTTCCTCTTCCTGTTGTAAACAAAATCAAATGACAGCCTGAAGCGGTCAGATTTGTTACTGCAACAATATCATTTCCGGGACCTGTGAGAAGGTTTAAACCCTGCTTTTTCACATGCTCGCCAATCTGAATAACGTCAACAACATCGCTGGTACCGCTCTTCTGCACACACCCTAACGACTTATCCTCGAGCGTTGTTATGCCGCCCTTTTTGTTGCCGGGAGAAGGATTTTCATATACGACCTGATTATGGCGCATAAAATATTCCTTAAAATTATTGATAAGGTCAACAGTTTTGTCGAACGTCTCCTTATCATGACAGCGGTTCATCAGCAGAGTTTCAGCGCCAAACATCTCCGGAACTTCGGTAAGTATGGTGCTTCCTCCGTGAGATATCAAAAGGTCTGAAAACTGACCAACCAGCGGATTAGCAGTAAGTCCTGAAAAACCGTCGCTTCCTCCGCACTTTAATCCTACAACCAATTTTGAAACATCACATTTCTTTCTGGTAAACTTCTGAGCGTACTCAACAAGCTCACCGATTAGTTTCAGTCCCTCTTCAACCTCATTATCATAGTCCTGAGTGGACATAAATCTAATTCTTTCAGGATTATAATCTCCCAGTATACCCTTAAAAACCGGAATATTGTTATTTTCACATCCAAGACCTAAAACTAAAACACCGGCAGCATTTGGATGATTTACAAGACCCTTTAAAATCGCCTGAGTAGTTTTTTGGTCGTCGCCCAGCTGAGAGCAGCCAAACGGATGAACAAAATTAAATATACCGTCTGTTTTTCCCTCAAACAGCTTATTTGCTTCGCGCGCCAGCAGTTCTGATGTCTTGTTAACACAGCCGACAGTATTGACAATCCATATCTCGTTTCTGATACCTACGCTTCCATCATCGCGCACATAACCTTTAAAATATGCCTTTTCGTCTGCCTTTTCCACACCTTTAAGCTGCGGTTCATTTGTATTCCAATATACCGCTGAGATTGGTTTTTATGTTATCGGTATGAACATGCTCTCCCTTTTTTATATCGCGTATTGCATGACCTATAGGATAACCGTATTTTATAATATCTTCGCCCTCTTTGATGTCCCGGTTTGCGGTCTTATGCCCGTCAAACTCTCCGCCTACATTTACTTCAACATTGTCAAGAGGACTTATTTTAATTTTTCCCATTTGTTTATCTCCTTTCTCAAAGCGAAAGAATTAACATATCAGCCGTTTACAACTTCTTCCATAGCGGCTCTGATACCCTTTTCTTCTATTGATTTTAGATAACCGTTTATTGAGTCTTTTAACATACTTAAATCTGTTCCCCAATATTCTTCTTTTGAAAGAATATCGTCAACAGAAGCCGTCTTCATAAATTCCATAACATCAGGATTATCGTTAGCGGCGTCTGTTCTATAGAAAGCTATAAGTGCAGCCAGCGAGAACACAAGGCACTTTGGCTCCTTATTGTTCTCTTTTATATATTCAAGAACTGACGGCAGCACTCTGACCTGATACTTTGATACTGAATTCAAAGCTATGCTGAGCAAATAGTGCTTGATGAAAGGATTCTGGAAACGCTCTATAACATCATTGGCAAATTGAATCAATTCATCCTTAGGAAGGTCAAGAGTCGGTATAATCTCATCAAATACACCGGTCTTCATAAAGTTGAAAACAAGCTCGTCATCCATAGCTTCTTTAACTGTTTCAAGCCCTGCAAGGTGTGCGGCAAGTACCATCATAGTATGCGCGCCATTCAGAATTCTAACCTTTCTTTTCTTATATGGCGTAACATCATCTGTCCAAAGAACGTTAAGCCCTATCTTATCAAAAGGAAGTTCCTCTGCATATTTCTTATCGCCTTGGATTACCCACAGGTGGAATATTTCAGCAGTGTCTATAATATTATCGAGATAGCCGTATTCCTTCTCCATCTCAGAAGCAGTATCACGCGGATAACCTGTAACGATTCTGTCAACCAGAGTATTGGTGAAGTAATTCTCTTCCTCAACCCACTTGATAAAGTCATCGCCGTAGCCAAAGTCTTTAGCATACTTCAAAACACAAGCCTTAAGCTCGTCGCCGTTTTTATCAATAAGTTCACACGGAAGCAGTAAAAATCCCGGAAGCTTATTATCAAATCTTCTCTTCATGAACAAAGTCAGTCTGCCAGGGAATGTAAGACCTGCAAAATCATCAGGATTTTGATTCGGCTTATACTCAATACCGGCTTCTGTTGTGTTTGAAATTATATATCTGAGTTCAGGATTTGAAGCACACTCAAAGAATTCATCTGTATTCTCAAATGGGTTTATACCTCTTGTGATACAGTCAACAACTCTTGTCTCCTCCACCTTTTGACCGTCCTGCAAACCTCTCAGATACAAGGTGTACAAGCCGTCCTGCTCGTTTATCATAGGGATAAGACCCTGTGCGAGAGGCTGAACTACTACAACTCCGCCGTCAAAGTCTGCTTCCTTATTCAATCTGTCAATCATCCAATCAACAAATCCGCGCAGAAAATTTCCCTCTCCAAACTGCAAAAACTTCTCAGTAAGCTGACATTTTTCTTTTCTCTTTAGTCTCTCCATAAATTGTTCCTCCTAAAAATATATTAACGTTCAATTTTCAAGCACAGCTTATATTAGTCTACGATCTTAACAATCTCCTGGTTCTCATTGCTCTTTGCAACACCGTTCACTGCTAAAGTAGCGTTAGATTCAGCGTCAGTTTCGATAAAGTATTTTGCTGTAGGTGAAACCATTGAGTTGCTTATCATAATATCCTTTGATTCTTTTATCTCAACAGCAGTGTTACTTCCTTCAGAAGTGAGACCGCTTACTTTAACCAATTCTGATTTTTCTATGATTATTGAAGAAGTTTTTTCAACATCCAAATGCACGTTATTAAAACTTACGTCTTTCATATTAGCGCAGTAGAAACCGTGACCCTTTGTCGGCTCAATATGCCAAGCCATAATCGGCGCACTTGCCACATCATGGTCTCCCTTTGTCATAGAACATACAAAGTTATCAACATGGAGACTGGTAACAGGCATCTCAGGAATACCATATATATATCCGGCAGCACACTTTACTTCACGCGCGGTAACATTGCTTATGTATATATTCTTAAATACCGGAGTGCTGTCTTCAACCGGTTTTTTCTCAAGAGAGAATAACTCCATATCGTTAGGGTCGGTTCCTCCGCATTTATAATAACCGTTTATTGTAAGCGGCGCGAACACGTTTGTCATCATAATATTGTCTATTCTAATATCCTCAACGCTTCCGCCTCTCTTACGGCGCGTCTTAATTCTTATACCTCTGTCGGTTCCGTTAAACACACAGTTTGAAATCGTAACATTTCTAACTCCGCCTGACATCTCGCTTCCGATAACAACTCCGCCGTGTCCGTTATTCATAGTACAATTGGTTATCGTTATATTTTCGCATGGATACTTCTTCTGCAAATAGTCGTCCTCGGTTCCTGATTTCAGAGTAACACAGTCGTCACCCACATCAACCTGACAGTTTGAAACATGAACATTAGAACAGCTCTCAGGGTTTATACCGTCCGTATTAGGAGAATCAGCCGGATTCTTTATTGAGATACCGTCAATCGTCACATTGCGGCAGCACATAGGATGAACTGTCCACATTGCAGAATTTATGATACTGATACCGGAAAGTCTTACATTTTCACACATAATTGGTTGGAAAGCCCTGGGTCTCTGTTCATTTTTAGGATTTGACCACCAGTTATATCCTCTTCCATCCAATGTTCCGCGGCCTGTTACAGTTATATTTTTTGCATTTCTTGCGGCAACAAGTCCGGTATGCCCTTCTCTGTTATATCCTTCTAGGTCTTCTTTAGTTATCATTGGGTAGTCCTCAGGATCAGCACTTCCCAAAATTGTAGCTCCGCCTTCAAGATAGAGCGTCATATTGTCTCCCAAGATTATCGAACCGGTAACATATTCTCCCGGCGGAAAATATACTGTTCCTCCGCCCAGCTTTTTCAGTTCACCAATAACCTCAGCTATTTTTTTAGTGTTATTGGTTGTTCCATCCCCCACAACACCAAAGTTGGTAACATCAAGAACAGATGAAATAGTGTTCATTTGTAAAACCTCCGTTTTTACTATATCCAAATTTTTATTTCTTTTTTATTATCTTACTTGCCGTTTAATACTCTTTTTAAAATACTATATCTAACAAAATACTAATATATAATTGTTTTACTATCAATATATCTAATAAAACATAAGCTTTCAAATTTAATATACTTCGTGTTTTAATCTAATCAGTCGGGTATTCCGCAAATTTCCCAACATATGACATCAACGTTTCCGCCTCGTCATGCGTCAGCTGCCTGCTCCAGTCCGCCCGTTCAGACACATCTATCAGATGTCCGTGAGAATCTGTATTATTATATTCCAAATATCTGGTGTTCTTCGCTTCTGTCCCCTCTTCAAGCCTCCACGGAAGCCATCCAACCGGGGCGCAGTCAAAATTATAGGTACATTCTATAAATGCAGTATGTGAATTGATTCCGTCGTCCTGCGCTCTCCATGGGCGTCCCAAATATATACATTCACAATTTTCATTTGCGCTTATATAACAATGATAAAAAACAAAACCTGCTTCTTTGTTTTCAGAAGTGTTTGCCGCCGTTATATAAGATTTTGAGCGAACACAATTTATATCACATTCCTCAAATAACGCTGCCGCGTCTCCAAAAATAAAATCAACGCTTCCCTCAATATAACAGTCATAAAAAAACTGTCTTGTTTCGCTGCCATGAATATACATGGTATCCTGCCAGCCCAAAAAATTGCAATGATGAAAAACTGATTTATCAGCACCGCAGCTTATTGCAAGCGCCTGCGTCACAGCTCTGTCAGAATCAATTCTGTTATAGCTGTTCTCAAACGTTATGTTTCCCGCCTAAAATCCAACCGCCGTTTCTTCAACAGTCACTGTCGCAGATGTAAATGTATTATATTCTACACCATTTTCATCACTATTCCCCGAAGCGGCGTCATAGGTCAACGTTACAAAGCCATCTCCAACCAAAGTTAGATTTTTTTTTGCAATATTTATCTTTTCTTTATATATTCCTGACGGAATAACAATAATATCTCCGTCATTTGCTGCTTCAACAGCACTTTTTACAGTTTTGTAGTCACGTCTTACATATATATTCATATTTTTTTACCCTAATACGCAAGACAACTGCCAAATATAGCATTCGGCAGTATCTTGCGTTTTATTAAATTTAGTGTTTTAGTTAGATTTATTTATTACTTAAATCTAATTTATTATCTTACTGAGCTTTTGCAAGTTCAGCGTTTTCTTTCTCAATTTCAGCCTTTGTTCTCTCATAAACAGTTGTCTGAAGTTCAATAAACTCCTGCAGACCAACTTTGTTCATGTCAGAAATATACGCGTTCCACTGAGCGTCGTTGTTAGGATCAACATCGCCTGAGAAGAATCTCTGGAGATATTCATCTCTCTTAGCGTTAAGAGCTGTCTCAAGGTCACCGAACTTCTGCTCTTCATCCTCAGTGTATCTCATAGGAATCTGATCGAAGTAGTAATACTTATCCTGTGCCTGGAAAGCGTCCCAAAGAGCTTCAACTTTCTTACCGCGGATATTGTCAAACATTGTCTGCTGTTTTGCGAATTGTGAACCGAATGAACCGAATTCCTTAGATAAGGTCTTATCTGTTTTCTTATCTGTAGCCGGATTACTCTCGTCATACCAGCCTGGAAGCATCTGCGGCTCGCCGTTAACTATTTCATAACTTTCGCCTTCAACACCATATGTCATATACATCTGACCTTCTTCTGTAGCATACCAGTTAAACATCTTAAGAAGTGTGTTGTATCTGTCCATATCGTCTGAAATACCAGCGCTGAATGCAGGTCCCCAGTTTGAATACAGAGGGTCTTTCTTATAGATAGTACCCTTTTCCGGGAAAGCTGTTATCATATTACCTGTCCACTGCCAATCAGATACTTTATCAGGATTTGTTCCCTTTGTCTTCTTATTAAACTCGTCTATGTTATAAACATAGTTATAAGTTATAAAGCAGTTATCCTGTGCAAGTCTTGATGAAAAAGTATCCTTGTCAAGTGAAAGGATTTCCTTATCCATAAAGCCAGCGTCATTGAACTTCTTGATTGTCTTATACATTTCTCTTGCATTATCTGTTGTCAAAGCGTATGGAACATACTCTTTAGTAACAGGGTCAACATATGAATGCTGAGTTAAGATAAGCTCAGGAATCCAGTAAGCCTGGAAGAAACCTGTGAGCGCGCTACCCGGTGAAGTTGTTCCCATACCATTACAAGAAATTATAATCTTATCAGGATATGCAGCTTTAATCTTTGCACAAACATCATAAAGCTCATCAATTGTCTTCGGGAACTCAGTTATTCCCAACTGGTCAAATACATCTTTTCTGTAATCCCAGCACATCTGAGTTTTTTCCTGTCTCAGTGTAGGCAGATAATACAGTTCTCCGTCTGAACTCTTAGCGAGCGCCAAAACCTGCTTAAAGTCTTCTTCACTCCATAAGTTTTTCCAATCCTTCAAGATTGGATTATCACCTGTATAAGCTTCTTCAGGAATCGGGTCTAGGTATTTATTGGTAGCCCATTTCTTATACTGAGGCTCTTTACCGCCTGTTGTGAAGTCTGCTTCGTTACCGGTTGAATATGAAATGTTTGTCTTTGTTTCCCAGTCACCTCTTGGGATTCTTTCATATTCAAGTTCAACACCAAACATGTCTTTCATTCTCTTAGCAAAATCAGTATCCTGACCTTCAGCATACTCGGTTTGATCCTGAGTATACATATTCATACGATAAGTATAAATTTTATTGCCTTCGCTGTCAACATACGAGCCTCTACCTGCCGAGCCGCAGGAAGCCAGCAAAGAAGAAGCCAGCACTACTGATGTAGCTAAAGCCACAACCTTCTTTAATTTCATAAGTTTTATCCTCCTAAATATATTTAGTTTAATTATGCTTAACCCTTAACAGAACCAACCATAACACCCTTAACGAAATACTTCTGGATGAATGGGTATACACACAGCATAGGCACGATAGAGATAAACAGCGTTGCATACTTAAGTGAAACAGTACTTACTGTTACAGTGTTAAGTTCGCCGGCAGCCTGCGCTTCAGCAGCAAGCTGGTTCTCCATAACTATCTGTCTTATAATATACTGCAAAGGATACAGATTCTTAACTCTGTCGCTCAGATAAAGCATAGCGCTGAACCATGTATTCCACATATACACACCATAGAACAAACCTACGGTTGCAAGTGCAGCCTTTGAAAGAGGCAAAATAATCTTAACAAAAATAGTAAGTTCGTTTGCTCCGTCTATAAATGCGGCTTCTTCAAGCTCAACCGGAACGCTTTCAAAGAACGAACGCATAACTATCAAGTTATAAGTTGAAATTGCAACAGGAAGAATCAACGCCCATCTTGTATCAAGCAGTCCAACCATCTGAACTATCAAGTATACAGGAATCATACCTGCTGTAAAGAACATTGTGAATACAATCAGCTTTGTAATAAGACCGTGAAACGGAACTCTGTCCTTTGAACGCGACAACGGATATGCAAGCGTTGTTGTCAGCGCCAGGGAAATAACTGTATACAAAACTGTGTTGATTACTGCCTGCAGGAATGACATTGGAACCGTCTTACCTGTAATAATTTCTTTATACGCATCTAAGTTCGGCTCAACAGGCCACAAAACAACTTTACCTGCCTCAAAAGCGGCTTGGCTCGAAAGTGAAACCGAGAAAATGTAGATGATAGGATATAGAGTTACAATCATGAGCAAAATCAAAAATATGTAAATAACTACATCCAAAATAATTGATGATACTGTATTGTCTTTTACCATTTTTTAGTCCCCCTCTCTTACCACAAACCTGTATCGGTGAGTTTTCTCGATAAGAAGTTAGCGAAACATACAAGTATAACGTTAATTATCGAGTTAAACAAACCAACTGCCGTAGAGAATGCTATCTCACCCTCTTTAAGACCCTTGTTGTAGATATATGTACTTAGTATCTGTGAATGTTTATATGTCGCAGGCTGCTGCAAAAGCAAAGCTTTGTCAGCGCCGAGTGACATTATCTTACCAATCTGCATAACAAGCAGAATTACAATTGTAGGCTTTATAAGCTGAATAGATATGTGCCACATTTTCTGAATTCTGCTGGCGCCGTCAATAGTAGCAGCTTCATAAAGCTCCTGGTCAACAGCTGAAAGAGCGGCTATGTAAATAATAGCACTCCAGCCTATACTCTGCCAAACATCTGAAGCGATATAGACCGTTCTGAACCACTCTGTTCTCTGAAGGAATGGAATACCTTCTTTTACTAGATGCAGTTTAAGCAAAAACTGGTTGATAATACCTTCATTTGCAAGACTTCCCGCACCTACAGGAGTCTGCTGTGAAGACAAGAACAATGTGAGCATACCAGCAACTGCCGCAACTGATACAAAGTGAGGCAGATATGATACTGTTTGTACGATTTTCTTAAACTTAGCACCTCTGAGTTCGTTGATGAACAATGCTAAAATAATAGCCAGAGGGAACAGCCAAATGATATGTAAAACACTCAATACGATAGTATTCCATACGTAGTTCCAAACATCAGGTATGGTGAAGAATCTAATAAATTCCGCAAAACCATAATTGTCTGCCCATGGACTTCCAAGAATACCTAATCTTGGCTGATAATCTTTAAATGCCGCTAACAAACCATAAAAAGGCCAATACTGGAAAATTGCATAAAATGCAACACCCGGAATCATCAGCAACAGCAAGAACTTTCCTCTGGAAAATTTGCTGCATTCATTTTTGAACCAGCCGGCGATACCCTTTTTTTCTTTCTTTGTGCTGCCGGCACTGGTATCAGACGCCGCAGCCGCGGCCGCAGCCGCTTTTTTTTCTTTACTCAAAGCGTATTCCTCCCCTTCTCAATAGGATAATAGGCAATAAAGCCATTTCTATAATACTTATGGTATTATTATATAAGATTTGCACAAATAAATCAAGAAAAATTCTACCATTTTTGCAAATTTCACAATAAAACTTTAAATATTATAAAAATTACAAGTTTTTTGTGCTTTTTACATAAATTTTATGCTGGAATTTAGTCTATTTTGACATCTATTTTGACATAAAATTATAAATTACAACAGCCGCTTCTGCTCTATTAGCATAATTGAGAGGGTTGAAACAATTATTTTGGTCACCCTGCATAATTCCAAGAGCGTATAAAGCACTCACGTATGGTCTTGCCCAATCCGAAATCATATCAGCATCGCTGAACTCCTCTGTCAAGTCTCCGTAAACTGCTGTTGCTCCGTCCACGGCTCTGCATATCATAGCCGCCATTTCTTCACGCGTAACATTTCTGTCAGGTTCAAACGTCAGTTCTGTTGTACCGTTAATCAATCCATATCCATATGCTTTATTTATATACTCGGAATACCATTCCGACTTATCAACATCAGCAAATGAAGGTTCACCCTCAGTGATCACCGCATTTGGATTTTTAGCTTCGTAAGCACCGACGAGCATTTTTGAGAACTCTGCACGGGTAACATTAAGTTCAGGATTATAACTTCCTGTTCCGTCTCCTGATACTATACCCTGCTGAGTCAAATTTGCAATTGCGGGTTCAGCCCATTCAAAACCGGCTAAATCGCTGAATGTACCATTGGAGATTCTAAAATCACTCAGTTTAAATTCAGACACCTTAAAGTCTTCTGCTGAAGCTCCGAACAGACCAAAGTAATAATTTTCACTTAAATCTGTCTCTTCTTCTCCGACTTTCAGCCACTCAGCTCCGTCCTGAGAATACTCTGCGGTAACTTTATTGCCCGTCTTGTTTATTCTGAGCCAAACAGGTGTATTTTTATATTTCTGCTGACCTATTTTTTCATATACTTTGCCCTTTTCAGAGTTCTTTGTAAACAATTCTCCATTATAAATTTGGAAATAGAACACATAGGAATTGTCGCCGGCACTCAGTCCGTCTCTCAGCAAAAATCCTACCTGGTCATACTCGCTGACGTCTTGGGCCTCAACTTTGAATGAAGCAGTAAAATCACCGTTCATACCTGTATAAGCATATGGGTACTCCTCGTTTGCAACATCCGCTACTCCGAATCCTGTTCCGTATATTTTTACTGTGCCGTCTGAATTAAAATCAAATGCGCCTCTCATCTTGCTGTCTCCAACACTGACAGCATCCCAGCCCGGCATAGCTGTAAGGTCAGATACGCCTATACTTACAGACGCGCTGTTTTTGGCTCCGTCCTTATCATAAGCAACGGCAGTAACCCAGTGGCTGCCGGCTTCCAATCCGTCAATCTTAACATTAAACGGAGCTGAAGCGTCTTCCTGATACAACTTACCGTCCACATACAGTTCAGCTTTCTCTAAAGCTTCACTGTCGCCTGAGGTTACATTAGCTGTTATTTCATCTGTTGTATAATACTGGTTTTGTTCAGAGCTTATTCCGTTACGGTTTGAACTTATAGAAAGCTCAACGTCGGGTATAGAATTCTCGCCATAATTTTCAAGAGTCAAGTCCTTATATTTGCCCCAAGCATATGTTGATATTTCATTGGTTTCCTTATTGCCGTCCTGAGCAACTCCGCCGTAATTTATACCTGAGAAGTTAACCATTGTCTGGCTGAGGAGGTTCCAGTCCATACCATTCTCAGAATGATAAGCGGATACTGTGCTGCCCTCTTTAACCAGCTTTAAATATCTCGGCAATACTTCAAGCTTTAAGAATTCACGGTTATACTTTCCGTCTTGTCTGTATTTGAAAGCTATACCTGAGCCGCCCTTTTCTATTTCGTAGTTAACCATAACGAAATCTGACTTTTCAGTCAACTCATCACGAATCATAAGTCCGCTGGCACAGTTGTTATTCAGCCTTGAAACTGAGGCAATCTGTGTAGAAAGAACTGCGTTTTCATCAACAGGCTGATACATATATGAGAATGAATCAGTAGTCGGATCGCCCAGCGCTATATTAAAATCATTTCCGGGACCGATAAGACCGCTGCTCTTAACTGTATAAACGCCGTCTCGGTATGAATAGCTTCCGTCCATTGTGGACTCGCCTATATTGGCAGTCAGCCACGGCGAAA